>Ga0315296_10003089_pt1 | contig 14020 bp, 18 predicted proteins | sample YL17G14_18_MG_FD_203921 | JGI IMG/M metagenome (GOLD analysis project Ga0315296, IMG submission 203921) | Sediment microbial communities from Yellowstone Lake, YNP, Wyoming, USA - YL17G14_18 | ecosystem: Environmental > Aquatic > Freshwater > Lake > Sediment | place: USA: Wyoming | collected... | reverse complement strand
ATATTCGAACACCGACGGGGTGACCATTAATCACTCCAAGAAAATATCGGGCTTCACATGGGAGAAGTGGTTTGGCCTCATTAAGGGCTGGGCAATCCACATCAATATTACGGCTTGGTCGGCTGATGTGCTGCATACGGATGTCGAATCTGTGATAACTCTCAATGTGATTCATGAACTGGCTCACCTATGCGCACCAGGGGCCAAGACAGGCATTCACGGAAACACTGATGAGATGGACTACATAACGAAGAAGAGAATCCTGATGTGGAACAGGTTTATATCGATGGCTATGGGACACGGAGAAATGTTTGAAATCTTCAATGGCCAGTTGTGCGACCTCGTTGAAATTCATATGCTCGAACAGTTGTCCGTTTAGTATGGGGTGGTGACATGACAAAGAACTGGGGCGTACATGATGGAATAGTAGAGATATATGAAACAAATTGTGATATTTGCACAAATAGAGGAAAAGATAAAAGGATAGCAGTCAGATGTGTCGTATTCGACGGACCAGCGGGAGTCGGACTTGCTATATGCGAAGAACACTTGACAGAGATGTTGAAAGAACTCCACACATCTATATAGAATAGAAAGGAGAAATATCAATGCCTACAGATATTAGAAAACGAAAACCTACCTGCCTGATTTTCGTCCGGCATACTTGCGACGACCAGCCCTGCCTGAAGAAGACCTACGAGAAAATGATAGAGATATGCCGAACCCTCGGCATGGAGAAGTTCGATGAGCTAATCCTCGACGACCACGCCTCGGAACAACTCCGGGAAAAAGGAATCCCCGAGCTCTGGCTCCATGACTCCCAAAACAAGGAAAAACCAACCGAGCCACTGCAAGACTATTGCGTCCTCAAGTTTGACGACGGGAGCGTGAAAGTCATGCTGATGCTGGCGGACGCCGTGCCGGTAGAGCTGCCCAAGCCTGCGACGGACGTGATGTATAGATGACCCGAACCTGCCCCTACTGCGGTGAAGAACTCGGCGACGCCACCCCCGAGTCCGGGCCGGACGCCAAACCCGAAGCAGGAAACGTCTCGGTGTGCTTCTATTGCGGCGGCTTCCTATTCCATACCAGCCCTGACGAGGTGAGAATACTCAGCCTCCAGGAATACGCCAAACTGCCTGCGAGCATGCGGAAGGAGTTGTGCGAAGTATCAGCCCGGGTGCGCAAGTTTCAGTTCAATAGGATGCTTTCCCATGCATCATAAGTACCTGTGCCCGAAATGCGAACAGTCGATGATAAGAACCAGAACAATGGCATTCTACTGCCCGACATGTAAAAAGACCCATGAAACCTATTACTGCAAAAAATGCTACCACATCGTGGTAATCATGAAATGCGACATATGCAGGCGCCCGCTCGAACACGACGGCGACGGGCACTGGCACTGCCCCAGAGGGCATAAACCGGAGACAAAACAATGAGTGAAATGGTATGTTTATATTGTATGAAACTAATAGAAAGCCGCGGTGGCAAGAAACATTACAGGGTCTGTGGAAGATGCCGCGGAAGAGCTATAATATCACTATCTAAAATGGTCAGGGCTGTAGCGGAGTTGAATGCATACCTACAGAAAAATAAATTTAACTCGGTTAAAAGCATAACCTCGCTACTAAAATCATCCCCAACGGTAGAAAAAATAATACACCCAAGACACTTTCACCGCGGCATTGACATCTTAATAAATATGGTAAATGTCTCAAAGGGCTATGAGGAAACTCTAACCATAGAAGAATACCTAATTGTCTACCTACATCGCAGGCGGCGAAGCAATGCTCCGTGAATACCAGAAGCAGGGCGTCCTTTTCCTCCGCGCTCGCAAAGAGGCAGCGCTCTGTGATGAACCCGGCACCGGCAAAACGATAACCGCCGTATGCGCCTGCGCAGAGGAGGGCCTCACCGCCCTAGTGGTCTGCCCCGCCTCGATAAGGTACGAGTGGAAGCAGGAAATTGCCAAGTGGACAGACCTCAGATGCGTGGTCATAGACGGCCCGCCCAAGGCCCGCCAGCTCCTCTACCTCCTCAAGGCCCCATTCTATATAGTCAGCTACGATGTGGTCCTGCGAGACTTCGAGACTATCAACAAACTCCCTTTCAATTGCATCATCCTCGATGAGGCCCAACGCATCAGGAATGCCAAAACGATAACCGCCCAGACCGTAAAGCGGCTCCGGCACTGCGAGCGGCGCTACGTGCTGACGGCCACCCCCATCGAGAACCATATCAACGACCTGTATAGTTTAATCGAGTTCTTGAACGGTGACATCTATAACTGCATCCAGAAAGAGCTGCTGGCCGGCCGGGGAAGCTACAGCGGCTACTACAACACCTCCTGGGGGGAAGGAGCGAAGAGGCTGCGGAGAATGGTCACCAGAGCCCCGCCCGAGGCCCTGCACCGGGCGCTCGGCCAGTATATGCTCCGCCGTAGGAAGGAGGACGTCGAGCCAGAGCTGCCGCCCAAGACCTCCATCATCATCGAGACCCCACTAACCCCCGAGCAAGACAGACTATACCAGACCGCCCGGGACGAGCTTATATTGCTCATTGGGGACACCGCTGTTCCCATTGTAAATATCTTATCCAAATTCACCTACCTACGTGAAATCTGCAACTCCACGGGCCTTATAGACCCCAAGAAGCCCCACCACTCCTCCAAAATGGACGAGCTCATCCCCCGGGTGCTGGATATCACGCAATCCGGCAACAAGGTCATCATCTTCTCTGAGTTCAAACGGATGTGCGACCTAATCGTGGCGGCCCTCCGGGAAAGGGGGCTGGGCGTCTCCTACCTCCACGGGCAAACGAGAGACGCCGAGGCCCAAAAGAAGGCATTCTGGGACAAGAACGAGGTCATGGTGGCCACCCGCACGGGCGAGGCCGGGCACAACCTACAATGCGGGACATACTGCTTCAACTATGAGGTTCCATGGAACCCCGCCCGCCTCAGGCAGAGAGAAGACCGCATCCATCGCATCGGCCAAGACAAGCCGGTGATAGTCTACACCATGCTCGCCCCAAACACCGTCGAGAAGCGAATCTCCGAAGTGCTACTTGAAAAGAACGGGATATTCACCCAAATCATAGAGCGGCCCGAGTACCGAGAATGGCTAAGGAGCCTCGTACAATAGTTTAATATGCATTAAACTATTATCTGGAGCGATAGCAATGCCCGACCCGAAAAAGCTGTTTGAGTTCATTCGAGCGAACTTCAATAGGAAGGTTGACACCGAGCCAGACTTCCGAGCCCTGGTTGCCAACTTCAACAAGACTATATTTTTCTCCCTGGAGGACGGCGGCCGCTACTGCTTCTCGCTTGTTAATGGATATGTCCCCGAAATCAAAGAGGGCACCCCGCTCCGCTTCGACATCAAAATAATGACCAACACCGAGAACCTGCTGGCCCTGCTCAGCGGCAAGCTCGACCCCATGCAGGCAATGATGACCAGGAAGTTACGGGTGAGCGCCAGCCTGCAAGATGTTGCGTGGCTGAAACGTTTTCTAAATTTAAATAAATCAACTATCTCGAATATCATCAAGGACTATGAAACATCTTGAAAAGAGACGGTGAGAAATATGAAATGCGGAAGATGCGGAACAAAAATGGTGAGGGTCGAGACCCACGAATGCCCAAACTGCGGGAAGGAACTAGTGGACTTCAAGGACGCAATACACCTTCAAAAGCGCAAGCTGGCGATGAAACAGAAGAAGTCCAAATAAAGGGACAAAGAGGGAGCGATGATAAATGTCCAATCAATTCAAGTGCGTCTGCGGGAGCGACCGATTCTTTGTAATGCCGGGCACCTGCTCGATAATCTGCGGGGCCTGCCGCCGGCCTTACGCGGTCAAGGAATCACCCGACAAGATGGAACTCCAGATTATCCCAAGATAATGATGACCGAATCCATTGCCGACTGCACCCGCTGCCCCGCCCACCTCACCAGGAAAAATATAGTCATCCAGCGAGACGGCGAGAAGCCCGTCACCCTCTTCGTAGGCGAGGCGCCCGGCGCTATGGAAGACAAGCTGGGCCAGCCATTCGTTGGGCCGTCCGGCAAGTTGCTCGATGAGGAGATATCCCGCATAGGCATCCCGCCGGAGCACTACGCCATCACCAATGCCGTCAAGTGCCGACCGGTCACCAAGAAGGGATACAACAGGGCGCCCACCCCCGAGGAAATCGAGCACTGCCGCCCCTTCCTCCAGCGCCAGCTCGACGCCATGAAGCCAAAGGTCATAGTAGCCGTGGGCCGGGTCGCCGAGCGCGCGCTGAAGAATATGGGCATCGGCTCCATCTACGTCCTCCACCCGGCGGCCGTGCTCCGCAGCCCGGAGCTCAAGGCCACCATGCAGCAGCAGATGGACAAAGTTAAAAAGGCGTACCACACCGCCATCGCGCCTGCCGAGCGAAAAGCCACCATTTGGTGGTGGTGGTAAGGTGGCGGCAGTTCTTTAGTATAAGTAAGCTGGCCGGCCGTATTTAAAGCTTACTTACAGGCGTCCTCGATAACCCTTTTGAAGAACTTCTCGATGTCTAAGACGTCCCGTTTTACATCGCTTTCGAAGGGGGTTGACGTTTTTTCCACGTAGTCCCTCAGCTCCCGGACCTCCCTGAACAAATCGGGCGGCAAGGCCAAACAGTCTCTATTGATATCCTCAAAGCTCTTCAGGAGAGCCGTAATCTGCCCGCCCTCCTCCAGACGCTTTTTGATAGAGCCCCCAGTCTCTTCCACCATATCGACTTCTGCGACTATCTCGCTTATGGCCTTCTGAGCCCGCATACCATAATCCAAACACACACAAGCGCCTTGATACATCTTCATCCCCTCCTACGGCGGCAGCTGCGGCCTCGACATCGCCGCCAGCTTCGCCTTGTTCCCAGCCTCGTCCGTCACGTTAACCTCGACCCGCACCTGTTGCACATCCCCAGTCTGTTGAGGCGTACCGGGCCTAGCTGACACGGGGGGCGTCGGCATCTTGAACTTTATCTCCCTCGCCCCGCCCGGGGCCAGCACTATATCGGTCATGTAGACCAGTGGGTAGGCGCCGGGCTCGTACTGACAGGGGAAGTTGCCGCCGGTCGAGACTATCACGCACCATAGTTGGTTGACCTCGATGTGCAGTGCCTTAGGTTTGTCGCTCTTATTGTAGACCCAGAAGCTCACTTCTACTTCGGGCTCGATGTATCCATACTGAGTGTACGGCTGCCCCGTCTTCAAATACCCGAAGGTAACGTTGGGTATCCTGTTTCCGAGCTGCGTCGGATTGTACATCTCCGCAGCAGTCCCCTCGCTGTAGATAGGCGCGTGGTACTGCCCACCGGTCAGGAGCGTGGTGAGCACGTTGTGAGGGGCTAGGCCGTTTAGTACATCACCCAACTGGAAAAGAGGAACAAGCTCCTGGGGGACGGGCATCACTCTCACCTCTGAAATTTAATCCCGAAAATTCCCTCTTCCTCCTCTTTCTGAGGTGGCCCCAGCATCCCGCGCTTTTCCTCCGACTCCTCGCAATCCTGTTCCACCGCTGCGAGCAACTGCACCAAGAAGTCGTGATGCTTGTGCTCATCGACTGCCAGAGTCTGAAGCCCAATCTGAGCCAGGAACCCATTGGGGCATTGCCCACCACAAAACATCTCCTGGGTATCGCTGGCGAGCTGCTGATACTCGGGTCCAGCCTTGGCCTCGTCCTCGATAGCGGCCTGGAGCCTCTTCTTGATGTCCTTACACTGCGCAGTGCTCCTCGCCATACCTGACACCCCATTTCGATATTGCTACCACTCGGCTTTAAGCTTTCCCTCACACTCCCGCAACAATCGCTCCTTCTCCCGCTTCGTCCGGCAGACGGGCATCCGGGCCATCTTATTGCCCCCAGTAGACTCGAACCCGAACGACCCGTAGAGCCCCTTCAACACCTGTAGCTGTTCCTCTGCCGTCTCCCGGCCCGGCACTAGCTCCCCCGCAAAAGGCCATACTTCAAGAAAGGCTGGCACGCAAAATCCATCCTGCAAATTGACCAGCTCCCGCACCAGGAAACCCGCGTAGCCCCGCCCTCTGAACTCTGGTTTTACTGAGACGAGCTCTAGGTGCAAATCGCAAGGGGTCCAGGTGTACGACAAGTAGCCGACTTCAACACTGTTCTCATCCCTGGCCTCAATCTTGCCATCAACCCAGCCACGAGGCGAGAAGTGCTGGTCATGCTCCACCCTCAGCGGACTCTCGACATCCACCCGCGGGAAGTCATACCGCTCCGGGTCGCCTAACCACTTCTGTAGGTCTGTAGTAAGCTCCTCGGTGCCGAGCTCGTCGGCCAATCGCTCTCGCAGCAGCCTCTTCGAATGAGCCAGCCTGGCCCGCCCCACCTCGTCCATCAGGCAATATCCTCCATAACCCTAGCGAGCATCGACAAGTCCAACTTCTCGCACTCCGGCCTGAGCTTCTTCCCCGCCTCGCAGGTCGGCCGGCGGACCATCAATTCCTCACCGACTACCTCATCGAAGCCGAACGAGCCGTAGAATTTCTTGAGGAACTCCAAATTCTTCTTCCACAAGCTGGGGTCTATCTCCTTCATCTCACCGACGGCGAATGGCACCGCCTCAAGGGTTGCATTCGTGCAGTATTTATCCTGCATATTGATGAACTCGCGCATTAGATACACTGAGTAACCTTTCCCTTTATACTCCGGCCTCACCGCCAGCAGGTTCAAGTGGATGTCGCACGGAGTCCGAGAGTAGAAAATATGACCGACCTCCCCACCCTTGCTATCTTTGGCCCTGATATCCCCATGAATCAACTTCTCAGTTGCTACCTCCTCCATCCTATGAAAAGTCACCGGTGCCGGCTCATCAACGTGAGGCATATCATACTGAGTCGGGTCTTTCATCCATTGTTCGATATCAGCGGTCAACGCCTCCAATGTTTTTTCGTCCAGCACCCGCTCCGACAAGGGGCGCCTCGAATGGAACCTGCGGGCCTCACCGTCGGTCATCTACCACGGCCCCTTGGCGAACTTCCGCCTCTGTCTCTCTATCTCCGCATCGCTCAGCGGCCGCCTCGGAGCCTTCCTCTCCTCATCACATGGCGCTCCGCAGTCGCCGGGGTCGTACCGCTTCTTCGCCCTGCTAAAAACATCACTTCCCACCACCCTACCCCCTCATTCCTTTCTCCGATTCAGTGCAGAAGAATCTGCCGGGACTCTCGACCTCCACGCCTCGTATGTAGTCTACCAGCTTCTCAAGAACATCGGCTTCATCCTTGAGCGCCCTTAGCTCACTCTCATACGCCGTCGCTCCTATAGTCAAACCCGACGCCCGGGCGCCCCCGAGCCGACTCTGAATATCGGCAAGACGAGCAGAGTTGGCCGCAATATGCTCGCCTATCGAGACCTTGATAGTAACCCACTCATCAGGCAGAAAACATACCCCTCTGGCCTTCGCCCGCTCCTGCTCAATCTTCCTGGCCAGCTCCGACAGCTCCTCTATCTTTTCTTCGAGCCCCTTCGCGGCAGCCCGCGCCTTTTCAGTGCCGACTTCGGCCTCCAGCTCTTTCTGAACCGTCTCTTTCCTCCTTTTAACACCCTCCACTTCTTCGGCGGTTGGAATCCTCCTAATTATCAGCCGCCTCTTCCCCTCAGTGGTAATCGCAGCAGCCGGAGCCCCGAGCTGTTGCTCCATCGCCGCTATCTTGGCCTCCAAATCCGCAACTGTAGTCAACTTCTTCTTGGCCTCAGTCCCAAACGCCATGGCCGTAGCAAGTTGCTCGGTCTTCTCCTTGAGACTCTTCTTCAACTTCTCGTTCTCATCGAGTAACTTCTTCAGCCCCTCGCTCGGAGGGGCCACCTCTGCCGCCTCTACTATGATAGGCTCCAGCAGCCGCGGCTCCACGAATTGCAGCGCAACCGACTGCGACGCCTTTGCCTTGTGAATGGCACACGCCTCTATATGCGCCTTCTGCCCCGCCACATCCTCAATCGACTTCGGCTCGCCCTCCCACTCGCATGAGGCCCAATCATCTCCTATAAATGCGAGCTGAACGTGCGGGTCCCAATCCTCGACCTCGTGCCGAGTGAGACCAAACCTCAACCACTCAGCGAAACGAGCCTGGCGCGCCTCTGCGGAACCACCCGGCAGCGCAAACAGGGGCACGTCCTTGACGCCGAGGTCCCTAGCCAAGGTCGCCATTTCATACTCAAATGGATAAGCCCCGAGCTCCCGGGCGTAGTTCATCAGGACGATGACGGCCACCTTCTTCTCCTTGTCCGCCACCTTCTTGCCCTCTTTCTCCTCGGCGAGTATCTTATCAACGGCTGGCTCCATCGCCAGGAGTTCATAAGACTCCGGTTCCCGCTTGTTCTTGGCGACAAACTCCTTCCGCTGGAGCTCAAGCGGCCCGACCCAATATTGATAGATATCCTCAAGCGTGACCGGTACATCCTGGTCCCTGACAAACGCTCGCCGGTTCACATAGTCCTTGTACTCTATCCTGGCCTGGCCACGGGTGTAATCTATCTTGGGCAACGTCTTCAAGAACGCCAACCTCTCATGGCGAGCAGCGCTCAGAGCAGCGAACAGATTCTTCCGCTCCTCTTCGGCCTCAACAATCTCGCCCTCCGTAGCCTCCCGCTGCTGCCTGGTGCCCTTCTCAACCAGCTCCACCCTACGCTTCTCTATCTCCTCCAACTTCTTATTGACCTCGGCCACCTTCTGCTCTCTCTCAGATATGAAATCATTGTATTTTTGCAGCATAATGGCCTGGCTGGCGCTAAGCGTCTTTATCTCCTCCAGCCTGGCCCTGACCTCACGCGGAACAGCCCGGCCTACCACCTCGATGAATAGTCTGGCCGCCTTCTGCCGCTTCCTCAGGTCTTCCACCTTTACCCTCTCAACCTTGCTCAGCGGGAACTCCCCGGACCCCCTGAACGACAGAACCGCGGCCTCCACCTCCCCTCCGGTCAGCCCCTTGAAATTGGCTATCTGCCGTATTGTATCCTCAGAGAGCTTGACGCCGACCGGTACCTTATAATCCTTGAAGAGGTCGGCCACCACCCTCGCCCTAGCAGGGTCTCCAAATACCTTAAAGAAATCCGCCTCAGTGGGCACACGTAGCTTTTCCTGCACCAGCTTGGAGACAGTCTCGTAATCATTCTCCGTCAGCCACTCCAGTTTAAATACATCCTTGGCGAACTGCTCAGCATCAATAATATCCACGTCCCGGAGTATGTTGCCCACACTAACCTTAGTGACAAGGTGCTGGCCGGTATGGTACATATAGAGGTCATCCAACCTTTCCAGCAGAGCCAAATCGGTCTCTAGCTTGGCCTTGCTATCCCCCGGCTTGAACTCTCCGGCTCTCTTTACCAGCTCCGGCACCATCTTCTCTATCTGCATCTGGGTAGGCAAGTTACCCTCCCAGAGCTTCTTGATATCGCCAAACTTGAGATACTCCTCCAGCGCTCTCGCCCTCTCCTTCGACACCTCGGGGTAGCGCATGAAGAAGTCCATAGCGCTGACATCCTTCAGCTCGGCCTTCAAATCGGCCCACTTCTTGGTGAGGTCCTTATCCTTTTCCATCGCCTGAATATCTGCCCACCCAGGGCGCAACTTGTCCATCTCCACCCGGATATCCTTCCTCAAATCGCTCGGGCTCTTCGCCTCTTTCTTGGCGATGAAATCGTTCCGCTCCTCGACAGGCAGCATCGAAGGTAAATATTCCAAGAGAGAATCATATGCCAAGTCGATGAACCCTACCTTATCCCGTTTGAATCCTTTCGCCTTATCGGCAATCAAATCGGCGAATATCCTTCGATTGTCCGTGAGAGCTATGCCCTTCAACTTCTCCCTGCCCTCGGAGGTCTTCACCATATCGTCTATAATACGATAGGTCTCGTGGAGGAAGTGGTCTTCAGTGTAATCCTCCATCGTCTTCTCGGCTTTCCCGGCCCGCCTCTCGTCATTGCCAAATATAGTCAAGAAGTCGAGACGGGTCAGCGGCCTGTCGGCCTCTTTGTAAAAATCAACAACCGCATCCGCATCGCTCGGCTCCGCACCCTTCTCCACAGCGGCCATTATCTCCCGCGGCAGAACGAACTCTGTTAGAGGAGGCATCTTGCCAAACCTGCCGTACTCGTTGTAGAGCTCCTGAGCCCTCCTGGGCCTTGCATTGTACGGACCGCTCATCACTACCGACAGGAATCTATCATGCCATACCTCAGGCGACAGCTCACCCGGGTACTTCGGCACCCCGAACTCGACCGGCGGTATCCGCACCCAATTCCTGCCATACTTGGTCCAGAGCTCGCCCACCAGCTCATCCACGCTCTTCAGCCCGCGGCGTGCGACCTGCACTTCGAGCTCCTTGCCGAGCCGCTCCCTGAGCTTGCCCATATAGTTGCGATAGATGAAATTCTTCTCCTCAGTGGGAATAGTCTCGAACGGCGGCAGAGCCTTATTTTTCTTTAAATAGTCCCATACCCAGTCCGCCGCCTTCTTATGCTCCTCCCGCTCCAGGTCCAGGCCCCATTCCCGCATAAAGGTGTCAAACTTCTCCCTATTGAGTTTCTCATCTTTTGAGAGCAGCTCGTAGGTCACCGTCCCCGGCGCCAATGGAGGCGCAGCAGGCACAGGCTTCTCGACCTTGAACAGCCCCCGCTTCTCGACCTCCTCCAAAAGGAGCGTCTTCTCCGCCGGAACCATGGAGATTGCCCTGCTCGCCTTGTACATCGCCTTGAGACCCTCAAGGGGCATCGCCTTCAGCCGCTCCCTCATAGCCTCCATCATCTCGGGCGTAGTGGGAATTATAACCGGCTTAGGTGCAGGGACCAGAGGAGCGGGGGCAGGAGCGGGGGCCGGTACAGTCACCGCCCTCTCACGTAGCCGCTCGCTCAGGGTCTTGGGCTTAGCAGTGAGCGGTACGGCAACCGGGACCGCCACGACCGGAGCAGGCTTGGCCTCCGGCCTCAGATAGGTCGCTATCCGTTCACCTTTGCCCTCCACCACCCTGCGCCCGGTACTCAAAATCCAGCCCTTATGCTCGCTTCCAAATTTCTTATGCAGAGCCTCCCACTCGATTTCATCCGCATAGGGAGCAATGAATGTAAACCCGAGCTCGTCCTCGACAACGGTGACTTTCCCAACGAGCTTCTTCTTCACATCAGGCATGGCGCTGGCATACTCAGCCATCTTCGGGGGTGCAGCGGCCACCGGAGCAGGCGCAGACGGAGGAGTCGGCACTGCCGCTGGCGCCTCAACCCCCTTCAACTTCGCAAGCCGCTCCAGCAACGTCGCCATCTCACCCCTCCCCGTATTGGTCTGCTATGCGCATATACAGCCCTACTTTAGGGCTGTCCGAGAATTTATCCATTTCGGCCGCGGGTAGCTGCTCAAAGAGCTCATCTATAGCCTTCACAAAGGTCTTTCGCTCCTCTTCAGCCGCTACCCCAGAGCGCAGAACCTTGAGCACCACGTCCGACTCCGGCCTCCGGCTCAGCTTCACCACAGCCTCCTCAGGCAGTGCCCCGAACAGGTCATTGACCAGCTTGAGATAATCTGTAAATCTCTCCTGCGTAATAGCCATAGGAGGCATCGTCCTGGGCTTCGTGATGGTTATCAATCCCTTCTCCTGGAACTCATTTAGGAGTCGCTCCATCTCGCTAAATAAATACTCCTCACCCTTTGTGAGCTCCCCCTTGGACCTCATAATAAAATAGATTTTGTAAGTATTCAGAAGGCCGGCTGGTGAAAGATTAATCATTTGCTGCTGCGACAGGGTCGTGCTCTGCTCCTTCCAATCCGGCCTGTAGTAGCCCTTGACCGCCCCATACTCAGGCGGGTAGTAGGCAGTTACCGCAGCCTTCCACTCAGCCGCCTTGGCCTGGCGCTCCTTCATCTCTGCAAGCGGTATACGGGCATGCCCCCACAAGAGACGCTTGTAGAGTGCGTCCCTCGAAAGTTGAGTTTGAACCCCCACTATAGGAGCACCTTCTTGCCTAGCATCAAACCCGGGCCGCAGCTCCTTTATGAACTCGCTCTGCACTTTCGCATCATCATCGAATACGCTTCCTTTGAGCTTACCAAGGGCCATCGGCCCGTGCTCCCTCCGGTATAGCTCCTCGGCGAGTTCTCTGTTGGAAGCACTCATCGCCGGTATCTCCTCACCGGAGAGCTTAGTGACCGTCAGCCTCTCAATCTCTCCCCGGTCCTCCTGAGTGAGAGACACCATGTCCACCGAAGCATCCCCGATGTTCTCGCTCCAAACCCTATCCCTCATCGCCTGCGCCGCGAACCGCTCCTTCTCGCTTAGCTCGCCCATCTTCTCAAGAGTGTTGTAATATTCACCCAACTTCAATAGATAGGTGGGGTTCATCGAATTTATTTCCTCCACCATTGCCTTCTCAGGCGCTATCTCCCATTCCGGCTTCCTCGCAATCATATAATGCGGCACCTGCCCCATCTCAAGCATTATCTCCCAGGTCGTCTTCCCGGCAATATCTATCTTCGGCTTCTCGGGCAGCGGAGGCAGAGCTTCCACCTTCGCCTTCTCGCCCAAGCGCTGAAGCGTGGTCTTCTTCTTCTTCTTCGGCTCCGGAGGGGGCGGCGCAGGCGCCGGCGCAGCAGAGGAGGGCTTCTCGGCTATTTTTGCAGCGAGCTCCGACAACTTAGGCACAGGCACAGTCTACACCCTCTTCGCTGCCTCAATCACTCGCTTGTAGACCTCATAGTCCGGCGTCTTGACAAAACCCTCGACCACACTCTGAGGGAGCTCCCCGAGCAGGACATCCACCACCTCTACGAACCTCTTGCTCTCAGCCGCGGTCTGCCCACCCTTTATGACCTTCGTATACAGCGCCATATCCGGCGTCTGGGCAAACTTCTTCACATTCTCCTCCGGCAATTGGCCCAGAAGAGTATCGACCACGCCCTTGAACCTCTCGAAATCGGGAATAACAGTGGGGCTCGGCGGCGTTGTCCTTATCCGAATAGCTGCAAATTTAGCCGCCTCCCTCTCAGGAGACAACTTCCACTTCTGAGTATCCAGACTCCTGCACACCCCCTCCCGAATCTCACTCTCCGTTATGCCAGTAGTGAGACTATACCCCTTCCTATAATCCGATAGGTTGTCCTCAAGCAACTTAATTTCATAAGAGGTCTTGCCAGAGGCCGTCTTTGAGCTGCCCCTTATCACTGCCGGCTTCTCCGCTGTGACCGAAGGAATGCCCTTCAGATGAACAAGGTCCCCAGGCTCATACGGCACGCAGTCCTCCGGCATCCCGACACCCCCATTTAACGGGCCGACAAGATATCGGGCGGAAGTCCTGCCGGCCCTCGGTTGCAACCTATCATCTAAATACACAGAGCAAGTTATATAAGTTACTATCGCTCTATACAACCCGATGCCCGCCGAAACCGCTCTCTGCGTTCTCGACGAGGACACCCGAGGGACACTCCTCGAAATTATCGACGCCCTATCCGCTGAGGGAGGTCAAACAATCGAGGTAGATGGCGGCGAAATCGACCTCAAAGAGCTGCGTGGGCACATCGCCTCATGCGCGACGGAAATGCCGAAGTTTAAGGTGAAAAAGAAACGAGGCCCGAAAGAGCCGAGCGCGTACAACAAATTCATCGGTCATTGTCGGACATCCCCAGAAAAAGGCGGCCTTGGAAAGGACTTCACGGAATGCGTCCGGCTCTGGAAGGAGCAGAAGAAGTAAGAAACTTTTAATACCGACCCGAGCGATGTGTCACGCGCTCCCCCGCATCGTACCGGAGCTACAGGAAGTCCGTTAAGAGGCGGCGCGGCGGGCAACACCGCCCCTTCGGCACCTAACTTTTCTTCTTCCCAAACATCTCCGCCAGAACCTCGCTCCGGCAGGTCTTGAACGCAGCTCCAGACTTGCCAGCACATCGCTCCTTAATTTTCTTGCCAGCTTCTCGAATTTTCTCCGTCTGCGGCCGTATCGCCGCCTTCCCCTCGGGAGACAACCGGTGAGGCTCACGGGGTTTAATCCACATTCC
>Ga0315296_10003088_pt1 | contig 14022 bp, 1 predicted proteins | sample YL17G14_18_MG_FD_203921 | JGI IMG/M metagenome (GOLD analysis project Ga0315296, IMG submission 203921) | Sediment microbial communities from Yellowstone Lake, YNP, Wyoming, USA - YL17G14_18 | ecosystem: Environmental > Aquatic > Freshwater > Lake > Sediment | place: USA: Wyoming | collected... | reverse complement strand
GATAAGATAATAAGTGAAACTGAAATCAAAATGGTCTTTAGAAATTTTAATCTATTCATCTTCCTCAAATCCCATTCTTCTTGCCTCCCTTTCGGGAGGACTCCAAAATCTCTGGACTCCTTGCGAAAGCAAGGTCTTGCCTCCCTTTCGGGAGGACTCCAACAGATTATCAATTCCCCTACAAAAAAGCCGGGTTGTCAAAGATTTTTTTAATCTTCGGCAACCCGGCTATCTTATTGTCCATATTTCGTGTGCGGTAACCCGGCTGTCTCAATAAGACCCGTGGTTTTGCTCCGACCCTTGGGTCGGAGTCCCGAATACTCGGGACGCCCTCCGATCACTCGGAGTTTGCCTTTATCGGATTTTCGCCTTTATACAAATAAGTATACTTCTCCCTTGTAACATTTGTGCAAACAAATTGTAAAATTTTTGTAAATTCTTGCTTGTTCGCTTCGTCATTGTCACCATAAGTATATACTACTAATGTTATGGATGGGTTAAGGAAATGTTAATTTTTTGTTAATTTTAGCAGGTGTGTTTTTTAAGGTGGGAGTTTATGACTTGGAGTAGCCCCGCACTTTAAAAAGTGCGGGATAAACTCCGCAAAGCTTCGCAATTATAACGCGGAGCTATCGCTCCGCTACTCCAGAGGTAGAGCTAGCGAGGCTGTGTCGCAACCCCCTTTTGTCATTGCGAGCGACCGTAGGGAGCGTGGCAATCTCGTCGATAACCATGAGATTGCTTCGTCGCTTTGCTCCTCGCAATGACATTATAACACAACCTCTAGTGCTCTGCTGCTACAATTTTTACCTGATTATGATTAGTTTTCCTGCCTTGTACTCCTTCTCGTTCTCGATGTAGTATATGTAGACACCGCTAAACACTTTCTCCCCATTGGGAGTCTTCACATCCCACCATGTCCACTTTCCTGCATCCGCTGGCTTATACTCATGCTCCATCACCAGTTCACCACTTATAGTGTAAATCTTGATTACACCCTCGGTGGAGAGGTTGGTGAAGGTAATTCCTCCCACCTCAGTGCCTGTCTCATCTTTGCCATCGTTTGGCTTCCAGGGAACTGGATAGGCATGAGCATTACTCAAATCGTATACTGCTGAACCCATAAGAGCATATACTGAAAAGTTTGGAACCTTAACTGTAACGACATCGTTCTCTCTATCACCTTTGGAGCCAGGCACCCTCACCCAACTGGAATGTTCTTCATTCAGCCAGAATGCCAATAAGGTCTCCTCTCTTACGGGAGTCGAAGAATCCCCTACCATTCCGTCACCGCCATCATCAGTATATGGCAATACAATCTCTACCTCAGATGCAACCTTCATCCATTCCCCATCCTTATCATAAACATTGAACTCCCAGAGGCATCCCCCTATTGGGTATTGGTACCTATTCCCATTATTTGTAATTTTGTCATTAGCCGTAATTATCTTTTGAGGATCAACCTTGTCCGGATGGGTTAGAGGCTCTGTATTAATGAGCAGATATCCGTCTTTGCTGAGCGCATTGGCTTCCATAGTTACGATAATTCTTCCATCACTGTTCTTGGTTACGACATTCTTCTTTGTATGGTCCATTATTGTCCTGAAAATAAGCTCTCTCTCACCCTTAACCGTGTTACCTGCAAGGTCAGTAACCCTATCAGTCACCTGAAGCCTGTAGAGGTAGTTCTTCTTTAGTTCTCCTGACTTTAAAGTGACCCTTACTGTCTTTGTAGAGCTATCCCATTCAAAGTTAAGAGAGACTTTCTCATTTATTGGTTCGTTGAGGTTATTCTTCACTGCTATAAGCTCAAGCCCATCTTCCACAGCACTTCTTCTCATCACTTTAGTGAATTTAGCCTCCATACCCGTCTCAGGAAAAACGGCGATTATCTCTCCATCAGGGAGTATCCTTCCGCCATTCAGCACCAATGCTACCAGTGGTTTCTGGATGTCGTAAATTATAGGACCGAATGTGGTCTGACCGGTAGAAGCTCCCGTCTCATCATTCCATCCCAGAACATGGAGATACCAGCTCGTCTCCTTATCTATTGACAATGTAACTACTCCAGTTGGACCTCCTAATGAAGGACTGGTTGTGCTACTGACAATAATGTCTTTTTCAGTTGTCCACTCATAGTAGTAGCTGTCACTTCCTCTTATATGAAATGTAATTGTAGCCACATTGATGGAGTCTCCAGGTTTCACACCTCTTCCATCGGACGCCTCAGCCCAGATAAAAGGAATCGAGGGTGGGGTGGTGAGAAAAGCCGTCGGACTGGGAGCGGTCTTTATGGCGTTGCCATTTCGAGCGGTTACCTGATAATAATATGTAGTATTCCCTATCAGATTCTTATCTAAAGCCGGAATATTCTTAATCCCTTCACCCCCACCCCCTCCCCAGACTGCAAAACTCTTGAAAGTCTCCGTATCGCCCATAACTGCTATCCCTTGTTCCGGTGCCTGAAGATACTTCTCTACTAGGCCTGTGCCACCATCATATCTCACCTTGATAGAATATTCAGTATAGCCGGGATTATTCGCAGGGTCTATAACAACCCGAATAGCCAGAAGCCCTCCCGGCGTGGTTGTCGAGGCAAGTATCGGTGCTCCAGGCGTAACTGCAAGGGTATAGGTGCTACCCCAAACCTGCCAATCTGTTTCTATCTGTTTAACATTTCTCGCCTTAACCCTGAACCAGTATTCAGTATTTATGGATAGGTCAGATGCACTCCACGAGGAAATACCCACAGTCCAGTCTTTACTATCAACTATGCCTCCAAAATCATCTGAAGAGCATTCCACTCTATATTCTGTCCGCTCAGGAGGATTGTCACTGGTATCCCAGTTTGCCCGAATGGAAGTGGATGTAACATCAACATCCAAGAACGGCAGTGGTTCGGGATCTGCTGCCAGAGTCCACATTGCCGAAGTGGAGCTTGACAAAGGACCTTCAAAGCCATCAGAAGAGACTGCACTTACACTATAACTATATTGAGTATTGGGAGTAACCGTTGTATCTGTAAATACATTGTAATCTCGACTACTTGAAGTACTAATTACAACTGTCGTATCTGTTATCAAATTATACCTGTACAAATTATAACCAGCCACTACTGGATGGAGCTGACCGCTTGCTTCATTACTCTTTGGTCCTTCACTTCCCTTCTCATTTACACCACTAACCTTGAAGTAGTAAGTAGCGCTTGGCTCAAGTTTTCCTTCTGGCTTTGTCCAGCTTAAACTTATCTCTTTAGCCTTTATACCTGTTATTTCAAGGCTCGTTACCACTGTAGGCGTACCACCATCAACATTGTAATTAGAAGATAGTTCATCTATTCCGGTTATTACTTCAATTGTCCCTCCTTGAGGAATAGTGGAAATATATACTTTATAGGTTACTGCTCCGTCGACATAATTCCAGCTAACGCTAAGTTCGTCCGGGGCCCCTGTTGGCGTCTCAACTACTTGGACACCCTCAGGTCGATCGGGAGGAGTAATGGCAAAACCCATGGGATAACTCGCATTGGGAAGAGGATTCTCTACCTTTATATAGTAATAGTAGGAAACATTGGGCCTAAGCCACCGGTGAGTGTTAGCGTCATTGGCCTCCCACTCCTCCTCCGTCTTCCAAACTGGCTCTTCTTGAAGCCCTCCCTCTCCATTGAGATACCTGCCACCAATAAGATGTCCCGCACTGTCATGGTGAAAATATATTGCATATTTAGTGCGGGAAGGATTAATGGAAGAGATCTCTATCCGGGTATGATGTAATAGAGTAGCATCATACCCTCCACTGACCAGAGGTCGGGGAATTGAGGCATAGGTCATAACTGCCAACTTATTCTGTTCGTTAAATCCAATGTTTCCAGATACATCAAACGAGGCGATATTGAAATAGTAGGTTGTATTGGGAGTCAGTCCACTGACCGTTCCAGACGTCTTACTGCTATCAAATGTTGTCTTACCCTGGTAGGTCACTAACAAATCGTCCGTTCCGCTGGTACTATATCGAATCTCATATCTACCCTCTTCTGCCAAAGGCGGCTGCCATATGAAACTTATGGTACTCGACGACTTATCCGTACAGGTAAATGTATTGGCAGCCTGGCAATAGAGGTCTACGGAGATGGTAGTGGTGGAGCTGTTGGCATTAAGTTGGTCGAAAACTACTACTTTTAGACCGACAGAATCATATTCACCGGGAGGTAGATTCGCTTTGGAATCCCACTTGAAACTTATCTGGTTACTGGATGATGTATTTGTTATTCCCTGTATCTGGTATGTACTTTCATTGACTACATATACGTCACCATATGCAGCCGTTACATCCGTACTCGTTGCCTGATTCCATGTTGTACCAGTAGAATATTGTACCCTTAGCCAGCATTCGTCATCGTCCGCGTCCGTCACATTTACAGTTACATCTATCTTTCCGGAGCCATCTGTTAACTGTTCGGGCTTAGAAGCAAATGTTACTTCTGGCTCGCTGTTGGGGGAACCAATTGAGGCCGAACCTAAATATACCTCATATGTGTCTGTCCTGCTATGATTCATCGCTTTGACCAAAAAATGGTACACCACGCTTTCGCTTAACCCAGTTGCTGTCCAGAATGTATTTGTAATCCAGCCTGAATCTACTTCAGTGTCTCCGTTGCTCCATCTACACTTGTATTGGGTCCCGGCTGGATTACCGTTGGCTCCCCAATGAGCAGTTATGCTTGTGGAATGTACTTCAAACGGTTCCGCAACTGGCTCATTGGCTAAGGTGCACACTGCGGCGATAGTTGAGGTACTGCCTCCAGCAATGTTCCAGGCTCGTACATAACGGTAGTATGTAGTATTAGGAGTTAGTCCTTCTTCCAAATAGGAAGTTATATTTGCAGTGGTAGTCGCCTTTAAGACATCCGGGGGCTCGTAGAGCTCGAACCCAGACTCCTCTCTGTCTCCGCTGGAATTGTCGGTCCAGCTCCAGTTGATCGTTGTCGAAGAAATCGCAACCCCTCTGAAATCACTCGGTGCTCGCGGAGGCCGGGCCCCAGGGGAATAGACTCCTTCCTCTGACCAGGCACTTGCCCTTAAGCCAGAGTCTATTGTCTTTACCTGCCAGTAACAAGTGGTGCCCTGAGTCCATCTTAACTTTATTCCCAGGCTGCCATCCTGCAATTTCGGCCTTATATAGTTGCCCAGTAAAGGAGTCCCATAACATCCACTCACCACATTACTTGAACCGCTCACCTTCCCTGCCCTTATCGCATAATACAACTGATTACTACTGCTCTTATCGTCAGTTCCATCGCTCCAGGACAATGTTAATATGTACCCGTCAAATTCTGAAGTAAATTCCTGGGACTGGGGTGGTGAGGGAACACCGTTGGGAATTATCTCAGACATTCTTGACTTGTATACCCTGTTAGGTTCTGAGTCACCATTCCCGGCTATAAAGTCTAAATCACCATCGTTGTCTAAATCGCCTAAGGCTACTGAATTGGTCAGGTCTTTTTCGGTTGTTTCTTCATAAAGTGTGAATGCACCACCTCCATCGTTTCTGTAGATTAGATTGGGCTCTCCACTGCCCAAATAAGAATTACCGTTACCCAGCAGAACGTCTAAATCTCCATCATTGTCTATGTCACCTAAAGCAACTGATGTGGTCTCATACATTGAACTATCCAGCTCAACATAACCTGCAAAACTGCCTGCTCCATTGTTGAGATAGACCCTGCTCTTGACCCCTCCAGAAGCGCCTGCCACTATATCTAAATACCTATCTCCATTTAAGTCTCCCAAGGCAACTGCATTCACGTCAACATCACAGCCTATATTCTCTTCTACGAAATTACCATTTCCATTGTTCCTGTACTTCTTGATATTGTAGTTACCATTAGCGTGTAACCCGGCAACAATATCTAAATCGCCATCGTTATCTATATCCCCAATTGCTACTGAGTAAGTCTGATAATTACCTCCCAGGGTTGAAGTTGAGCGGAAGACTCCTCCTTCATTTATATATATCCTGTCCACAGTCCCACAGTTACCCGCTACATAATCTATGTCTCCATCGTTATCTAAATCTCCCACTGCTATGGAATAGGTCTTTTCGGTCTCGGTAGAGGAATATACTGTAAAGTTACGGCCGGGATTGGCAGGATTATTAACATAAACTCTGTTTGCTTCGCCCTGGCTTTCGCTATTTCCAAATATGATATCTAAATATCCATCATTATTGACATCAGCTAAAGCCACCGATTTCGTAGTACCTGCAGCGGTTAAGGTTACCACCTCCCAATTGCTCTGTTGATTCAAGTAGATCCTGTTATTACCCTGGTTTCCAACTATATAATCTAAGAACCCGTCATTATTAAGATCGCCAATGGCTATGGAAGAAGTATTGTCCGTCTCTATAGAGGCTTGTGGTGACTCAAATATACTTGTCTTAAAATGGAAAACCTCAGTACTCCAGGTAGAGCTCGAATTCTCCTGGTCCCATACTCGCACTCGCCAATAGTAGTATTTGTTATAACCTAAATTTAGCCCACTACAGGAAGTGGAGACTTCCACTTGGCTATTCCAGGAAGCGTCTTTAGGTAACTTTCCGCTATCCCACCAGGGGTTTGTCCAGTCTCTTGTTGTATTCAACTGGATCTGATAGTAAGTCTGGCTATCTTCCATATTCTTATCCATAAATAGCCAGGAGAATGTTAAATCGCCATCTGGAGAAGGATTCCGAGGAGATAAACGCAAAACTGTGGGCGTATCGGGAGAGACATTATAAATCTCAAAACTTCTAGCCGAACTCGTGGAGGAATACGCGCTATGGTTATCCTGAGCTCCCGTGTCCCAGTAGAGCCTGCCAAAATATAAATAGCCATCTTTCCTTAGTGGCTCCGTTACCCGCCAGGTTACTGTGCTCCCATTGCCCGCGTCGAGCCAATTGCTATCAGCTAAAAGAGAATTCCCCGACCAGTCGGTGCTACTTGTGGAAATTTGAAATTGAACATACCCGCCATCTCCATCCCGGTCAAAATAGTATGTTTTAAAAGTCGGCGTGGTTACATAAGTGCTGTAGCCCTCCCCGGGAGATACTAACTGGGGAACTTCAGGAGGTCTATTGACTATGAATGACCATGGTTGAATATTCCCAAAATTCCTCGAGGAGAGCGCCCCCAAATCGTCTCGAGCCTGAATCTTCCAGAACCGCATCCCATAACCTAATGGTACGGGAGTGAAATCTACTTCTTTATAGGTCTCTCCTAAACCCAATTCTACCCTGACACTGCCACTACTGATTATGTTTCCATCAAAATTTGTAGAAGATGTAGCTACTGCAAAATCTACCCAACCAGAATGACCATCAAAATCGTCATAACTCGCCCTCAGGGTGGGCGAGAGGCTATTGGTATATGCCCCATTTCCAGTCCCTGAGTCCGGGGTTACCGGCCTTATGGAAATATAATCTACAGAAGGAGAATTATTGTAAATGAAACTCTCTGTATCCGACCATACCGAATATGCCCCTGCCATATCTTTAGCTCTACCTCGCCAGTACCATCGACCAATGAATAAGGTCAGTGTCGTCCACTCACTCTCATCCCCGGATTGTACCCAAGTCCCCGTCCCACTATAGATGACATTATTGCCCACATTGGGGTTTGTGGAGAGCTGAAAATCTACCCATCCTTCTTCAATTATGTCAGGTGGAAAAGTATCCACCCCATCCTGGAAGCGTCCCTCTAATGTCGCCTTGCCACCGGTGATTACCGGAGGAGAAGAAAGGACAGGCTTTTCGGGAATTGTGTTAACTGTGGAAGTGGAGACTGGTTCAGTGTAGGCGGTCTCCCTATCATCGTGATTTCTTGCCTTCACCTGAAAATAGTAGGTAGTATGCGGACAAAGGTTATTAAACACCCAGTAAGTGTCGGTTGTCCAGAGAGAATAAGTATCGATATATATAGAATAAGGTGCAGGAAGAGTAAAATCGGCTGTTCCCCAGCAGTGCGCCTGATACTCTGTGCCTAGAGGATTGCCGTTAGCTTCCCAGTTTACTCTTATTTGCCTGTTGGTAATGCTAGAGCTAGAGAAACTTATCTGGGTGGGAACATTGGCTAAAGTATATGCCTGGTTGGTAGTGCCCGTGTCAGTCTTTACTCCATCGTAATTCGTGAAATATACGCTATATTGATACTTCCGGTTAGGCAATAGACCAGTATCTACAACCACTGAACTGGATATCTGTATCCCGCTATGGTCACCGCTTGGCACTTCTTCATATATACATTTCCAGTGGTAGCCAGACTGACCAAGACTACTTTTGGGGAATTGATCTACGCTTAACCTGACACTTGTTGTGGAGATTGCCACAGCAGAAGCATTCTGAGGTAAAGGCGCATATGTCCAGGAGGAAGAACCAATGGAATATTCTGTCTTTACACTATCTCCATTCTGTCCATTTACTGAAAATTCATATCTTGTGTTGGCAGTTAACCCAATTACATCTAAGTTATCTCCTCCCCAATCTGCCCTGGTGTAGTAAGGAGCAACATTTCTCGGGTCGCCCCACCACGGGACTAAAGTCCGGCTCCAATTACCTCCTCCCAAATTATTCAATCTTACATAATATGTCGTCCCTCCACTCAATGCCTTTATGGAATACTTCGTCCAGGAAGGATTCCCACCCTCGTTTATATCTACATTTATTACTGTGTCTGATTTTACCCTCAAGTCTGGCTTATCGGGTATATTCGCTTGGGTAAATTTACTTGAAGTATCACCATAAACAGTAAATTCCCCATCGCCATTCTTCGCATTTACTGATACTGTATACTGGGTATTTACCGCCAACCCAGTAAGAACTATGTCTCCGGCAGTTTCCCACTCCTCCTCCGTATAGTACTGTGGAGGATATGAAGTGTCCAAACCATAACTTCCTGTAGTGGTATCGCGGTGAACATAATAGGTAGTTCCCCCTGCAGCAACCGTAGTTACTTTTATTGAATATTTTGTCCCAGAAGGATTGCCAGTACTATCTGTTATATTAATATAAATCTTGTCTGATACTTGTTCGACCGGTAAACTTAACCCTGGTGCATCTGGAACTACACAATTTGTGTAGCGCTGGGCATAATTATCACTTAAATTAGTTTCGACTTGACTTTCATTACGAGCTCTTACTTTAAACTGATGAAGGCTGTTTATGTTTAAACCTATGACCATTTTCCCCTGGTCTCCACCCCAGTCACTGTAGTTCCCCCAATCTTTTTCTATCTGAAGCTGACCTGTAGTATGATTGACATATCGCTGGCTCGTAACATCGTAGAGGGCATATTCTGTATAAGATGGGTTACCATCAGGATAGGTTATCCACACCCTAATACTATTCTGAGTTATATCTATTGTTCCGGGAACTGGCACTATGGGAGCAGGTGGCTTCTTTGCCCGGGTATAGATTAATGCCGGATTAAGCGTGTAGTCAGTTCCAATTCCAGCCTGATTCCAAGCTGCTGCCCCTACTGTGTATTGCGTATTCGGTTCCAGTCCCTTCAAATATGCCCCTCCACCGCCATTATACCATTCCGGGATTGTATGCTTCTCTTCGATATCACCGAGAATGTTGTCGCCTGAGCCATCTTTCACAACATAATATGTCCTACCTCCGGCAATTGTTGATACTCTTATCGAGTACTTAGTTTGAGTGGGATTCCCATTGGGAAGGATATTGATTATTATCGCCTGATGGTCATTTATGTCGCCGGGAATACCCAGACTTACCCCCGGAACATAGCAGTAAGTGTAGGTGCTTAATTCGATATATGTGGTGCTCTGTATTCCATCACCGTTTATGTACCAGATGCGGTAAGTATAGTTGTTATCAGGATCTAACCCACTTCCAGTTTCTCCATCGTCGGTTATCTCACACTTGCCAGGCAATAATGTGTAGTAAGTAATGTCATAACCATCTACCATCTGCTTGAAATGGTATCCCGATTGGGGACTAGTATCATTCGTAAACCTGTCTACCCTTACCTTTATTGCCAGCTTATCCGGAGTTACGTAGTAAGGCTCAATCTCCCCTCCCGAAGGACCAGGGGCTAAGGTGTAAGATGAAGTTGAAACTGAAGGATTGCCCGTATTTCCCAATCCGTCTTCATATTTTACTATATATTTATATTGCGTGTTGGACGATAATCCTGTATCTGTGTAACTTTTAGAAGACTGCCAGCCACTATCGTGACCTTGACCTGGAGTGATCTCCTCGAAATTGTATTGCACCGTCGCCACACCAGTGTCAGTGGCAACTTGAGCCACCATAGTTATACTGCTTACCCCGAGCGCATATGGCGCAGTTAGCCAGAGTGCCGGATTAGGAGTCGGTGCAGTAGTATCTAACTTGAGTGTGGTGGTGCTCCGGTTCACATAATTAATATTGCCCACATTGTCCTTTAGCCAGAGGTAGATTGGATGTGGTCCATCTCCACTTACAGTAATACTAGTTATCGGTTTAGCCGTTGTATAAGTCCCATCAGTATTAGATGTGGGTACACTATCTAACTTGTAGTAGGCACCCACTATGCCCGAAAGGTCAGAGGGATTAGTCCAGTTAACACTAAATGAGTTAGTGCTCGTCCAAACACCGGGAGTCGCCGTAACCCCTGTGGGTGCACTAACACTCCTATCTAAGCAGAGTGTGGTGATGCTCCGGTTTACATAATTAATATTACCCACATTGTCTTTTAGCCAGAGGTAGATTAGATGTTCCCCATCTGTGCTTACAGTAATGCCGGTTATCGGTTTAGCTGTTGTATAAGTCCCATCAGTATTAGATGTCGGGACGCTATCTAACTTATAGTAAGCACCCGCTATACCCGAAAGGTCAGAGGGGGTAGAGAAATTGACACTAAATGAGTTAATATTTGTCCAACCACCGGGAGTTGCCGTAACCCCTGTGGGCGCGTTCACACTCCTATCTAACTTGAGTGTTGTCGTGCTCCGGTTTACATAATTAATATTGCCCACATTGTCCTTCAGCCAGATGTAGATTGGATGTTCCCCATCTGTGCTTACAGTAATACCGGTTATCGGTTTAGCTATTGTATAAGTCCCATCAGTATTAGATGTCGGGACGCTATCTAACTTATAGTAGGCACCTGCTATGCCAGAAAGGTCAGAGGGGGTAGAGAAATTGACACTAAATGAGTTAATATTTGTCCAACCACCGGGAGTTGCCGTAACCCCTGTGGGCGCACTAACACTCCTATCTAAGTAGAGTGTGGTGCTCCCACGGTTTACATAATTAATATTGCCTGCATTATCTTTTAGCCAGATGTAGATTGGATGTGGTCCATCTCCACCTACAGTAATGCCGGTTATCGGTTTAGCTGTTGTATAAGTCCCATCAGTATCGGATGTGGGTACGCTATCCAACTTGTAGTAGGCACCTGCTATACCCGAAAGGTCAGAGGGAGTAGAGAAATTGACACTAAATGAGTTAATATTTGTCCAACCACCGGGAGTTGCATTAACCCCTGTGGGCGCGCCCGGGTCAACCGTATCTATATTTACCCGGTAATGGGTAGTCTCACCCCAGTTGCCACCGCTGTCCTTTGCCCTCACATGAAAATACCAGGTTCCATCTGCCGTGTCAAGGTACTGTTGACCATTAATCATTCCCTCTGATATTGTGTCTGGAATAGTGCTGGAAATCTGGTCAAAAACATAACTATAGCCCGTTATCCAGGAATCATCGGTCGCACTCCAGCCAAAGGAAGGGTCGTTATTGCTATACCATGCGTTCTGGTCAGAGTGCGGCACACAATTAACGGAGGGCTTATTGGGCGGACTGTTATCTACCAGTACACTATAGTAGACATTATAGTAGGTAGGCCCGTAGTCCTGTTGGTCCCATACGGCATAGATTTTTCCATTAGAATCAGTAGTTACATCTGGATAAGCAGGAGCAGGACCAGCAATAGGGATTGCCACCGCGGTTGTTACTAAAGGATACAATGCATATACATGGGCATGGCAAACCTTCTCCATCTCCGCCGGGGGACCGGGGTCAATGTATTTATCCCTCCACACCACGTCTGCCCCTCCAAGTGGGTGGGAAGTAATTGCTGGGAAGGGCAAGTCACCATCGGTATCCCCAATAACAATTGGGTCTACAAATTTGGGGGTGCCTGAATAATCAAATTCCTGATACCTGACCTCTCCTGAGGAAGGCTGGTAATAAACAATATAAAGACTATAGTTCTCCCAAGAAAGATCTTTATTGAGAGCAATTACCGGTTGAGTTTGGTCATAAGTGGCAGACACTAGGGTCTGTGTGGGATACCAGCTGGCTCCATTGTCATAGCTTCTTTTTAAACGAATCTGCCAGAATCCACCTATGGGCTCAGCCCAGACTACATATACTTTTGAATCTTTTGCCGCTATATGGACATAAATATTATTAATGTCATAAACACCAAAGGATGCCAGTTCTTGTGGAGTTTCCCAAGTGTCAATCCTTCCGGTCATATTACGCCTATACTTAATTTTATAATTAGAGCCCGCCTCTTCAATCCATACGACATAAACATTATTGCCATCAACCGCTATATCAGAAAAACCATGGTGGGCTGTAAAGCTGCAAGCAACATTACTGGCAATTATCATGTTACTTTCATAGCCATTACGAACATAAAGGTTTTTGTCTGAAGTCCCCCAAATCATGTAGCGGCAAAATTGAGTTGTTCCATCTAGCCATTTAATGTCTCCAGAAGCATTTCTGGGAAAACCGGACCAGCCTCCAACTGGCGAATTGCTTACCCGATAACCGTAAGCAGTTCCTCCCGCGTCCCAGTACTTTTCGTATATTTCTCGAGCTTGACCGGCGGCAGCATCTCGATCGTCTTCCAAGGCTATAAAGAGGTAACCATCGCTCCGTAGAGTTACTACGGGACGATAGGAATTGCTCGTGTATGTGGTCACTTGAGTGGGAGACGACCAGCCTGCTTCTACGGTCGCAGAAATTCCGCTTATTGCTATTAGGAGAATACTGAGAATTAATATGGTATAGTACTTTTTACTCATTTCCTGCCTCTTCACCCTCGCCCTGACCCTCTCCCTGGCCCTTTGCCTTCAAGTGAGAGCTACCCTCACCTCTATCCTCTCCCATCAAGGGAGAGGAAGATGGTGCTGGCTCACTCAACGATGAGGAAGATAATTTTGGCTGTTTAAGGATAACTATCTCTACTCTTCTATTCTGAGTTCTCCCTTGCACTGTCTTATTAGAAGCAATCGGTTTTGTCTCTCCATACCCGATAGTTTCTATCCGAGATTCAGGAATATTACACTTTTCAATCAGATACTCAGCTACACTCTTCGCTCTCATCTCAGATATCTTATGGTTATAATCTGCTTTACCCACACTATCAGCATGACCCTCTACCCTCACTCTATTTTTCGGATAGGCAGCAAGCAGTTTAGCCACCTCATCCAGTACCCTCCCACTTACTGACTTCAACTCTGCCTTACCCGATTCAAACAGAACCTGTGAGCCAACTGTCACCACAAGACCCCTCTCCTCTTCTCTTACCTTCACCTCTTTGGGCATCTCTATCTTCGGTGGTTCAGGCTTGGGTTCTGGTTTTGGCTCAGCCGGAGCCACTTCCTTCGACTGGGGCATCAACTTCTCATTTGCTCTTCTCATCATCTCCAGTGCCTTCTCATTCTTAGGATCAAGCTCTAGAACCTTGTTAAACTCAAGTATCGCCTCAGGGTACTTCCCTGCATTGTAGTAGTCCATCCCTCTCTTAAATGCCCTCTCTATCAGTATTGCTCTCGCCTCTTTCCCAAACCTCGTCACTATCCCTATCCGGTGTGTATATCCCAATTCCCCAAAATGCACTAGCGCATAGTCTAACTGGAATATGTTGACCTTTATCCCTCCTCCAAAACTTAACCCATTACCTAAGTCCTGTCCAGACTTGTATCCAAACCTCAGTCCAATCAAATCCCTCACCCAGTACTCTATTCCTACACT
>Ga0315296_10003087_pt1 | contig 14031 bp, 14 predicted proteins | sample YL17G14_18_MG_FD_203921 | JGI IMG/M metagenome (GOLD analysis project Ga0315296, IMG submission 203921) | Sediment microbial communities from Yellowstone Lake, YNP, Wyoming, USA - YL17G14_18 | ecosystem: Environmental > Aquatic > Freshwater > Lake > Sediment | place: USA: Wyoming | collected... | reverse complement strand
TTATGTATGTGTCGCCAGCGTGGACGAGGAAGGGTTCGCTGCCCAATGCAGACTCTGACTGAAGCACCGCGTCGCCGAAGCCTCTGGGCTTGGACTGGTTCACCCAGATAATCTTGGACGCTTCGACTCTTCTGTAGAAGGCTTCGAGTTCAGTGGCTTCACTGTTCCTCCCTTTGCTGTTGAGTTGTTTGATGAACTCATAGTCGGGGGTGAAGTGGTCCTCGATGGCCCTCTTTCCTCTGCCCACGATAAAGCAGAAGTTCCTTGCTCCATATTCGAAGAGTTGTTCGAAGAGCAGTTGCACCAGGGGCCGGAGGCATAGGCTCCCATAATGATCTTTGGCGAACACGGGCAGCATCTCCTTGGGCTGCTCCTTCGTTGCAGAAAGGAGTCTTGTACCCAGCCCGGCTGCAGGAATGACAACGCTTCCAGTCAAGGCCATTCAACTCACTGACTCGACATCACCTTCACACTAACACTAGCTGAAAGGATTTGGCTTCCGCCTGGGTCTCGAAAGTGGAATCCCAAGCGTCACATCTACCGCTGTGTTGAAGCCGGCCTACGTAGTGCTCTTGCGGTGAGAACCAGCGCCACAATTCACCTTTGTCCACTTGCTTCAATACCATGTCTAATTCATGGCGGATAGTGTGGTCCATCATATCGCCAATCGGGCCTAGATAAATCTCCCTGGAAGCCCATTTCACCTAGCTCTCCTATCGCCAGCGAACTGCTAGACTGATCCTCTGCTTGAATTCTAGGGCTTCCATTATGGTCCCACAATGGCCGTGTTCTACGAATTACTATCAAAGCAACACATAGGGTGCCACAGACCGCAGATACGAATGCGCCAATGTAGAACACTCGCTGTGGGCGATATTCCACCAAGATGTCATGTACGCCCGTCGCGCTGATGTACCACGCGTTGGCATAGTAGTCAACCATGAGGTGATGATTTAGGGATGTCTCTTGTCCGTCGAGGTATGCAGTCCAGCCTGCGTCATAGGTCTCACCTAACACCAGAAAGAATGGCGCCTGCGCATGGGTGTGAACAATGTACTTCGTTGGATTCATCTTCTCGTAACGCTGGGTGACGTTTCCCAGGCCACTTCCGTTTCCTGACTCGATCAAGAAGATGTTCGCGATATTCTGGCTTCCGATGAAACCGGGACTCCGGTAACTGATCAGATCCACCGTGTGGTTTCCGCGGCTTAGGTAGCTTTCGCCGAGCAACAGTCTTCCGTAGCGATGAGGTTCCGACTGGCCCGCCCTGCCGTAGAGAGGCATGGTACCGCTGGACCATTCGCCAGAGTCAATTCTGTATTTCAATGCTCCTCTGATCCCATCCCACCGGACATATGCGTAGACCTTGTAGCGACCTTCACTGGGAACCACAAATGTGTAGGAGACCGTTGCGTTGTTGACCCACGAAGTGGTGCCCATAGTCTCTAATGAGCCATCGATCTGCCTCTGCCATCCGTCTGCACTCTGCGCCTCAACAGCTGGGATTGAGATCAGGTGTGACACCAAGTCTGGCGCAATTGTCGCAACTCCTGACAAAGAAGCTTGGTCACCATAGATACACCTGTCTTGATCTCCAAAATCGTCATTTTCGAGCAAGAAGGAAATGGTTGTTGTTCTATTCTGGTTTCCCATAAACAAAAAGGATAACAGTTCTTCAACTAAATAAAGCCATTTTTCGTACAATAATAGCATATCATCATATTCTCTGAAGGGGTATCTGCACCCCGCTTCCTAACAATTTGGCGAGCTGTTCTGTACTTCTCATTGTTCCATATCTTTTTGAACCCTTCTTCAAACGCATTGCCAAAATCATACTCTTCGTCATATACAGCACAGCACGGGGAGACCGAACCATTCCAATTTATTGCAGCCTGAACCCAAAGAAAACTACATGTTTTAGAGGGTTTCTTTTTCTTCTTTGTCAATCTATCATAGGCACAAAATTCTTCATTATTAGGTAGCCAACGCCGCAGATTCTCTGTCCTTGCCTCGTCTGACCATAATATCTCACGCCCCATATCAGGGCGAACGCAGAGTAAATCGATACGGTCAAACCCAAAGATACCATATACGTCTTTTACTTTGGGGATTTCGTGTTCATTATGTTTCATCACAATAAATTGCCATACAATTTGAGGCGTCTGTTTGCGAAGTTTTTTCCTTGCCTCAGCAACCATTTGGACCCCATCCAAAACTTTATCATACTTGCCCCCTATCCGATATTTCGTATAGGTTTCTTGGCTTGCTCCGTCCAACGACACGATTAAGACATTTAGACCTGAAGATACAAGTTTTTCTGCTCTATCTTCACCCATTCGGTTAAGGTTCGAGCTCAAGCGCACCTCAATATTTCGAGAGTGAGCATACTCTATGATCCTATAAATCTCGTCGTTCAGCATTGGTTCTCCCCAGTTATGCAAGTCCACCCGGTAAAGGTAAGAGCCAATGTCGTCAATAATTTTCTTAAAATTTTCGAAAGACATCTTTCCCTTACGGCGTTCTTCTCTTCCTTGTCCTGTTGGACATAGAGGGCAATGTAGATTACAGATGTTGCATGGATCAATTACAAGCTCGATTGGATACCCTAATACCCAACTGTTTTTTGTTATGGCATATTGGAAAACTATGACACAAAAATTGAGGAATCTTGTTGGCGAAATATATTTCGAAAAAATGAACCTGTGAGCCAGATCAAATATCCTATTTCTCAAGATGGATCAGTAAACGTATTGTTATGTTGTAGGATAAAAAAAACTTTTAGAAGAAGATACGAATATAAAGGGTCACCCGGTTGGCCCGTACTTCGGACCTGACCCCATGGAAGCAGTAGAGGAGTTCCTGAGGGAGGGCAAGGGGGCTTTTGTGGTGGACGAGAACAGGGAGAAGTTCTTGTTGACTTTCAACCCAGGAGGTTATTTGAAAAGAATCGCCTAGGCAGCACAGACCCCGGATAAGTTAGGGCCCTGCAACTGATTCGCCAAACTGACAGCAGCGTGTGCAAGCTGTGGAAAAGTAGTTGGCCTTTTTCCTGTCTGGGCCCGTAGATTTGCCCAGAAGGTGCCGTCGTCAAGCCCGTACTCGAACGTGCAATCCAAGAGTCCGACCCTTTCGAGGGTCTGTCTTCTAACGATGAGCGCTGTCGTTCCTCCATGAAATATCTCACGCATCCGCCCGTACTGTCCCACGTCGATCTCACCCTCGCCTTCCTGGAAATTGAATCCGTAAGGATCGATGAACGACCCGATTCCCTGAAGCCGCCTTGCGTCTTGCATAAGTAGTTGCTTGGATGAGGCGGCTCCGATCGAAGTATCTGATTCGAGAACACTCACCAGCGTCGCCAGCCAGTTGCTGTCCAGTTCTATGTCGTTGTTCAGAAAGGCCACATATTCACCCTTCGACAATGACGCGCCGATGTTCAAGCCGCGAACAGGCCCGTAGTTGCGGTCGTTAACGATTGTCCTTATTCGGGAGTCATTGGGATACTTCTGCTTGACAAAAGCAACACTCCCATCCGTTGAAGCGTTATCTACGAAGATGATTTCAAAATCAGAAAAAGTCTGGTTGATGATGGACGAAAGACAGCGCTCTAGCATTTGCTTTCCGTTGTAGTTCAATACTATCATTGAAACTAACGGATGGACTTGGGTTGACATAGGCAGTCCCCGTACGGTGTGTAGTGTTTTCGATATTTAGCCTGAGCAGGATCATAAGGCTGACGATTAGTGCCTTGAATATCCGGAGGGTAGCTGTCACCTTTCCACTGATTCTTGGCCTTGACCGTCGTGAAATCTCCGTTTGTTGTATGAGGGGAGGCTAGGCTTTACGAACCGCTTCTACATGAAACGTATCTCGAAGAACTATGATTGGATCCAAACTGAAGCGCAGGACGCAAGAAGGGCAAGATACGACTTCCCTTTTCCTAACGCCAATGTTATCGTTGTTGGAGTGATGAAACCAGAGAGTGGTTGAAGCTGAGTTCGGTAGATAGCATTCCGTTGTTCTTCCCCGGCCAGTTCCTGGCTACGCAAACAGGCTTTCAATCGCTTCGGCCAATTCTTCGGCTCTGAGGTCCCAGTCCCATTGTTTGGCCAAATCCATGGCGTCATTCGCAATCTTGAGGTAGAGCTCATGATTGTTGAGCAACTCCACCATGTTCTGCGCAAATCTCCGTAGATCATAGCACGGAGTCTTAATCATTCCTTTAGGATAGTATGATCTCAAGGAATCAAGATCAAAACTAACTCCTGGAAACCCGCACGCCATCGCCTCGCAAGCAGCCATCCCTCCACTGTCATATGTCGCTGGATGAACGACCACCCTGCTTTGTTTGAATATCTCTATCTTCTCTATGCCGTCTCTGAAGCCAAGGAGGAAAATGTTGTTCGTTAGACGATATCGTTCTATCATCTCTCGCATTTCATGCTCAAGTTCTCCGACCCCGATCACCGCGAGCTTGGCGTCGGGCCTGATTTGGCAAACCAGTCTCCAGATATCTATCAGTTCCAGCAAGCCTTTCCGTGGGTGAAGTCTACCCACAAATACTGCATCGAACTGTTTCATCCGAGGCTCGGGGACTAGCGCGGGCGCATGCGCGTCGACACCACCTTTGACGGCTATGACTTTGTCGGTCTTCAGTCTGTTTTGATCCACGAAGGCCCATCGATCAAGCTCGTTAGTGACCCAAACCATGTCGGCAGCGTTCTTGATCAGCCGCAAAACTGGCATCTGAGACAGGTAGTAGAGCAAACATGTCAAGATCAAAATCCTCAGCTATGCCCTGCGCGTACTTTGGGTCGGAAAAAGAGTAACGCGTGGGTTTCTCCTCGACCGGGATGGCGTTCACGTTCTCTCCATGAACCTTGTTGGTGCTGCAAAATACGAGGATTGAATCGTTCATTCTGGCGACCTCCAACACGTTGAACGTGCCAAGAGCGTTGATTGTGAAGTCTGTCCGCGGGTCGGCTAGGCTTGTTGTTACAGCGACTTGTGCTGCCGCGTGGATGATGATGTCCGCACCCTTGGATGCTTCTTCTAGCGCTTGGAAGTCCGTAATGTCTACCTTGAGTAGGTTGACGTTGTCATGGTTCTTCCTGAGATAATTCCAGTTGTACAATGGGTCAGCAACGCTCTTTCCCAGGAGCTGAACTCTCGAGAGATTATCACAAATAATGATTTCGTTATTTTTCCTAACGAAATACTCGGCTACTTGTGATCCTACGAAGCCGGCGCCACCCGTCACCACAATTCTCATCTGAATTTGCTCCGTAAAGAGTTCGCGCTAATGCAGTCCGACGCTTAAGCCTTGAGCTGGTCCGCAGGATTCTAATCAGTACACAGTGGCGGTGTCCCGACTGTCATTCTCGGAGACCCAGGCTTGTGTGTCTAGCCTGCATGCAAGAAAGCTGACTGGCGTCTAGGAGAGAACAAAAGGTACTCCAGCTCATCCGTCAAAAACCTCATGGGCGAATAACGCGGGCTATGTCCGACAGCGCGTCATTGCGCGTCAGGCTAGGCCATTCCGTTCCCAAGTATCACGCCTCGATCCTTCTTTCTCCCCCTCCTGCCAACGTGGTTCAGAACCAGATATGTTAGGCAGAGTGCCATGGCTGTTATCGATATCCCTGCGCCCAGATAGAAGACGCTTTGCGTTAAGAATTCTATGTTGATGTCGTACGACCCAGTCTCGTTCAGATACCACCCGTTGGCGTAACCATTGACCCTGAAGTGAGTTCTCAGAATCTTACCCTCATGAAATGCTGCCCAGTCTTGATGGTACGATTCGCTGAAGACCAAGTAGAAAGGCGCATCAGTTTCAACGTGAACGACGTACTTTGTCGGGTCAATTCTCTGATAATCGAGGTTTCTCGGCATACGGGCTGTTGGCTGAGAGAGTCGCACCATGAACACCGAGGCGACGTTCTGAAGCCCTGAGAGCGATGCTGAGTCTGCACAGTTCATTAGTCTCAGCGTGTGATTTCCCCGTGAAAGATAGGTCTCACCGAGCGCCAGATTCCCATAGTAGTGAGGCTCAGCACTTCTCTTCTGGCCATAAAAGGGCGTCACCCCTGGTGACCAAGTGAGGTCATCTATTTGATATCTCAGAGCCCCTCTCAACCCATCCCAGCGGACACAAGCATAGACTTTGTAGAATCCGTCCTTAGGTGCGAAGAGTACGTAGGAGATTAACGCGTTAGGCCGATCGAGAGCATTTGAGGCCATTGTCTTAGCGGTACCATCCACGTATCTTCTCCAACCATCGTAGCTGACAGCTTCGGTTGCGTTGCGATAGGAAACCGGAGTCATCAGGGAGAAGGGCCCAAGGTTCGCGTCGGAGATGGCACTGTCCTCGAATATGTATGCGGGCTCTACGTCCAGACCATTTATGTCGACTAGTGATATCAGACTCGTCGTTGCGGTGGAGTCAACGTAGAACACCTCGTTGGGTGCGTAGAAATGCACAGGCTTCCAATTCTCATTGCGATAGAAATCAAGTTCACCGAACGTTCTTTCCAGACGAAGAGCCGGCTGAGAATCTAGGTAAGCCCGTAGGTCTACTGATGAGTCTGACATCCACCATGGATTCCCTTCCACGAAGGCCCAGTTTGTGTCTTCGTGCAGCAACACATACTTGACGTTCGACAAAGCGAGCAGCTTAGAGATATCCGGAGATCTGTCGTAGACGGCGTTTGCAATGAGAGCTGGCGGGCCCTCAATGGTCGATACTATTACAGGTTTTGGGAACAATAAATCCGAGAAGTCGGCTCCAAGATAGCCGTGCTCCCACGAGTAGGCTGCGTAGTACAGATTACTAAGAGGAAGGGAGACGATTCGGAAATCCTGATCATATTGGTAACTTAGCCAATTGGCGGAATCGTAGTAATATTGGGGTATGCTGATGCGCGCCGACGGAGTAACATTGCCTCCACCATACACCACCTCCCCGGTCCAGAAAGGTAAGTTGAACGCTCCCAAGACCAGAACTATTACAAACAGCGCCGGGAGGCGTCTAATCAGACGCCTGTAAACCGGGGAAGACAGAAACTTCGAACACATTCTTGCGGTGTTCCTACCCCATCCCCAAAGGAAACGGACTTCGATGCCGAACAAAAAAGAGTAGCCCAAGGCGAGAATGATACCGCATTTCTGATACACCCCTCTTAACACAGCCATGAGGGGGACGTTTGTGAAAAGCCAGGCAAATGCCGGCTCGAAAGGAGGGTAAGCCCCCGCCACCAGGGTCACTCCTAGAATTGACAGCAATGCGAAGTATAGAATGTGCCTGTTTGCCGGCTTGACAAGTAGCGAAGCGAACACTACTGTCGGAACCAGAATGCTGATCGCGACGAAAGGCAGAGAGAAGTAGATTGGCGCCCAAGGAACATAAGGGTCTCCCTTGTACCCTGAACTCATCCCCCAGAATCCCATCAGACGCAGAGCATTGAAGATACTTGCACTGTTAAGCTTGAACGTTTCAAAGGAGGTCATCCCTGCAGTGGCCATATCAGAGACTGCAGCAGCAAATGCTTCCCTGCCCAAGAGGCAGAGAGGAAGAATCCAATAGAGGTTGAAAGTTGTCCAGGCAAGGAGCAGAACGGCGGTGAACACAACAGCGTGTTTCAGCTTGCCATTGTTTGTTCTTTCTACTACAAGAAAGAACGGAAAGTAGGTGAGTACTACTCCCCAATCCCGAATCGCGTATGCTGGGTTGACATATGACGTGGTGATCAGAAGCGTCCATGTGATGCTGGTTGCAATTGCATATCTCAGACTCCTACGTTGGTCGAGCCCGTTAATGTATAAACCAAGTATGAAGGGGAGAAACGTGTATGATAAGGAGAAGCCCGGTAACACGAACAGAGCGACGTACATGTTCATCATGTAGAACAACGCAGACACTAGACTTGCTGGACCCCACTTGCCTCTGTTGACTAGTCTGCAGCTCAGGTAGTACATCGAACAGCCTGAGAGAGTGAAGCACAGGTAGTAGTAGATTCTCTCAGTCGTCACCAAGGATAGACCAAGTAGCCCCGAAAGAGCCATCAGAATATTATAGGGCATCAAGCCAGCTAGCTTTCTGACACCGGCTCCTCCCAGTGAAATGTCGTTCCAGACATGTAGGGACTGACCGAGCACCCTGAACCGATCTAACGGAAAAACGAAATCTCCGGTACTAATCAGGAAATCCCCTCTGAACCAAGAGAGAGAAACCAGACCAACCACAGAAATGAGGATCACGTCGCGGATAACCTCAGGTGGTATTCGAACCGGCAATAGATCTCGAATATGTGTCCTCTGGGGGGCCTGCGACGGTTCGACTGCCTTGGAGTTGGAGACGCCTTTGCTCATGGCAATAATGCCCCTATCACAACAACGCTCAAGCGCATAGACGCCGCTGTGGCGCCATGGAATATGTCTTCCGCATGCAATTGGCCGTGAGCTAGCTACCCACATGTGTCAGTAGAAAAAGGACACTGAATCATTGGGACAAGTCGGGTGGCATCCGTGGACGGAACTCTGCGCCGAAGAAGATGGATCATTCACAGGAAACTCGGACACTGGAAAAGCGGAAAGATCGCAGCAGCTCTACGAATTGATGAGAGAACAGTCTATCGTTGGTGGCGCGTCTACAGGAAATTCGGGTGGGAGGGTCTACGAGTCAAATCCAGAGGACCCCACAACTACTTCAAGACTCCGCAGTCAACTGTGAACCTCGAGAGAAGAATGCGGCGATTGCCCATAAAAAAGAGCATTGATCCTCTCCAGCAATTCCAAGGACCTTGTCTTCCAATCCCAATCTTTGGCCTGCTCAAGCGCGTCCTTACCCATCTTTGCATAAAGGTTTCGATCGTCCAGCAGTCTAAGGATGTTTCCTGCAAATTCCTCGATGTTGAAGCAGGGCGTCTTTAACATGCCCTTTGGATAATATGTCTTGAGCGCCTCAAGGTCAAAACTCACTCCAGGAAGTCCACAGGCCATAGCCTCGGCCGCGGCCATCCCTCCGCTGTCATACGTTGCCGGATGGACCACGATCTTGCTCTCCCTCAGTATCTTGATCTTTTCGATTCCATCCCTAAAACCAAAGAGCTTGATATTGCGTTGTAGCCCCAACTTCTCCACTCTTCCCCTAACCTCCTCTTCAAGTTCTCCTGTGCCTATCATTGCCAGCATTGCATTGTGCTTTCTCTGACACACGTACTTCCAGATGTCCAAGAGTTCCAGGACGCCCTTCTGAGGGTGAAACCGCCCTAGGTACACGGCATCGAATTTCTTCTCCTGGTTAGGCACAGCCTTAACAAGTTCGAAATCCACGCCGCCACGCACGGCCACGACGCGATCTGACGGTAGGCGTGCGCTGATGAATCTTCCCCTGTCTGGCTCGCTTGTAACGAAAACCATATCGGCGTACTTTCTTACGAGCAGATAGATCGGGATTTGCGACAGATAGTAGAGCAAACCTGTTATGAACCTTTTGCCCTTGTACGGCGATCCGGTGCTGAATGGGTTAGGTGCGAACAAATAGAACGCGGCGACCCACTTTGCTGATCTATGCCGGAACTTATGAAATGCGGCCGGAATACTATCAGGCCAGAAATCCGATACGGAATATATGACCAAATTCTTGTGATTACGGTTGCGACTGACGAGAAGCAACTTGATCGTCCTCATGACATACAGAAGATACACTGAGCGTCGGTGACGGAGGCCTGGAACAATTGTGTAGCTTATGCCAGGCAATCCATACTTTTGAATCCGCGCGTAGCTCTCCTGCGATGTGAACAAGTGGACTCTGTGCCCGTTATTGATCCAGCGTTTCAAGCAGTTGATCAGAATTACACTTCCTCCGTCCAATGTATCCGTCCTAGTCTGTGAGCAGCCATACACGTAGAATTGCAGCCGGATCTCTGTTGGATAAGGCATCAACAGACATCCCCTTTGTCCGCGATCTTCCGCTCGAACTCTTGCACACAAGGACCGTTGTTGGTTGGCCACCTTCGGTCCAGTACGAGGTTGAGCTGTTCTAGAAAGCGCCCTCGAGAACCAGTGTTGGGGCGATCCACATGAAGCCTGTCCTTGAAAGCCGGTTCTCCACCGAGGAGAGCCAAGTCCTCGATGCGATTCTTAGTGCTCACCTTTCTCTATCCTCTTGATGATTCTGGCTGGCACATGTGGCCAAAACATATCCCGGCACATCCTTCACCACGACAGCCCGTGCGCCGACTGTAGCTCCAGCTCCAAAGCGTATGCGTTCGATTACAGTCGAACCGATTCCTATCCAGTTGTCGATGTGGATATGCCAACCAATTATCACTGCTATGGCAAGAGTTCAGATTCCAGTGGTGTCACTAGTCTTCGCACTCATTCCAAGAGATATGTGTTTCTGCAACTGAATCAGAGTCTCGTTTCCCGAAATAATTTCGCATCGTGTAAGAGGCGGTTTATGGTCAAGCTGAATGAGAGGAAGATACGTTGGATCATCCATGAGAAGCTGAGGGGGAGGGGTGCACGCGAGATAGCGCTGATCCAACGAGTCTCACGCAGACGAATAGAGCAGCTCTGGCAGGCCTACAGGCGGACAGGCATCCTCCCAACCCTGAAGAAACCTGGTAGACCGAGCAAGGCTCCCGTCAGCCTACGAGACGCCGCCCTCATCCTAGAAGCCTATGACAAGCTCAAGGTTAACGCCTTAACCCTGGAACGTGTACTCAGAGACACCTACCAAGTCGAGCTGCCACACAACAAGATCCACATGATCCTGAAGGAGGCTGGTAGAGCCCTGCCTCAACAGAGCAAGCAGAAGAGACGCAAGTGGGTCCGCTACGAGCGGGAGCATAGCATGAGCCTCTGGCATATGGATTGGAAGCAGCTCTCTGACGGCCGCTGGTGGATCGCAGCCGAGGATGACGCATCCAGGCTGATCGTCGGCTACGGCGTATTCCAAGACCTCACAGCCGAGAATACGATCCACGTCCTCAAGCAAGCCATCGAGAAGCATGGACGCCCACGTGAACTCCTAACAGACCGCGGCTCACAATTCTACGCCAACGAGGGCGAACGACGCGAGAAGGGCATAAGCCAATTCGAAGCCTACCTCGCTGAGCAAGACATCAAGCATATCCTATGCCGCGTCAACCATCCCCAAACAAACGGGAAGCTGGAACGCTTCTACGGCGTCTACGAACAGAAACAACACCAATTCAAGTCAGTGGACGAGTACGTGCACTGGCATAACGAGATCAAACCACACCTCAGCCTACACATCGAAACACTAGAAACCCCAATCCAAGCCTTCCACAGGAAACTCCCACCGCAGAAGACAGAAGCCACCCAAACGATTCAGGATGCGAAATAATAATGGGAAACTACATTGTCTTTGACTTCTGCAAGCTTCTATAAGCCGTGCACGCAAACGCCTTTGTGCCCGCAACCGATTGAGCCTACCACTCTCGAACCATTGGGGGATAGCAGCGTTTGTGGGCAGAGGAACGATGTCTCCTCATTACGTCCAAGACAACTTTGATATCAGCTTGTGTTTTCTCTGCAACTTCCGGTGGAGAAAGCTTATCGTCAAAGAGCATCCTCTCAATACGGTCCAGTTTGTCGTAGTCTATCGGGATTTCATCCGTGGCTTTGTGTCCTGGGTAGAGCTGAGGGCTACTCGGCTTGAAGGCCATTCTTGATGGGATCCCTAGATACTCAGCGAGTCTCCTAACCTGCGTCTTGTAGAGGTGACATATCGGAAGTAGATCGGCCCCTCCATCCCCGTACTTTGTAAAGTATCCGATCAGATCCTCGCTTCGGTCACCGGTACCAGCCACGAGGTAGTTGTGGGTATTCGCGTAGTGGTACAGGATTATCATCCTTGTGCGACTGACTATGTTTGCTAGAGGAATTCTTACTCGTGAATCATCAATCTCCACTTTGAGAGCTTTGGCGAAAGAAGCCGTGATCGGTGTTATCATGATGCACTCTGTTCGTATTTCGAATAGTTTGGCCAGGTCCATTGCATCTTGTATGTCCTGACCGGGCGTGAAATCTGTTGGCAGCAGGATGCCCAGAACTCTCTCCTTCCCGAGCGCTTTAACAGATAGCGCCGCTACCAGACTGCTGTCGACACCTCCGCTAAGTCCGATCACGACCCCTTCAGCCTCGGCTTCGGTAACGATTCTCCTGATGAAAGCGACTATCTCTTGGACTGTCGCGTCCCAGTCAAGGTCAAATCCTGAATGCGGCATGGCTGATCTCGCTCCCACGCACGTAGCGAGACTGGCCGTCAGCTTATCTGCCATTCGGAAACAAGGCCGTGGGATTTGAATCCACGACTTCGCGCCCTCGCGTGTTGCGTGAAACCTTCGAAGCCGCCGAGTGTGGAGTGACAGCTTGAGGTTGGAAGAACGAAGCGTCCCTAGCGCAGCTGTAATTCCCTCGTACGTGTTGAGTTATCGCACTTTAGCGTTGAGCCTTGAAGTCTCGTAGCATTCTCCTGTAGTTGGAGCCTAGGCGGGAGGGCAGGTCGCCGAGCCGTCGCCATGTATACTTGACCAGCTCCCGGGTTGGTCGTGGCTCTTGAGATGTAGTCAGGTGTGCAGAAAGGCAGATGGTGATGTCGGATCTGTCTTTGAAGTTGACCGGGTAGACGCCGACAAGCCTATACTCGCCAGCCGGGCGGAGACCGATCTCTCTCAGCTGACGGTTCGCGGTGTCACGCAGTGACTCCCTCTTAATAATCCGTCCTCCGGGAAGTGCCCAGAGATCCCCATAGGGATAGATCTTCCTGTATCCGAGCAAGACACGAGTTCCGCGCTTGACTTTCTTGCAGACGATAACGTCCACGCAGGCTATCGGCATACTCGCCAAGATGCGCTTCCAGAGTTCCTGTGGAATACCCTTTCGTACCTTCATTTTGCTCTCACAGCGGCATTGGGCTCTTGCTCAAACACAATTCTGAACCAGCCTGATATGGTTCGTGTTCGCGTTGTGGACGCAAGTCGTGGGGCCGGTGAGATTTGAGCCCATATCTGTATGAATCGTGCCCATCCTCGCAGGTGGCTCCGGCTGCAATTGTGACCTCGTGTCGTGACCGTGTCGACCAGGTAACGATGGCTCTCCATTACTTGTCAGCCAAACTTGTTCGTCTGGCGAGCCTGTAGGTACTTGTCTAGGTTCTGAACTGGTCCTGCATCTCCGTCGCGCCGACCACGTAGGCACAGAGGGATCTACGGACGTGAGCCTAGGAGGTCGTGGGGCAGGGGGATTCGAAAATGGTTCTGTTCTATGTGGGTCTTGTGATATGGGCGAGATCTGCTGTGCTTCACCATGTCTCGACAGCTAGGCCGGGTATCTTCTCGAAATGACCTATGTCTCGGGTGACTATTGGCTGGTTGTGAGCCAGAGCTATTGAAGCTATCATGATGTCCAAGTCTCCAATCGGGGTGCCAGCAGCCTCCATCTCGTGTCTGATCTTTCCGAATCTCTCGCACGCTTGAATGGTAAATTCAAGCAGTCGCATTCGCGACAGAAGTCCTTTGACCCTCTTGATCTCCAAATCTCGTCTCGTCGACTTGTAGGCTCCGGCGAAGAGCTCGCAAGCGCATATGGGTGTGGTCGATATCTCCTCTTCCTCTTGTGTGTATGATTCAAGTCTTCTCTCCGCCTCGGGCTTCCGTCTTATCAATGCTATGAGAAAACTAGTGTCCACACAAACCAAAACTAGCGACCTCAGAATTGGACGGTTCTCACGTGAGACCGCTCTCTGTTCTGCACCACCTGCTCCAGATTCTCTGCAAATTCCTCGTCGGGCTGCATCGAGCGAACATAGTCCAGGAGCGTACCCCTTCGCGCCTTGGCGGTGAGTCGGAGAATCACATCAGTGAATGACTCGCGTCGCTCTTTCAGTCTCGCCAAGGCGGCGTAGGCTTCCTCTGAGATCGTGAGGGTCTTGTGAGCCATGACCATCGAGGCAATGTCGTGTATTTACGTGTATTTAACCCAACAGGTTGCCAACACTCCCCC
>Ga0315296_10003086_pt1 | contig 14039 bp, 5 predicted proteins | sample YL17G14_18_MG_FD_203921 | JGI IMG/M metagenome (GOLD analysis project Ga0315296, IMG submission 203921) | Sediment microbial communities from Yellowstone Lake, YNP, Wyoming, USA - YL17G14_18 | ecosystem: Environmental > Aquatic > Freshwater > Lake > Sediment | place: USA: Wyoming | collected... | reverse complement strand
GCGAGCTGAGGGACGCCATATCAAGATTTCGCGGGAAGAAGCCGCGGTGATACTAGATGAGATGGATTATAAGCAAGACTGTGAACTTGGCATTACCTGGACGACTATTGACTGCTATCTCGATGAGTTGCAGAATAGCCGCGTCAAGCATGACTAGGCTTCACCGGAGCATCCCATGTACCCAGCTCGAGCATAAGCTCGATAAAGCGAACGAAAGGAGGTGATGCTATGACTGAGCCGGGGTCAAATTCCAGAGGAATATACATCTCCCGGAAGTTTGGTTTGAGCCGGCTGACATACTGGCGCACGGTGCGCTCACCGCCGCTAAACTGATGCTCGCTCACCAGCCTGGTATATACACGGTGGGCGGTGTGGCGCTGTTTGGGGGGCTGGCGCCTGTCTTCCTCCAGCCAAGCTACCAATAAGCGCCTTAAAGGGGTCCATGACCGGGCTGGGTCTGGCTTTGGTTAGATGATACTCCGGCACCGAAGCATTACCGATAGCTTTCTTGACTGTCTTCCGGGAATGACCTCGCTCTTTGGCAATCTCCCGGATACTGTGCCTTTGATTAAAATACAGCCTTCTAATTGTTTCTTTTTCTTCCACCTGAATCATCCTTCCCTCCGGTACCTGGTATTAACTCCAGCATACCGGATTTCATATTTTCAGGTGGTCCCCTTTTCGAATGCCGTTTTCTTCTAAAACCGGCTCCCTTTTAGTATGCCACTAACAAGACTCACTCAATAACCAGCAAACGGCAAACCTAAACCGGCTCAAGGAATGGCTCTATCGCCGGCGCACGACGGCTAGGCAGGAAGTAGAGCGGACCGAAAGGCGGCGGCAGAAGGAAGAGGAGGTAGCCAATAAAGAAGCGCAACAGCCGGCATTGTTTGAATTCTAGAGCACCGGAATCCGCACGAAAAGGGGCTTGGGAAATTCCCAAGCCCCTTTTTTTGTTCCCTGAAATCTTCGTGCCGCCCTCCACCACCGCAATTTCTTCCCGGGTTAATCCGTTCAGCCGATAGACCAGCTAATCAATCTGATGTTCTAAGTCTGAAACGTCCGCCGATGGACCAGTGGCTTTGAGGGCGAGCTTGATGTCTTAATACATTCCTCCGAGACTTTCACTTGCTCTACCCCAAGATACCAATTTGTTTTAAAAATTCCTTACGCGAAGATTCCTCAAGTTCTCTGTATTTTGCCACAAGCCAGTCGATTTTGATCTGATTAAGCCGCGTTTCAACTTTGCCTAAGAAAACTGATAGTTCCTTCCTTTGGGACACAGATAGGTATGTAGGAGGAGCAGAAAGTTTGTTGAAAAGGCTATTTGCGTCGGAAATACTCATGTCAACTAATGTTCCCATAATTGGCCTTATTTCATCTATCCATAACTGGCCTGATGCTTCTCTAACGGTTCTAACATGGTTTATGATCGCTTCCAACGTTTCTTCTGGCCTCCAGGGCGGATCTTCACCCGCCAATTCCGTTATTGCCTTCTGTTTCAATGAGCTGCCTAATATCTTAATATCGGCGTCACTCAATAAGTTTGAGGAAAGCTGTGCCAGAGATTCGCGGTAAAGCTGCAAAGCTCGTCGCATTAAGCGTAAGTCCGCCATGTCTGCATCGCATCCCTCGTATATCTGCTGCAAGTCTTCAGCCTCTTGCAGGAGGCTTTCGCTGGCTTCGACGGTGAAAGGACGCTCCCAGAGTTGACTCGCCCGTTTAAGTATTTCTTTCTCTCGTATTATGATCCTGTCCACGAATTGCGCGAGTCTGGTCTTGGCAACTTCAAGTTCAGGAAGTAAAATTTTTCTACTCAGAGCAGCTAATTTTTGAGTGTAATCCTTTGCGGTTTCTCTTTCACTGCGTAACTCGGCGATCCGCAATATTTTCTCTGATTCATTTTCGGTAAGCCACATCGATATTCTATTTGCCAACTCAAGGGCTTCTGCAGCGTTGTTTATGTTGCGTACCATGCCATCGACATGCTGTTTCAGTTTCTCGTGGAGTTGGTCGAGTCCCAGCTTCTTTAGATTCCTACCCGTCTCAACTGTCATCGCGCGTTCGAAATCGGCAATGTCCTTGGTGGTCCGTCCCAGCGGAGTCTGAGAGCGCAGCCACTGGTCGAAAACCTGGATCGCGCGCTGCCTCACGTCCTCGATGTCTGTTTCGTACCGAGCGGCTAATTCCGAATCCCACATAGGGTCATCTTGCATCTTGTCCTGTATGTCCTTGAGATTCGCGCCACCAAAAGTCATGATTCTGACATCATCCTTGCGGCTCCCGTGCTCAATACGAGACAGCTCATCATCTGCGCTTTTCTCGAGCTCTCTCATTCTCTTCAATGCCCCTTCAGCTAAGGTCTTTAGATGTTCATAGCGATACGCTTGGGCCGCAGGGACCTGCAGCCGTTTCTGCAAGCCATAGGCTCGATTTAGTAGCTCGATTTGCTCCTTATAGCTTGATGCCCGTTCCCAGTCATCAAGAAGCGCCTGCCACTCGGAAATGCCTTCTTGGGTTGCTACAGCTAAAGAAACGCCCCCCAGTTTGTTCAAGTCAAGGAATTTACCACGGAAAAGCCCATCCCCGATAATATTGGCAAAGTCCGTAGGCTGACCTTTGACCATCACTGAGAAGTCATTCTTACGGGCCCGGATGAACACACCCAAAAGTAATCCTGCCGAGGCAATATTCGCACCGAAGGGAGGGCTACAAGCCTTCTTGACTGCTTCCTCGAGGCTTGGCAGTCCGCCCTTATCAGCTACCTGATTCTCCCATTGCTGTAACACTGCTCGCGCTATTTCATGGGCGGGGCGTCGACTTACATCACCATTCTTGTTGAAGATCTTCCAGGTGTTGCTCAGCACTTCCAAAGCACGGTTTTTCTCCTTAATCGGCTTACCCATTATCGTGTGGTAGTCCAGGCTGCCGTTTAGAAGTTCGCTTGTCAGCGCCATGCAACTATCCGCTGCATTACCTTTAGCTGTGCTGAATCCATCAAAGGGGAAAGACAGAACCTTGGGGTAAATCCTTTCGAACATCTCTGAGCAGACAAGACCTAGACGCTGAGCCTCGATAGGCTCTCTGAAAGCCGTCACGTAATATCTGGCTTTAATAAGAGCTTCCAATCCAGCAACAAACAGGCCTATGCATTTCTCCTGATGGGCTCCGACCAAATTTCCGAATCGTGCCTTGTCTTTCTCATCGAGAGTGTCGCTTAAGATAGAAAGTTCAGCCATACACTGGCCGAGCTCCCCTTTTTCGTCGTATAGCAACACTACCAGGATCGGCAATGCCTCTAGACCAAGAACGCGCGATTGATCCCGCAGCAACTTGGCTACATCGAGTTTTACCTTCTCTAAATCGCGGCTGGGCTCAACGTAGCAGAAAATAATGTGTCCACGGGCTTTATCGACGGCATAAGCCGAGGTCCAATCCTGAGCGCTAATAACGAGCACCTGGGCTAATTCGTCAAGATTGGCCACCGAATGTTCGAATCGCCATTCGGTTGTGGTAACCCGGTGTTGCTCCGCAAAATCACATGTCTGGTCAGACAGCAAAGATGAGCCCCATTCAACGCCCCGTCGGACGAAAAGCTGGGCTTTTGCTGTCTCGTCGTACGTGCTATTTACACGATTGCGTAGGAAGCTCAGGAATTGAGGTCTTGAGGCTGCATCGCCGAGGATTTCGAATTGCCTGAAGCTCGGGTCCCAACTTATGACATTATACTCGCCTTCAAGCTTCTCAATATGCTTGTTACTAGTCGGCATGGTAAGGCCAGCCAATGCTGCCAAGGCTGCGACTGCGTCGACGCGATCCAGTACATTCAGACCTAGCTTAGAAGCCAACACTGTTGCCTGAAGCAAGCGCCGCTCTTCTTCGCTAAACTGGTGGCCGCTTCGTGCCATAACATTTGCGTAGGCGTGGGTAATTGTCCCCAGAGTTCCGCTCTCCTCTGCCGTCAGAAGTTCGGCCTGGAGGGAATCCGACCAAAGGTCTACCACCGCCATTTCCCAACTTAGATTAGCTAGTTCGCGTTCTTTGTTTCGCTTAAATGCCTCACCCAGCAGTGCCAAGGCAGATCGTTGCTGCAAGTGCTGACCACTGGCGGCTAGGTGAAAGAGGAACCATGAAGCGTAGGGCGAGAGCGGCCAACATCCTTTCCTAATTACCTGATGGAATTGGTCTGCGTCGCACCAAAGGCGATGATTAATAGTTCTTGGAAACCAAGTATGCATTTTAGTGGCTATCTCGACGGAGTGTTGTCTTGACTGGCTGCTGTCGAAATGGGCAGAGAGAGCGGTCGGATCCTCTTTCTCGAGTAGGTTTGCCATCAGTGTCTCGAGGTTTATTGAAAGGTAGGCCTTGTCTGCGGACTGGTATCGTGTAGAGACGCGAAGAATCTCATTCCTGAATTCCTGCGCCATTCGTTGGACATATGTGTTCAGGTCAAATTGGATGAATCCGACGAATGTCGCCTTCAACGAGTTCGACTGTATCCCTTCAAATAGATGCTGCAATACCCCACTACCTGCAACTTGACTCCGTACGGTTGCAAACTCAGCATAACGGCCAAATTCATCGAATAAGACCACCACACGCCGAAAAGGCTTGCCCTCGCCACAGTATTCTTGACAGACGGTCTCTAGAACATCTTTAACAGTTTCATCACCAATTGCCTTGATGGGTATTCCCTTTTCGGCAAAATACTCATAGACTTTCCCATAGACGACCTCGTCGTGTTGCTTCAGCTTTTCTATCAGGTCATCTTTCGCCGAAACGCCACATTGGGACGAAAGAGTCGTGGACTCTGTCGCTGGCATGTACTGCACCAGATTAGCTGCCATCTTGAAACGTGGTCGCAGCTCATCTAGAGCGCGAGAATCCACCCCACGGATGTGTAACTGATGCATAATCTGGCGCGTAAACTCTGAAGCCATTTCGAAGTTGCTCATGCCGTTCAACGAAATGACCAGCGCCGGCCCACCAAGCTCTCGCAGATCTCGTCGTACGCTTTTGCCGATAGATGCGTCAGATGCTTCGATGTTGGCGAGGATCTTATCTGCCGACTCCCCCGCTGGTTCTGAGAGCAGTATAGCCAGCGTCACAGCGAGGTGTGATTTCCCTGTTCCATAGCCTGCTATCGCCAGAGTGAACGGCCGGTCCTCGGCCCCATTGCTGCGCTGGAGAATCCTTTGAACAAACGTCGCCGAGTCAACAAGCTTATGCCCGTGCTCCGTGCCAACATCTTGCTGGCTAACTCCGTGATAAGCTGGACCGTGGAAAACGAAAGCTTCCGCGGCGCGGCGTGCCTTGTCCCTATCTTCAATTAGCCACTCAACATCGATGGCGCCATCAAAGAGCCGGTCTTCCCGAAAACGAACTATGTCCTGCAATACGGTGGCCTTCATTAGAAGCCTCCCTCACCGGATCAAATCAGGCCCCGGTAGATGTTTCGCCATACGTCGGTGGCCGTGCACTTTGCTCTTAGTATCCACGGGCTCATTTGCCGGTCCACCGTCAATATTCCGTTGCGCTCTACTAATTCTAGGACTCTCTGAGCTTCAGCCAAGCTCCACCCTGTAACGGTCCGCCAGCCTCGTTTTTCTTCTAATTCAGTAATGGTTACTTGCGTCCCAGCTTCTGTGGTTGATTCCATCATGGAGACTAACCATGCGCCGTAGCCCAAAGCCATGGTATTGTTCACCGGTGCGCTACGGCGGGTGATTATGCCCATGTTCTCGGCTAGCACTCCGCAGGCTTTGAATGCTGCCTCATCCTCATACATGCGTACCAGTGGACCAACAAGTCCGCCTCCTGTGGTGTTACACGAGGAAGCAAGCCACTCTTCCAGCATCTCGCGGCTAAACTGCATACCTAGGCGCGCGCTGCCCCTTAAGAAAGTCTGATACCAAATCTCTGCCCCATCCCAAACATCACACAAGCGCAAATGAGCGATCCATTGCGTTAGTGGCTCCTTCAAGAATGGGTCCTCCAACAGTACGACACGCCCAAATGGTGTGAGTTCGGGTTCCTTCACGGCTGAACGAGTTCTTGGCACGTGGATCAGCCCCATTCCTCTGCAATAATCGAAAGAAGGACTGACTTTGCCACTGGAACTTCCTGTTGGTATACCCGTTTCTTCCGCCATAGACTCGATATCGCCTTTGCCACCGCGTGCGGCAAATCTCAGCATTGCATGCAAGTACTGGCGCTCTGGAACGAAGGTCTGGTGGAAGTTACGAGGTAGCCGATTGTGTCTGACCTTTGTTTTCTCATGCATCAAAGCCACGCTCGCTCAGGGATGTAACCTGGATTTTGAAGGCCATCTGCTCCAACCCGGTTGTAACTGTGTTTAGTGAAGGCCCCAATGAGTAGCATTCCCCTTTCTTCAGGCCGGCCAGCTTCCCTACCCATTCAGACACCGATCCTCCGATAGAGCTCTGAATCAGCTTCGCGTGTTCCTGGAACTCGTTTTCAGAGGGACGGAAGAAGAGCTTATGACCAGCTTGGAATAGGCGGCTCAACTTGTCTCCTTTTAGGTTTTCCATGGACTGAGTGGCCAAAATTAGGGAAAGCCCGAATTTCCGTCCTTCGGTCAGATATTTGGCAACAGGCGCGCTTTCGGTTAGATCCAGGTTCTGTACTTCATCCAGCACTACGACTTTGGGCAGGTTCTTGCTGCCGGCTCCGCGAACGAACGCATTCAAATCCCAGAGGACGAATTCTACAACCAGTTGTGACGAAGTCGTGTCCATGCCAGCAAATTGAAAAACGTGGCATCTACTTGCCACTTCGCTAAACAGCCTGTCCCAACCTATTCCAGTCGTGTTGCTCGAGAATGGATTCTCAAGCATGAACGGTCTGAGTTTATTGAGCGTGGCCTGAACCCTTGCTTTTTCGTGTTTGCCGTCTTCGACAAACTCCTCTAGGACCGACTGGAACTGCTCGAGTGTTAGCCCATCTCCGTACTGTCTGATTCCCGCAATGACAGCATCCATGAGGATCGGGTATTGCTGATCACCAATGGTACCATACAGTTTTTTGAAAACGGAGGCAATACGTTTAGCAGCGACCACCTCAGTTTCCTTCATCTCATCGATGTCCTCACCGATAACGACAGATTGTAGCTTGAACGGACTTATCGGCAGCGGGTTCTGGCGCACTATATGCTGGGATGGTTTCAGATAGCGTTTTGTTTCTGGTTCCAACTGCTTGGGCAGAAACCCATTCGTGTAGTCCAACACCAAGGAATTTTGTCCAGCTTTTCCTAACTCGCAGAGCAGGCATTGAATGGCGTACGTCTTACCCATGCCCGATGTGCCGAAGATCAGTATGTGACGATTGCTCAATTCCGAATGCCCAAACTCCCAATATACATTTCGCCCCCCCCTTTCGGCTCTTCCAAGGAGAATGCGGTCTGGAATCTTCACTGGAGCGGCTGGTATGGGTCCTTCGGTCGCTGTAGGTTGAGCCTGAGCTTCGCGCTCCTGCACATGCACCAGTTCCGGGGCGACCACCTCACCCCCACCCTGCCCCAGCATTGTAGGCTCTGCTTCACTCCCTTTAAATAGCGCCTCACGCTTCGGCCAGTCAACGCTCAACCGCTTGTCACCAAGGCATAATTTGCGTACGAATTCGCTTCCGATCGTGAAAATGTTAGCGGTCAGGTCGGCGTTGCCCTCAGTGAACTGAAACTCCCCTGCTTTCTGTGCGGCGCCAGATTTCAAATCCGTCCAGTAAGCAAATATGGCTGCACCCCAAGTGATCGAATAGTCACCATCTGCTAATCGCTCGAGCGCGGCCAAGACCGCAGGCTGCTGTTGATAGGTGATTTCCGTTCTACTCGCGATAAGCCTATGAAGCTGCAGCCACCAGTACCGCTGGTCAGGACGATCGTCATCTGTGGAAGCAGCACCGCTCACCTTGGGCATAAAGGCGGGAATGAGCACTCGCAGGCCGTTCTCGACTTGTCTTTGGGCTTTGTCTAAGTAATCTTGACTTTGCTGCCCGAGTTTGCACTCTATCAACCTCATGTTGAGTTCTAATCGTCCGCTGCTTCCGATCCGAGCCATCATCCAAAGCAAGTCGGGACGCTCTGCGGATTCGGCTGCTTCAAACCAGTGTTGATAGGCATCAAGGCTAACAAGCTGGTCGCACAGGCCGCCCGGATCAGCCTCAAGCATTTTACGTGCTAGGGCGTAGGCCATGAAATCGTGAATGTGCGTGCCGATGCCAGTGGCCCGTACCAGGGACAGCCCTGAAAGTGCTTGCGCCTCACGCAGAACGCTTTGGGCAACCCGTGTCGAATCAGTTGCCTGCCAGTCAGGATAGAGCTCTCGTATAGATTGCTCTAGACGGAAGGAGATGTCGGAGAGCGAGAACTGTTCTGTCGAAATCGTGTAGTTTGCTTCACCATGCAAGCCTACCCCTGAGCCGAAGCCAATGATCTCTCTGGCGCTACCATTATGCTCACTGCGCTGTCTGATCAACCTTTCATCGATATTGGCGTCGATGCACACCACCCATTCTGCGCGCTTGTGCAGTTCGTCCACGACTTTCTGCCACGGCGCATAGTCGCCGAAACCCAGAACAACATGCTCCACACCCGGTGGAACGGTCTTGTTCTTGAGTCGTGCCATGATTTCCGCGTGCAAAGCGCCCAATCTGAACTGCCTGTTACTGATGATGCGCGATCGCTGTAACGCGTGATGTGGATCATTAATGGCGCAGAAAGCCTTTTCTAATATGGGGAAGCGCAGAGTTCGTTGCGTCACGTCATACCGTCCAACTGCCTCGAAGTCGTTGCCGGTGCGACCAGCGCCAATGAAGTTGTACAGCACCGCGATGTCTACTTCCAGACCATCGGCTATCATTCGCCTGAACTGCTGATGCTCATCCTGTCCCACCATGCGGTGTGCCACCGAGAAGCTGCAATAGCGGTAGGCGCGGAATTTCTCTTCGGTCTCAGCTGCCTCACGGCGTTCCTGCCACTGTTCAAGCCAGCGCGACACACCAACATCTTCGTCGGACTCGGTGAATATCGTTACGGCAACCGAATATGGCTTGCTGCGATCTTCACTAAGGACTTGCCGTCCGGGTTCAATCGACGATGCCAACTCATTCAGGAAATCATGGATGGCTGTAATGACAGGTTGTATGTCCTGATCCCGGTAGACCGCTAGACTAATTCCATCGCGAGCATGAGGATGCATATCCAGGTAATCAAGCATTGTTCGAGTTAGCAATCTGGATTCGCGAGTCTCCCCAAACATTTCAGAGTCTGGGATGTCATCGTCATCAAAGCCCTCATAACGTAGCAATAGCCGGGTAGAAAGTGGCGCGTTGTCGGCGCCTGCTGTGCCGAAACGATGAATCAGCTCTTGGCCTCGCACATTGGTGTCAAGTATCAGATTATCGTCGCTGATAATCCCCGAAAGTGGCATTTGGATAGCAGCTAAGTCCAGATACCCCTGCCAGCGTTCCAACGGAAATGATTTCTTCGGTTCCGCGGTCAACTCCTGAGCCGCGGCATAGTTGAAGCAGGCGAATAAGTATTTGATGCTTGCTTCGAGCATTTCTAAGACGGCAGGGTGAAGTACTGTGGCTACAGCGGACCGTTCGTATTCCACGGATGTCCATGTATCTTCGTGAATCCCCTGTCGCGTCCGGACGATAAGGAATGCTCGCATCAGCATTGCTGCCATGGGACTCCCCTGGCACACCGGATGATCACCCACAAAAGCGACCGCCGCTTCCTCAAATGCCTGACGCAGTTGATCCCAGGCGCTCTTTGGACCGGGCATTTCGACCTGGAAGGTCGCATGCAGGCCGCGCGATTCCGCCTCTTTCAGAAGTACCCCGTACGCCCGCGCCAACCGTTCAAGGTATGGCAAGAGAGGGTCGTTTGTCTGAGCCCACCGCGGTGTAAGCATGTTTACAGCTTTGCGGTCTTCGTCGTCCCGGGTACAATGCAACAAGACGCGCCGTATCTCGTCATCATCCTTCGCCCTGATGAGTTCCTCGTAGTGGGGCACGTGGAAGACAGGTAACGACAATCCGTCTGACGATCTGGCCAGACCGTCCCGCGCCCAAGCAACCAACTCCTCCGCTAGACGATAGGTTTGTGTTTCCGGCAATCGCCAGGCGAACTTACGACTGAACGATTCCTTCGAATCACCGGTGGTAAGACTGATTCTAAACTCCAGGGCTGGTTCGGCCGTCCGAGCATAAGCGCAGACTATCTCTTCGTGCAGCAACTGACACTCGACTGCCACGGTCCGGCCATCATATGCGCGCGACAAGTCAAGGTACCCATCCAAAGGACTCGTTTCAGTCCGCGTGCTGAAGAACTGGTCGATACCACCAACGAGTCTCCTCAAGTGGGACATAGCTTCTTGGGCCACCTCAGCTGCCGATGGCTTATGATCTTCGTATTCACACTCGTAGTCGTGCTTGAACCGTTCTGACTTGATTTCCACTCTTGTCAGTTCGGGATTACTCGATTGCACTTCACGTCGAAATTCGCGTAGTGTTTGCCAGAGCGCGGTCAGGACTACTTCCACGGGGCCACCGGACAACTTACGCACCGTCTCTTTGCGCTCTTTTGGGGTCTTTGTCTTGAACTTGAGTATCTCATCCCAGATGGTTATGAAGTCGCTATCCATCAGTTGGCGCGCCATGGCGTAGTCGCCCTGAGCCACATAACCGCGCAAGGCATCCAGGAATCCTCTGTCACTGGTATAGACTCCGCGCTGGTCGTCAGTGAATAGCCGGTTGTCGCGGATCTCCTCGCTCTTCTCGCCTAGGAAAAGCGAAATCGCCTCAAGGGCTTTGTCCTTGCTCCGCTCTTCTAGGAACAAGTTGTAGGAAAAGAAACGGCCGGCGCTCTCGATATACGGAGACAGGCGCTTCTTCTTGAAAGTAAACCCGGCGAAGCTGGGTAGGTCAAATCGTTTCAGGCTGCGGAGCAGGATAGCTTCCGCCATATTGCCATTTTGCGCTCCTCGACTTTCCAGTTGCAGGTTGCTTAGAAGGTCACTGATTTGCAGCACATCCGCCCGACCCTGTTCGCACAAAGAGCCAAGGACGTCGTCGAAGTGTGCGATTGTATCGTCGTCGTACGCGACGCTCGCAGCCTCAAGCCGCTTTCGCACCCACCGGCCGAAACTCCTATCAAGCTGTTCGCGCCAAATGGTATCAATGCTGCAACGATGGAAGTCGGCCAGACCGGAAGAATCTGTCACCCTGTCCGTTCCTACGAGGACCACCATCCCTAACTTGCCTATGCCCACAGCCGCCGAATTCCTGTAACTGGTGAGATTACCCAGGTGGTCAATCCAATTGCGGTTCTCCATCTGCTGCAATTCTGGCGACAATGGCCACTCGGCTGCTAGGCTCTTAGCAACCTTGAAAACCAGTTCCCACCGGCCATTCTGTATGCAGATACTGTCTAGTCTCTTTCCTAGGTCAAGAGTTACCTCGGCGGGAAGCGAGGGCACCATCATCAGCAAGCGGGATTGTCCGCCAGCTTTGCCGAGGCTATCCATCTGCGTTATGATATATTCAGCCGCCGAATCAGCGAAGTAGTTCACATCAGGCTCCTTCTTTGCCATGGCTTGCCGGGTTTTCGACAAGGGAACATGAGTCTGAGAGGCGCCGTAGCACTCCCGCAGCTTCAAGCATGTTCTGAAACCAATCGTCAGTAGGTTCCTCAAATGACTCAATCTTGACGCCGGTCGCCCATTTGCTGGCTCGGCCGAGCGATGGCTCATCCAACGCCAGTCCATAGTGCGCTTCAGCCAAGCGCTTGAAACTGTCGTAGGTGAGCCTTCCGGACGGGATGAGTGTAACCACGAGCAAGCGCAGCAATCTTTCATTAAGTACAAAGCGCATACCACCGCCGCGACGTGGGGTAATCAAGCCGATTCGTTTCGCGACGGTAACAAACAGCTTGTGACCGTACCTGCGATCCGCTTCCCGGTAGAGTTTTGCCCGTTCCGGCTTAGGTATGCGGCTCTCAATATCTTGATGCCGCAACGCATCATAGATCATCTTCTCCACTGACTGTACTGATGCCTTCGACACCTGCCGTACGGCTTCATTCTCCCCCGCCGGGTCCGAAATTGCCAAGCGATAGGCGGGAGATAGCCCATCGACGGGCGGAGACGCGTAGCGTGCCGCTTGCGTAGCTAGACTTCTCAGCACCTGCATTGCGCAGGCAAGTTCCAGCAGATTGAGGCGCTCCATGAGGTCAATTTCCGCCCGACAAATCCGCTGCATCTCGACCGCAAAGAGATACCCTTCTGGCCAGCTCTGCCGGGGACACCAGCCACAAGCAGTGTATCGTAGTTCACCATAGTCCGTATCGGTCCGCTGAGAGGTTTCTTTCTCTACGCCGCTATCGACGAACTCAGCCAGATTGGATACTGTACTGGGGCACTCTTCCAGCAACTTCGTCAGGCCCGCGTTCAGCTGCCGATGCAGCCAGACTGGATTGAGTTCATCCCTGGTCAGACTATCCTTTAGTCCGGCTTGTTGCGCCCATGCCACCACAGCTTCCGGCGTTTGCCCAAGTGCATTACAGATCTGGAGATACAAGACCTCTCCGCCTCTAGCAAGGAACAACCACTGGTTATGGGCAAAGTAGTTCAGGGCTTCCTCCCAGTCCTCCACATCACGGGCTCTTGATTGCTGCCAAATGCTTTCACCCGAGATCAGACCACTACAGATCGGAACAAAGCTCTGCGCACACCAGGTCCGTTGAGAACCAGCCCCTTGGAAACCCAAGAACAGGTTCTCCAACGTCCTGAGCACACTATCCTTGTTGTCTTCTCTCACTTCAATTCGGTCTCTCATCAAGCCGTAGAGCTCTTTCAAATGGTCTCGGTGTGTCTGATGTCTCGTATCCAACTTCGATGCACTCAGGAAGGAGAATAGTTTCAGGTTGAGTCGCGCTTTGGGGGCGTACTTGAGTTCTCCGCGCATGGGCCAGTGCTTTATCACCTCGTATGACGGTAAAGGAGTGTCAAACTCCTGGTCTACCAGCTTCCGGGAGACAGCGACTAGGAGAAACTCTACCAGAAGTTCGATCGTTGTCTGATCGGAAAAGAAGCGGCGACCAAAGAGCTGGATGGCCGGGTTACGGTCTTCTTTTCCAGTACTAATGACCCCTACAGGAAATGGACTAGGCATTGGCCACCTCCAGCCGGTCGCCATGCACTGCGTAGACCTGGCGGACGAAGGTATGGTTGGTGCGCAGTCTTACCAGCAAGACATCATCCCCTCGTGTCTTGTCACCAAGCTTTACCAACTGCGCCTTCAGCCGCTCCAGTCGCGCCACGTAGGCAGCCTGCAAAGCTTCAGCTGCCTCGCCGCCGTGACGCATCAGAACATAATCCAGGAACGGAAGGGTTAGCCACATCTTGACCTCGCCAAGACGCCCTCGCCCTACAAGACGCAAGTCCTTTCGCATTCCGCCCCATTCATCTTCGACACCTGTCAGCTCTAATGAGAACTCACTCCCAAAATCCACCTGCGCAACAACTACTTGTGCGCTCTGTCTTATATCTTGCTTGTGACGATTTAGTGTAATGTACAGCCTTTGGTCGCCACCTGCACTCTCTGGCAATCTCACCCCAGTAAACTGTTCTTGGAGGACATGAAAGACGCGCTGTTTGAAGGCCCCGCTTTCGTCAAGTGATAACCGCGCTGCTTCTGACTGCCACGACCACCACTTTAAGATTGCAGGCGAGGCAAGGAACTGCCGAATAAAGGACTCATCTCCTGCCGGAAATATGTAAAGGAAGTACAGCATCCGTCGCACCTGTTCGCGGGCTTGGTCAGGTGAAAGGTTCACGTCCTCAGCTTTCCATTCACCAGACCCAGAATGCCGCAGTTTGTCGAACTCATCCTCCAGGACAGGAATCCCTAAAGGCAGATTCTCATCTCGGGTCAGGAGCCACAAACGTCTTTCCCATGTCGGGCAGGGGCGCTCTCCGAAGCCCTGCCTGCGGATTTCCTTCACGGCCTTCAACTGT
>Ga0315296_10003085_pt1 | contig 14046 bp, 14 predicted proteins | sample YL17G14_18_MG_FD_203921 | JGI IMG/M metagenome (GOLD analysis project Ga0315296, IMG submission 203921) | Sediment microbial communities from Yellowstone Lake, YNP, Wyoming, USA - YL17G14_18 | ecosystem: Environmental > Aquatic > Freshwater > Lake > Sediment | place: USA: Wyoming | collected... | reverse complement strand
GAGCTCAAGAGGAGCGGCGGGCAGGCAGGGGGAGCGGCGGGCAGGCAGGGGGAGCGGCGGGCAGGCAGGGGGAGCGGCAGGCAGGCCCAAAGCGCTGGAGTTCAACGCCCGCTTCGGCGACCCCGAGGCCCAGGTCATCCTGCCCCGCCTCAAGACTGACCTTATTGACATTATCTTCGCCATTCTGGAAAATAAGCTGGCACAGATGAAGATTGAATGGCGTGAGGATGCCTGCGTGGGGGTGGTGATGGCGTCAGGCGGCTACCCGGGTAACTACAAGACCGGCTTCCCCATCCACGGCCTGAACGATGTGGACAAGGATATTATGGTCTTCCACGCCGGCACCAAGCTATCTGACGGGCAGGTGGTGACGAATGGCGGGAGAGTGCTGACCGTAGTCGCCACGGGCAAGACCGTTGCCGAAGCCCGGAAGAAAGTCTACGCCAATATTACTCGAATTAGCTTTGAGGGTGCTCATTACCGCAAGGATATTGCGCTGGTAAGGAAATAGGAGAGTCCAAAAGAGAGGCTTCCGCGAGAATTGCCGGTCTCTCTCTCCCCAGCGTGGGAGAGAGTTAAAGTGAGGGGGCGTTTCACCCTCACCTCACCTCTCCCATCAAGGGAGAGGAATTTAGGAACGTCTTTCGCGTGAAGCTCGGATTAAGGGAGAGGAATATTGGGAATGTCTTTCGCGTAAAGCTCGGATTAAGGGGGTGAGGTAACACATATGCCACTAGTCGCGGTTGTGATGGGGTCAAAATCGGACACTGAGGCGCTCAAGCCAACCCTGGAAGTGCTGAACCAGCTCGGCATCGATTACGAGGTCAATGTCATTTCCGCCCATCGCACGCCGGAAAAAGCCCGCCAGTTCGGGCAGTCGGCGCGGGAAAAGGGGTTCGAGGTTATCATTGCCGCGGCGGGCGGTGCCGCCCATCTCCCCGGGGTTGTGGCCAGCTGGACAACACTTCCCGTCATCGGCATCCCGCTCGCCAGCAGCGAGCTTAAGGGCGTGGATGCCCTTTACTCCATCGTCCAGATGCCATCGGGAATTCCGGTGGCTTGCGTCGCCATCGGCAGCGCCGGCGCCAAGAACGCCGCGTTCCTCGCCGCCGAGATTCTCGGCTTAAAGCACAAGAGGATTCGTGACGCTTATGATAAGTTCCGCAGCGACCTGCAAGGAGAGTACAAATGATTGAGCGCTACTCCCGGCCCCAGATGAAGCGAGTCTGGTCGGATGAGAACAAATTCAACAAGTGGCTCGATGTCGAAATCGCCGCCTGTGATGCCTGGGCGGAGCTCGGCACCATCCCGCGCAAAGCCATCGGCAAAATCAAGCTGGCCAAGTGCAACGTCAAGCGGATGGAAGAAATCCTCAAAGAGACTCACCACGATATGACCGCTTTCCTGGGGGCTGTCTCTGAGAGCATTGGTGAGGAGTCAAGGTTCGTCCACCTCGGGCTGACCTCGTCCGATGTGATGGATACCGCGCTCAGCCTGCAGATGGTGGAAGCCTCCGATATTTTAATTCAGGACATCAAGGACCTGATTGCCGTCCTGGCGCACCGGGCCATCGAGCATAAGTACACCCAAATGATTGGCCGCACTCACGGCGTCCACGCCGAGCCGATTACCTTCGGTCTCAAGCTGGCAATCTGGGTCGAGGAGATGCGCCGCAACCAGCACCGACTGGCTGAAGCCAGGAGAAACATTGCCGTGGGCAAAATCTCCGGGGCGGTCGGCACCTATGCCACCGTGCCGCCGGAAGTCGAGCAGAAGGTCTGCCGCAAGCTGGGACTGGAGCCGGCGCCGGTATCGAACCAGACTCTCCAGCGCGACCGCCATGCCCAGTTCATCACCACGATGGCAATCATCGCCAGCTCACTGGAGAAATTTGCCACTGCAATTCGAGACCTTCAAAAGACTGAGATTGGCGAGGTTGGAGAACCATTTGCCGCCGGCCAGACCGGCTCATCGGCGATGCCGCACAAGCGCAACCCGGAGCTCTGCGAACGTGTCTCAGGGCTGGCGCGTCTGGTCAGAGGCTTTGCCGTCACCTCGATGGAGAACATCACCCTCTGGCACGAGCGCGACATCAGCCACTCGTCCACGGAGCGGGTCATCATACCCGGCGCCTGCCTGCTTGTCGATTACTGCCTCGCCCTGTTCACGTCAATCATGAAAGGGCTGGACGTCTTCCCGCAGCGAATGAAGAAGAACCTGGAGCTGACCAAAGGCTTGATTTTTTCCCAGCGGGTAATGCTTGCCCTCATCGAGAAAGAGCTGTCCCGCCAGAAAGCCTACGAGCTTGTCCAGCGCAACGCCATGAAAGCTTGGAAGGGCGGCCGGAACTTTTTGACCTTGCTTAAAGCCGACCCCGAAGTCACGTCCGTCCTGCCCCTGGCGGAGCTTGAGCCGATTTTCGACTACAAGTATTACTTAGTGCATATCGACGAGGTTTTCCAGCGTCTCGGCCTGACTAAGTCGCAGTGGAAGACAGCCAGCGTCTCGGAGACCAGCGACTTAAGCCCGAGATCGCTGTAGTATAGCTATCAGCTGTCAGCAGTCAGCAATTAGAAAGCTGTTAGCTGAAGGCCGTTGGCTGAAAGCTAAAATAGGAGGTAAACTTGAAATCGTGTCCTGACTCATCAGTTCTGATGACCACCGACCTGCCTCTAAAAGTGTTCAGTCGCGGCAAGGTACGGGATACCTATGACCTGGGCGATTACCTGCTCCTCATTTCCACCGACCGCATCTCGGCATTCGACTTTGTCCTGCCGTGCGGCATCCCGAAGAAGGGGCAGGTGCTGAACCAGCTCTCCGCCTTCTGGTTTGGCCTGACGAAGGACATCATCCGCAACCACCTCATCGAGTCGGTGAGCGATGTCAAGAGCCTGGACAAGTACGTGTCCGCCGAGAGCCGGTTCGCTTATCCCGCCTACCTCAAAGACCGTTCAATGGTGGTCAAGAAAGCCAGGAGACTCCCTATCGAGTGCGTGGTGCGCGGCTACCTGGCGGGGTCGGCCTGGGCGGAGTACAAGGAGTCCGGCACGGTCAGCGGCATGCCCGTCAAGAAAGGCCTCCGGGAAAGCGAGGAACTGCCCAAAGCCCTCTTCACCCCCACGACCAAAGCCGAGACGGGCCACGATGAGCCAATCACGATGGACCAGATGAAAAAAGTGGTCGGCGCTAAGGTGGCGGAAGAGATAAGGGGCATCAGCCTCAAGATTAATAACTTTGCCCGCAAGTATGCTCGTGAGCGCGGCATCATCATCGCCGATACCAAGTTCGAGTTCGGGCTGGACGGCGGCAAGCTGATGCTGATTGATGAGCTGCTGACCCCCGATTCCTCCCGCATCTGGGAGGTAAGCCTGTACAAGGTGGGGCAGTCCCAGCCCAGCTACGACAAGCAGCCGGTGCGCGACTGGCTGGTCGAGTCGGGCTGGAACAAGCAGCCCCCCACCCCGATGCTGCCTCCCGACGTGATTGAGGCCACAAGCGCGAGATACATCCAGGCATACGAGAGGCTAACGGGGAGGAAACTAAGATAGCTCCCCAAAAGAGGATTTAAATAAATGAATCTCAAAACGACCAACCTGAAACAATTGAAACAAAGCTTTCAGACATTAAAGATAGGCTGGAGCATATTGAAAAACTGCTTAAGCGGAGCCAAAGAAGCAGTCGGCGTTACCATATCGATTCTATAGGTTTAGTAGGTATGGCTGCAGGTATGGGGATAATTGTAGCTAACCCAGAATTTGCAATGCCTGCGTTAGTTATGTTTTCCCTGGGTTTGGTAATGACAATCATTTCCCACTTCCTACCTTAAGTAGAAAATGAAATAAACCGAGTAAACTAACCCTCTAGCAACTCCTTCGTGCTTGGTAGTTCCCCAATAATCCGCGGGTCAACCCTGGTTGCCTTATCCAGCGCCTTGCCCAAGGCTTTGAAAATAGCTTCGGCCCGATGATGGTCATTCGTGCCGTACAAGACCCGGGCGTGCAGGTTAATCCTGGCTTCGATGGCGAAAGACTCGAGGAAGTGGCGGATGAGGTCAGTCGGAAAGCCGAACATATCGTTCTTGGCAAAGCTCAACTCCAGGACTGAATACCCCCTGCCGCCGATGTCCACGGCCACCATCGCCAGGGCGTCATCCATCGGCACGGTGGCGTCCCCCATCCGCACAATACCCTTCTTCTCGCCGAGCGCCTCAGCCAGCGCCTTGCCGAAGCAGATTGCCACGTCCTCGGCGAGGTGATGCGGGTCATCCCCTGACGCCGCCAGTTTTATGTCAAACAGCCCGTGACGGCCGACCTGCGACAGCAGGTGGTTAAACATCTCGATGCTGGTCTTGATTTCCGCCTTGCCCGTGCCGTCGAGGTTCAACTCCAAGCTGACCTTCGTCTCTTTGGTCTCCCGTTTGATGGTAGCGGTTCTCTGTGTCATTTTGTTATTCCTCCACTTCCCGGAGTCTTCTCAAGAGAATATCGGTCTCTTCCGGCTTGCCCACGCCGATGCGCAGGCAATTGGGCAGCAACGGCGGCTGGTCGATGCAGCGGATGATAATCCCCTCAGACTGAAGCTTCTGCTGGATTTCGCTTGACTTGCCCTTGAGCACTTTGCACAGGACGAAGTTCGTCTGCGAGGGGTACGGCTTCAGCCAGTCGAGCTTCTTGAGCTCGCCGAATAGTCGCTCTCTTTCGGCAACTATTTTCTTCACGTTCCGCATCAGGTAGTCGATGTCATTCAGACTCTCGATGGCCGCGGTCATTGCCGCCGAGTTCACGTTGTACGGCGACTTAATTCGCATCAGGTAGCCGGCAATCTCAGGCGGGAAAATACCGAAGCCAATCCTCAGTCCCGCCAGCCCGGCCCACTTGCTGAACGTCCTCAGCACCATCAGATTCTCGTACTTGTCCACCAGGTCGACCACCGTTTCCCCATAGAACTCATAGTACGCTTCATCGACCAGCAGTGGAACGCCGGTCTTCATCAGTTCGATGAGGTCTTCACGAGGAGTCGGGGTGCCGGTGGGGGCGTTCGGATTGGCGACAATGATGAGCTTGGTCCTGGGCGTTATTGCCCCCTTGACCGCAGCCACTTTGAGGGCAAAATCCCCGTCGCGGGGGATGTCCACCACTTTCCCGCGATTGATGATTGTCCGGAGGTGGTACATATCGAAAGCGGGGACGCAATTGATGACTTCATCGCCTGGCTCAAGGAAAAGGCGCAGGACTTCGTCCAGCACCTCATCACTGCCGTTTCCGGCCACAATGCACCCGGCATCGGCGCCGGTGTACTTTGCCAGCAACTCGCGGAGGCGGGTCTGGTCGGCATCAGGATAGATGCTCCAGGTCCGGGTATTGCACAGCGACTTCAGCGCCTTGGGCGAACAGCCATAGGAATTCTCGTTCGCGTCCAGCTTGATTATCTTTCTGGCGACCTGCAGGACTTCCGGCGACTTGTTGGCAACGTACCCGCCGAAGCCCGCCAGTTCCGGCCGAATCAATTTCTCAATTCCCATAAACGTCTCCTGAGGACGAGGCTCATTCTACACCAATATGGAGCCCGTTTTCAAAGCTACTAGTGTAGTGCTTCCTAAATAGCGTTAGTTACTTGTCTCGCTCCAGTTCGCACCCGACTGTCATCTGGCTCCCGACTTTCGTCGGGATGGTTGGTTAGCATTATAACGAAGCGTTAGATGCACCACACTAGCCCGCCGGGCAGACCCGCAGGCACTCGGAGCAGCCGCCACCCGACACGCGAAAGGCACTGCAGGCGTATTTGTTGATGGCATAAGGCTCGCCTTTCCTCGGTTTGCGGAGAGCTCCAGCCGGACAGGTTTTGATACAGTCGCCGCAATCGGCGCAGTCAAGCTCCACGGTCTTTACCGGGGTCGGCTCCAATTCGGCCTCGGTGAGACAGGTACCGAGCCTGACCCGCGCGCCAAACTCCGGAGTGACAAGCAAGCTCGACCAGCCGATTTTACCCAATCCCGCCGCCTCCCCAGCATGCTTGTAAGAAAAAATTGCGTCCAGAAACCTCGTGTCCATCGGGCAGCCGGCGGACGGCAAAGGTAGCGCTTTGAAGCCCGCCTTACGGGAGGCTTTGGCGAAATCGTAGGTGACTTTGGTGATACGGCCCGACAAAAACTCGGCATGCCGGTCGAGCAAATCGTTCATCGAGGCGGCGCCCGTCAGTCTTCCCGGCGAGATGAGGTTGAGCACTTCCGGATAAACCTCCATCCCCAGCACCACCACCGACCGCGCCTTGGGCAGCAACTTCTTTGCCGTTTCGTCCAGTTTGGTGCCTTTCCATTGGGCAATATCGGCCACCCCCACCACGTCAACATCCAGTTTTCCGATTACGTCCTGCAGATTCATCCCTTCCTCCTCTTCAAGCGTATTTCGATGGCCCGGGCATGCGCGTCCAGGCCTTCCGCTCTAGCTATAATCGAAGCCGCTCCACCCACCCGTTTCAGAATAGCATCGTCAGCTTTGATGACATTAACAAACTTGACGAAGTCCATTATGTTGAGCGGCGAACTGAACCGCGCCGTGCCGCCGGTGGGCAAAACGTGGCTCGGCCCGGCAACATAGTCGCCCAGCACTACGGTCGCGCTCTGCCCCGCAATGACGCAGCCGGCATTGGCTACCTTATTAATGTACGAGTGAGCATCTTTCATCATTAACAACAGGTGCTCGGGCGCGTAGAGGTTGGCCAAGTCGAACGCCTCTTCCAGGCTCTTGACAATGGCAATCATGCCGTTGTTCAGCGCCTCGGCGGCGATACTTTTGCGTGGCAATTCAGCTAGCTGGCGCTCCACTTTATTGTTTACCTCTGCCGCCAGTCTGGCTGAGGTGGTCACCAGTATGGCCGAAGCCAGCGGGTCGTGCTCTGCCTGGGCGAGAAGGTCGGCGGCACAGTATTGCGGGTCGGCGCTCCCATCAGCGATAATGACGACCTCGCTCGGTCCCTGAAGCCCGTCAATCGCCACGGCGCCGTAGACCAGCTTCTTCGCCAGGACAACAAAGATGTTGCCCGGGCCGCAAATCTTGTCCACCCGTGGGACGGACTCTGTGCCGTAGGCCAGCGCCGCAATTGCCTGCGCGCCCCCGATGCCAAAAATACGGTCGACCCCCGCCACCTCCGCCGCCGCCAGCGTTGCCGGCGGGATTCTGCCATCCGATTTCGGCGGCGTCACCATCACAATTTCCTTGACGCCGGCGACTTTCGCCGGTATGGCCGTCATCAGCACGGTCGATGGATATGAGGCAGTGCCTCCCGGAACATAGACGCCGACTTTTGCCAGCGGCCGGACCAGCTGTCCCCACTCCTCCCCCACCAGTTCGCGGCAGACATTCTCTTTCTGAGCAGTGTGAAAGGCTTCTATCCGTTTCGCCGCCAGTTTTATGGCTTCAAGCAGTTCCTTGTCCACCTCGCGACGGGCGGCGGCAATCTCTTTCTTGTCCACCTCTAACGAAGAGAGTTTGAGCCCGTCAATCCTCTGCGTCAGGTCAAGAAGCGCCTTATCCCCACCCTGCCTCACCTCGTCGATTATCTGCCTCACCGCCTGCTGCGGGTCCTCGGTGGCGAAGAGCCGCTTCAGACTCTGCTTGAGTCGCGGCGAGACCGGATAGGCGAGAGTCGGTGTCTCGCGGGAGAGCAATGATTTAGCTTTAGAGAAGCCTTTGACGATTTTCAACTTAGCCCTCAACCGCCCGCCGCAGGGAATCGATGACCGACCTGGCTCTCTTTCCCCGCCGCGAGCTAAAATCAATTCCGGTGTTGCCCACCAGACAGGCGGTCGACTCAAACAGCGTATCGATTATCTTCAAATTGTGCCGGGTGATGGTCTGGCCTGTCTGTGTGTTCTCGATGAGCACATCGGCGTCATCGGGCAGGAAGGCTTCCGTGGCGCCCCACGTCGGCACCACCCGGTAATGACCGAGCCGATTGTCCCGGGCGTACCTATCGGCAATATTGACGTACTCCGAGGCGAGTCTAAGCGGCGCGGCTCGCCCAGCGCAGAACCGGCGCAATCCGGAAGCGTCATCCACCGCTAGCTTCGGGCTGACCACGGCCACGAGCCTCACCCAGCCGAATTTCAGGTCCACTATTTCCTTCACCGGGCTGGAGGGGAACTGGTAGAGGTGCTCCTTCAGCCAGTCCTTGCCCGTGATTGCCAAGTCGAAGTTGCCGTTGGCGACCTGCAATGGCATGTCCTGGGGCCTTATTACTTTAGCCACGACCCCGTCCAACTGGACCTGAGGCCGCCGATTGCCGGTCGGCGATGGGTAATCGTTAATCTTGATGCCCGCCTTGCTCAAGAGCTCGAGCGTGGGCGGCTGCTGGTGGCCATCGGGCAGAGCCAGCCGCAGGGTGTCATCATCAATTTCAGGAAGTCGACTGTACAACACGCATTTCTCCGCCGGTGCGACCTCTCCACCCACCCCATCCCCCAGCGAAGCGACAATCTGACCAAGGTCTTCAGTCTCCCAGCTGGTGCGATTGGCAATCAGCAGGGCGCCAAAGCTGAGGAACCGGCTTACCGGCACCATACCGCAGCCTTTAAGCTCCGCCTCCGTGCCCGACACCAGCACCAACTCGGCGTTTTCCGGCGGGTAGACATCCGCCCCACCCCACACCGGGAAGACGCTGAAGCGACCTAAACGGTTCCGCAGGGCGAATGCCTCGGCCAGGTTGGGATATTCGCTGGCGATGCGGATATTGCGGTCGCTGGCTTTGATTTGCGCCAGGGCCGTCAGTTCGCCCCACTGGCTGGCGGCGACAAAAAGCGTGCCGGCGCCGTAACCAAGATTTTTTATCTTGACGATGGCGCTGTTCGGGTACTTGACCAGAAGCTCCTCGACCCAGTCCAGCCCGCAGACCCCCAGGTCGTAGTTTCCCACCGCCACCTGGATGGGGATGTCCTTCTCGTTGAAGACCTTGACCGCCGTCGATGGGAACTTCTGGGACTTGAGGTGGTAGGAGCGTGCCTTCTTATCGTATTCGTCCAGACCCCAGCCCGCCTTCTGCAGCATCGCCGAGGTCGGCTCGAGCAAGCGGCCCTTAGGCAGGGCTATCTTTACCAGCACTTTCTTCTCCCAGTATCTTGAGGACTTTGTCCAGGGTTGTCGTTTCAGTCTTCCTGCCCCCGCGCTTGTCCTGCAGCGTGAAAGCTAAGGGCTTGCCCTGAATATTCAAGACCCATCTTGCGTCAGCGTGTCCTTTGCCGCCCAGGTCAATCTCAACGATAAACCCGGCCTGGCGGAGTCGATTCGCCGCCGCAAAGGCCTCTTTTAGTCCGTCCTTTGCCCTGACCAGTATCCGCGAGGCAGGACGACCGTCCAGAGCTTCCGGCTTGACCAAATTCATCAGACGGTCGACGTATAGCGCGAAGCCGGAGGCGGGGACGTTGCCCCCGCCCATCGCCGGGATGAGGGCGTCATACCGGCCGCCGCCACCCACTTTCTCGTCATTAATAAATAGTTGGAAGATGATGCCCGTGTAATACTCAAAGCCGGCGCTCGAAGTGATGTCTATCTGGAACTGACAACCCAGCGACTCCAGCAGCTCGACGATACTGATAAAGTTGTCAAACTGCGCCTGAGTTTCGGGCAGACTCCGGGCGGATAATGCCTTCAGGTTCTTGAGAAAGCCGGCAGATTGCCCTTTCAAATTGAGCAGGGGCAATAGGACCTGCTCGACCCCCGCCTTATCCGATACTCTGGCCAGCGCTTCAGTGTTCCCGTCCAGAATCTGGTCCCACACTTCCGCCTGCTCTCCCGGGCTTAGCCCGAGGCTGGCAAGTAGTGACTTAATCAGTCCGGCGTGAGACAGCTTCAGCTCAACATTTTCCAGCTTGACCCTCTTCAAGACTTCCAGCGCCAGAGAAATGAGTTCGGTATCGGCCAGCGGCGTGCCCACCCCGATAAGCTCGGCGCCGCACTGCCACCGTTCCCTCGTTTTCTTGCCGGTCTCCTCAAAAATGAAGGTGTTGGTGACATAATGGAGCTTGGCCATTCCTTTATCCGCCATACTATCGATATACAGCCGGGCGACAGGTATGGTGCCGTCCGGTCGCAGCACCACGCGCTCGCCGCTCCAACCGTCCCAGTCGAGGAAGGAGTAGACCTTGCCCAACATACTGGGGGTAAGCGTCCCCGCCGAAGTAAAGAGGTGCAAATACTCAATGGTCGGCGTTTTGACTTCCCGGTAGCCCCACTTCAGACAGCTATCGCGGAACGTCTCCTCGATTAGGCGGAACCGCACCATCTCTTCCGGGGACAAATCGCGGGTGCCCTTGTATCTCTGGACTCTCATACGTCACCTTCGCCGAATTCTAACACTAATTTGTTCGTGCTGGCAACCTGTTATCGCGGCGTGAGCGATATCGCCGGGGATGTCTCCACGCCCCTCGTATTGAGATGGGAAAGAGTCGACATACGGTAATAGAGGGTAAGCTGTTCCAGCCGGCCGACGTCTCTTTCACTGATGCGGGCGGCGCTCAAATAGCGGCAGGCAAAATCGAGGAACTCAAACCGGCCCGTAGCCAGCTGCACCCGGATGGCCGCCTCATTGTCGGTGAGATAGCGAGCCAGCCTGGCGTAGTCAATCTGAATGCTCCGGTCACCAAAGTCGACCCGCTTCCAGATGCGGTTGAGATAAGGCTCGTAGGTATAGACCGGCCGGGCAAGCTGGTGGATAATGTTCTTGGATATCCGGCCATCGTTGGGGTCGCAGATGTCCATACCCATATCGATTCCGGCGGCGCAGAAAGCCTCAACGAACTTGCCCCATTCGTCCAGATGGACAGTAGTCCTTATGCCAGCTTCTTCCACGTACTCCCAGGGGAAGCCGTCAATGCCGAACGCCCACTCATATATATAGGCCTCATCCGTCGAGCCCAGGGGACGGGTGACGTGGGGGTAACGGTAACTGCCTTTCTTAAAGAAATAGTCCTCCAGCTTTTTGATGATGGCGTGCTTGAAGAACATCTTGTGGCCGCACTGGGGCGAATAGTTAAACTCGGTCCGGTGCGCCACCGGCAGTGCCTGGTAGGTCAGGATGACCCCGCCGATGCCGGGGAACTCCCGCCTCAGCTCCACTTTGATATTGGCTTCGTCGCCAGCGCCACCCTCGCCGATGAACTCAACCCGGGACGCATCATCGATTTCCATTTTCGTCTTCAAAACCTCTATCCCCATTTTACAACTTGCGCCAGCCCGATAGGAAATATATACTTCTATTATCAGCCCTTATGAGGGAACACTTATGAAGAGAGTCTTACGGCTTCTACTGTTAGTATTCCTTCTGCTCCTCGCCGCAACGGCGGTGCAAGCACAGACGGCAGGACCCAAGGTCCACGTCCTCACCATCCAGGGCACCATCAACCCGGTCCTGGTGGACTACGTGGGGCGCGGGATTGCCGATGCGGAAAGAGACGGCGCTCAGCTCGTGGTTATCCAGATGGACACGCCCGGCGGGCTGGACAAGGCAATGCGCGATATTATCCAGAAAATCGTGAATGCGAAGGTGCCGGTGGCGGTCTATGTTGCCCCGTCCGGGGCGCGGGCGGCCTCGGCGGGCGTTTACATCACTCTCTCGGCGCACGTGGCGGCAATGTCGCCCAATACGGCCATCGGCGCGGCCACGCCGGTGCAAATGGGCGCGGAGGGCGCCCAGCAGACACCGGACGAATTGAAACGTAAAATCATCAATGACGCGGCGGCTTATATTCGCAGTCTGGCCGAATCGCACGGGCGTAATGCAAACTGGGCGGAAAGGGCGGTCAGAGACGGCGTCTCTATAACCGAGCAGGAGGCGCTTAAGCTGAATGTGATTGATATGGTCTCCCCGGACCTCAACACTTTCCTCACCCAGCTTGACGGGAAGCAAGTGAAGATGCTCGATGGCACAACCCGCACTCTGCAGACCAGGAATACTACAATCATCAATGTAGGCATGCGGGCAATCGAGAGCTTCCTCTATGCCATCGCCGACCCGAATATCGCCTTTATCCTGCTCAGCATCGCTGCGCTGGGGATAACCGTGGAAATCTTCAACCCCGGCCTGATTTTTCCTGGCGTTATCGGCGCTATCTGCGGCGTACTGGCTTTCTACGCCCTGGGCCAGCTGCCGGTGAACATTGCCGGAATTCTGCTCATCGTCCTGGCAATTATCTTCTTTGTCGCTGAGGCGCTAACGGCCACCTTTGGTATACTGCTGACAGGTGGTATAATATCTCTAATCATAGGAGGGCTGATTTTGTTCCAGGGAGGGTCGCCGGTGTTCAGAGTAGACCCCTGGCTTATTGCCATTGTAACCATTATTCTTGTGGGCGTTTTCTTTTTTGTCATCAGCCGGGTGGTGCGCGCCCACCGCAAGCAGGCGACAACGGGGCGCGAGGAGCTGGTGGGCAAGGTGGCGGTCGCCCGGACGGCCCTCGACCCGGAGGGGCTGGTCTTCTTCAAAGGCGAACGCTGGGAGGCAGTATCGGAGGTAGGCAAGATTGAGCCCCGGGAAGAAGTCGTCATCACCAAAGTGGATGGTCTGAAACTCTACGTTACTAAGAAAGGATAGGAGGTAAGGTATGGACATTATTGTCATTGGTATTATCATCCTGTTCGCGCTCATGATTCTGTCTATGGCTGTCAAAATCGTTACCGAGTATGAGCGCGGGGTAATTTTCCGCCTCGGCCGGTTGGTGGGCGCCAGAGGACCGGGCCTGTTCTTCATCATTCCTTTTGTTGACCGTATGGTCAAGGTCGACCTGCGCGTCATCACGATGGACGTGCCGTCACAGGAAGTCATCACCAAGGATAACGTTACCGTGAAGGTCGATGCCGTGGTCTACTTCCGTGTCGTCGACCCCGAGGCATCCGTGGTCAAAGTGCTTGACTTTATCAGGGCAACATCACTGATTTGCCAGACGACGATTCGAAACGTCCTGGGCCAATCCGAGCTTGATGAACTGCTTACCCAGAGGGAGAAGCTGAACCAGATGCTGCAGAAGATAATCGACGAGCAGACCGACCCGTGGGGCATCAAGGTCAGTATCGTTGAAATCAAGAGCGTCGAGCTGGCCGAGACTATGCGCCGCTCCATGGCGGCCCAGGCCGAAGCCGAGCGAGAACGACGTGCCAAAATCATTCATGCCGAGGGCGAGTTCCAGGCTGCGGAGCGACTGGCTGAGGCCGGGAAAATCGTCGCCCGTGAACCGGCGACCCTGCAACTACGCTACCTGCAGACTTTGACTGAGATTGCCTCGGAGAAAAACAGCACCATCATCGTTTTCCCCTTCCCCATCGACCTCATCAAGATGTTCGTGGAGCGGAAGCAGACCAAGCCAGAAGGTTAGAGTAGATAGTCCCGGAGCTTGTTCCTGAGAGGGCAGGCTCCGGGAAGCCTAATAGTCGCGCAGGCTGACGTCTCCGGCGATAACCTTAGTCAGCGTGCCATCGGACTGGCGGAGAAGTAAGGAGCCGTCCTTATCCACCGATTCGGCGATACCTTCGAGGACCGTTTGCCCGGATTGCACCCGTACTCTCCTGGCCAGGGTGACCAGCTTCTCCCGCCACTCGTCGTAGATGTGACTGCCATCAGGCAAAGTCAAATAGAGCTTCTCGATATCAATTAGAAGCTGACGAATTAGGTCGGCCCGTGAGATTTCTTTTCCGCCCTCGTCCCTCAGGCTGGTGGCGATGGCGGCAATCTCCGGTGAATCGGCCATCGTGTTATTGACATTGATGCCGATGCCGATGATGGCGTAGTTCACCTTATCGCCCCGCACATCGCTCTCCACCAGGATGCCGCAGACTTTTTTCCGGTTTATCAGGACGTCGTTGGGCCACTTGATTTGTGATTTCAGTCCGGTCAATGCCTCGACGGCGTGCACCACGGCCAGAGACGTCAGCATCACCAGGTAAGGGAGTGATGTCAGGCTGGGATAGAGAAGCACAGAAAGAGACACGCTCCCCTTTGGCGATAGCCAGACCCGCTGGATGCGGCCGCGGCCGGCCGTCTGCTCATCAGCGATGACCACCG
>Ga0315296_10003084_pt1 | contig 14047 bp, 12 predicted proteins | sample YL17G14_18_MG_FD_203921 | JGI IMG/M metagenome (GOLD analysis project Ga0315296, IMG submission 203921) | Sediment microbial communities from Yellowstone Lake, YNP, Wyoming, USA - YL17G14_18 | ecosystem: Environmental > Aquatic > Freshwater > Lake > Sediment | place: USA: Wyoming | collected... | reverse complement strand
ACTGGTTACCCCCGGTAGAAGGGACGTATAGGGTACTCTATGGCAGTGTCCCTGTGTCCGCAAGAGAGGCTGAGGAACAGGGGTATCTTCGGTTGTCTCTCGATTATCTTGCTTCTGTGGAAGAATCGAGGAAAACGATAGTTGGGCGGTTTGTGGATAAGCCGAATAGTGCAATCCCGAATCTCGTCAGGTTATTAGGTACTACTCTCAAAGGCTACATGTATTCTGTCTCGGCTCTGACGCTCCCCAATCCGAAGCAAGGGCTAAAGCTAGGACTGGATGAGATGATCGAGATCGTGGAGAAAGAAGTGAAATCAGGGGGGCACATCGGCGGATTCTTTCAGCTCATCTCAGATTGGAGAATGATTCAGAGCGACATCGAGTCTGCGCGGCAAGCCTTTAAAGAGGGAAATGAGGCAATGAAGGAGATTAACCACTGGTACGAAAATAGGAAAGGAGAACAAGCCTAAGAGCCATTAAGCGTGCGCTTTCCCGAAAACAGGAGTGTGTACATGCCATTTGTTATGAGAAAGAGCAGATTTTTTGCCAAAAATCGGAAGATTGTTTCAAGGGACTAAAAAGCCTTCAGCTGTTTTCTTTATCATCAATTTGTGGTAAATCAACAAATGGTTTTTCTAATTTTGGGAAATGTAATAATTCATATGAAGCTTGAATAGCTTTTCCAGCTAGTTCAATCGCAATCTTTACAGGTTGTAAGAATACTGGTGGCTCACTATTCTGGGGTATCCTATGGTATCGATGTAATGGATTAACACAATATGTTAGATTGGCGTTCTTTATGCTTGTCCAACTTCCATGTATGTCACTACTAGTTGGATCATAAATTATTCTATAAATCTCCATTAGGTTACATTCATTAGCCATATCCCGTGCAGATACGTCTTTCCAATCACCAAGATTTATATCAACGAATGCTGGAGAAAAACCACCTCCGAGATTCAAAGCAAGTTGATCTATCGATTCACCTGACGCTGTATCGATTTCTGGATGTGTATCTTGGAGATGCAGTAACAGTAACTTCTCTTTGCCTTTGCCATAATCTATGAAGCCTTGGAACAACTTATCGTCATTTTTCTTAATCAAGTAGCAAAAAGTAATCGTTGTATCAGAAAGACATCGAAGCATAATTCTACTCAAGTCATAAGACCACATGAGAGGATTACTGAGAATTAATGAAGTCAGTCTGACTATTCTCGAAAAAAGACCAAGAATAATCTCGTCCTTTTCGGGAGAATATAAGTCAATAATATACGCCTTGGCTATTTTAGCCAAGTATTCGTTGAGTATTTCTGCGTTTATACTGCAAATCATATATATTTCTCTAAATAATTCCTCGTCTAGCGGTTTCAAGCGAAATCTATCTTGATTTTCAAAGTTCTCGCATGGGGATAATTCAAAATTCCTCCTCCAAAAATACTTTGACCATCCACGATCTGCTAAGTTTTCCTGCATTATAGGAGTTACTATCGCACGTCCAAAAGATTCACAAAAAGATCTGTCTTCATCGCTTAGATTATGAGGATATTTTGGCAAAAGTTCAACGATTTTCAAGGTTTTGGGCAGAAAAATCTTTCCACTCTCAAAAAGACGGCGTAAAGGAATCATACGTAAATAGCCTGAATATGGGTCCTTACCTTGGAACAGTTTCTCCACTGTTGCTTTCAAGCTTGATAATGAGGCATTTTTATCGAATGATTGTTTTGCAATCCAATTTTCTGGTAGAAGCCATGCAGCTGGAGATTTAGGATATAGGATTAAGATTTGTCCAAATGGCTCCGCAAAGGCAGTGACTACTAATTCCTTATGATCAATTAGAATTTCCTTCTTTTTATCATCTGAAATTCTTCCAAAATCTGAAATAAATCCTAAGAAATTTGTTGATCCATCTGCATAAGAACTTATACATTGAGTGACTTCTGTATATAATTCAAGGAATACCAGTTCGTTATATGCCTGTCTAAGATACTCAATCCAAAGAAACTCTGGCAAAAGATCCCTTGTCCAGCTAACTAAGTTTATTGGTAATCGATTTATTGGCGAAACCAGAATTTTTTTATATCTTTCGTGTTCATCAATACCAGAATATGACAATTTAATCCATCCCAATATACTATATTATTTAGATCGCTGTTATATATGTAGGTTTTACGCCCACTAAATTTTCTTATGTTCAATCCCGACTTTTGGAGAATCGTGTTCCATTCTATTCGCTATTTATTCTTGAAAGCGTTTGTCTTTCGATCGAACTCAGCTCAGTCCTGCTGGAAAGACCTTCAATTACCTCAACATGGCGTTTAACCCTAGCTCCGCCCAAAAACAAACATAACAACAGTTGTTGGAGCTCCGCCCAAAAAACAGACATTACCGCAGCGGTAATCCAAAAAAAGAGAGCCTATCCTCCGTGAAAGAAGGGATAAGCAGCATAAACCTCAGCAGCCGTAACCAGGTTATCGACAGGCACGTACTCATCAGACCGATGAAGCTGACTCTCCACCATAGGACCAAAGATCAGACAAGGCACACCCAGGAAACGCTTCACCGAAACAGCATCAGTACCCCAAGGAGCAATAGTCAGAGCAGGCTTAACCCCCGTGACCCGCTGAACAGCCTCCGAGAGACACCCCACAAAAGGCGAATCCACAGGCTCACAATAGCCCACGGTCTGAGAAGCCGAAGCCTCAACCGAGACACCAGGCACACCAGCCTCCGCAACCAGCTCCTCCAGACGAGCCTTCACCTTCCCCGCATCACAGCCAGGCGTCAGCCGCACATCGAACTGAGCCTCAGCATAGTCAGGCACCACGTTGCTCTTCACCCCTCCCCTGAAGATGTTAAGGCTCGGACCTGTAGGATAGTCGTAGAGGCTCTTCGCCGCCAACCGCTGAGCCTCCGTTAAGGTCTGATCTCGGAGCAGAAACTCGGCACTGGACTTGATAATGGGCGCCAGCTCCGGCGGCAGCTCCAATCGATAGTCACCTATCCGACGCGCATAGGGGATCACAGCCAGCAACCTGTCAATAGCATTCTCACCGAGATACGGCCTGCTCCCATGAGCGGTTCTCCCTCGGGCTATCAGCCTCATTCCAAGCCCACCCTTATTCCCGACACCGATGTTGACGAGCCCCGGCGAGCTTCCCCCTCCGTCCCCAATGATACAGGCCTCACCCTTGAAGATGTGCTTCTCAGCCAGCCACCTCGCCCCAGCTCGACCCCCGACCTCCTCGTCGGCCGTGAACCAGAAGTCCATGTTATGTGGGGGCTGATACTCATTGAGAACCTTGGCCGCGACCATGGCGGAGGCACAGGCACCCTTCATGTCGCTTGAGCCCCTGCCGTAGATCATGCCGTCCTTGATCGCTCCGCTGTAAGGCGGATAAGTCCAGTTCTCCGGCTTCCCCTCGGGAACCACATCGAGATGACCGACCCAGAAGATCGTGCTGCTTGACTTGCCCTTGATTCGAGCTACGATATTCGGCTTCCCTTCTTCAAGTGTATAGACCCCAGTTTCGATTCCCAGTCCGTCGAAGTAGTCCTTGATGTATGTGACGCATCCATCAGTCCTGCCTTCAGGGTGCTGCGAGGGTCGCTGGACGAGCTGAGAGCAGACATCGGCTGCTTCCTTTCTGAGAACCTCGACCTTCTCCGAGATCTCTTTGAGCTCCATGTTTGCGCCGACCTTTCCCTCAGCCCTTGTACATCAACGGGAAGGCTGCGTAGACCTTGCAGCTCAGCTCCAGCAATTCGATGCTGCCCCGCTCGTCAGGAGAATGCGCCTGTCCCTCCATCCCCGCTCCGAAGCCTAGGCATGGGATACCCATGAACCGTTTGACGCTCACCGCGTCCGTGCCGCCCTTAAGAAGCTTGAAGATAGGCTTGTTTCCCGTAATCCTCCTCACGGTCTCAGAGAGCTGCTGCGCGAACGGCGTGTTCGGCGACTCATAGTAGCCGGCGGTCTCCCCTGCCTGGACAACCGCTGTGACATCGGAGTCACCAGCCTCTTTCACCAGTTCCAATATTCTCTCCTTCACCTTCAGCGGTTTGCTTCCAGGCGTGAGGCGTATATCGAACTGTGCCTCAGCGTAGTCTGGCACCACATTGCTTTTGACTCCTCCGTTGAGGATGTTGAGGCTGACCGAGGGGTAGTGGAAGATCCTCTTTACAGCTTCCCTCTGCTGCGGGGTGAGAGTCTCATCCTTCAGGTCGTACTCGATGCTTGACTGTATAACGGGCTCCAGCTCCGGGGGCAGCTCCAGGCGGTAGTCGGCAACCTTCTTCACATAGGGTATCACTTTTATGAGCTTGTCTATCGCGTTTTCACCGAGGTACGGTTGGCTGCCGTGAGCCGTCTTGCCCCGCGCTATAAGTCTTGTACCTGCTCCACCTTTGCAGCCAAGGTCGATGCTCGGAGCAGCAACGCCCATCTGGGTGCCGTCGCCAATGATGCAGACATCACCCTTGAAGATATGTTTCTCAGCCAGCCAACGGGCACCATCCGTTCCTCCGATCTCCTCGTCGGCAGAAAACCAAAAGTCCACATTGTTCGGCACCTGCTCAACTTCGCTGAGAACCTTTGCCGCAACCATCGCCCCAGCACAGGCGCCCTTCATGTCGCTGGAGCCTCTTCCCCAGACCATGTTGTCCTTAATGATGCCGCTGTAAGGCGGGTAAGTCCAGTTCTCCGGCTTTCCCTCGGGAACAACGTCTAAATGCCCCAGCCACATGATGCGCCTTCCTGTTGTTCCCTTGATCTGAGCTAAGATGTTAGGCTTCTCCGGCTTGTTCTTTTGGATCTCGTTGGGTATGCCCAGCTCGTCAAAGTAATCTTTGATGTATGCGACACACTCAACGGTCTTACCCTCCGGATGCTGCGAGGGAAATTGGATTAGCTGAGAGCAGAGTTCAGCCAGCTCTTTTCTGGAATCCTCAATCTTAGTTAAGACTTTTTCAACAGACATTAGAAGACACTTCTCAATATCCAAAGAGCATTCTCTCTTTAAAAATCCATTCCAAAAATCGCAGCTCAAGTTTCTTTTTAATTAGACATTAGATTTAATGGTTGGAGGAGTTTGGGCTGTATCTACTGCTAGTTACATCTGTTTTTCAGGGGTAGGCGGGTATGAGGGGTTACATTCTTACTGAGGTTGAGCATCTTTGACGGAGGACGTTAGGGGCATTGTTATTTTCTATAGGATGTTACTGTTACCGAGTTAGATGGGTGTATCGTCGAATTAGCCTTGGGACACAAAAGGTTCGGCGAAATGGGAGTTTCAAGGTCAAATCCCACACAGCGGGAATTCAAAGCAGTAGAAATATCCAATATTGCCCTCTTAGTGGGTCCTTAGGATCTTGCTTAGGTGTGTTTTAGAAAGAGTTATTAGAGTCTAAGTGTAAGAGGCACACATTTCAACTTTCGATTCATGCTTTCAAAGTAATCTTTAATGTATGCGAGTTGAAGATGCCTGGGAGAAGAGCATTAGGAGAGTGTATAGTTTTTCTATAAGATGGCGGAATTAACTTTGAGGGCTTAGTTTGACGCAAGTTAGGATCAGAGATATGGAGGTTGAAGACCTTCCAGCTGTGTTCAAAATAGGCGTCGAGGAATTCGATATGACAACACTTTATCACCAGTCTTGGAGTGTAAAGGAGCTTTCGAGCATTTTTGAGGAGGACAAGGAGCTATGTATTGTTGCCGAGTTAGATGGTAACATCATTGGCTTAGCCTTAGGCCATAAAAGATATTCTACTTGGGAACACAGCCTAGGATACTTTGAATGGATTGCAGTCTCCAAAGAGCATCAGAGGAAAGGCGTAGGGAGCGCACTCTGCGAAGAGATGCTCAAAAGGTTCAGCCAAATGGGAATAAAGAGAATCATAGTCGATATAGAGGATAAAAGAACAGCCTCAAAGAGACTCTTTGAAAAGTCCTCCTTCAAAAAACTCTTCTCAGTCAGCTGGTATATTAAGGAAGACTCTAAATCCCAAGAGGAAGAAGTATCTTCATCCAAAGGTCTTCAGTTGTCTAGCTGATCCAAAGTAGAAAGCAAGCCTCCTTCCCCTTCTCCATCTCCCTCTTTGTTACTGAGTTCTCTCTCCTTCTGGTAGTAACAGGGAAGACAACCTTTTTTGCTATCCAATCCCCAGATCGATCATGGTGGTCGATTGATCGACTTTTACGAGTTTGGACGCATTGTAGTTGACGGGGTTGAATACAAGCGGGATGTCATCATACTGCCTGACAGGATAGATAACGACTGGTGGAGGCTGGAGGGACACGAGTTCGCGGAGCGAGACCTAAAAAAGGTGCTGCCAGCGAAGCCGGAGGTTCTGGTCGTGGGAATGGGCATGGACGGCAACATGAAGGTACTAGAAAACGCAAAGCGACGGCTGAAGGAGGAAGGGGTAGAGCTGATAGCTGAAAAGACGGATGAAGCCGTCAAAACCTACAACGATCTCCTTAAGGCTGGCAGACGCGTCGTGGCTGCGCTCCACCTATCCTGCTGAGTCTACGGCGACATCACCTATGAGATTAAAAGCCCAGAGAGCACAGCCTATGTGAGGCAGGGGAGATGAAGCTTCGGCTCATCGGGTTTACCCCGCACCTTGAGGAGGTGTTGGCGACCGCGGTGCTGACCACGACAACGGGCTCAACACCCTCAAAGGTCTTCAGCAGGATCAGCGGCGAACCAAAGCGGGTTAAAAGCCTCATCGGGGGGCTACAGCTCCAGCATGGAAGTGTCCTGGAGCACAACCGCATCGACTGGCTTCTTGAGGCTTCAGACGAAGAGGCACTTAACCTCCTCCTCAGGTCCAAGTTCTTCAATCTCACCAGGCTCAAGGCGGGGCTCTGGCTGCTGAGTGCGAACCTCCGCACCATAGTCGAGTATGTAAAGGTCGAGGAGGGCCCGATGCGGGACGCGTTGTTCGACTCCATGAAGGAGTTTGCTCCGACAATGCTGAGCTGCTTGGAGGCGGAGATCCGTGAAGGTTGAGCTCCTCAGCGCCTCTCCGCTCCCGCAGCTCGTTGACGCTCTTAGGGAACGTGGCATCGATGTTACTCTTGACGTGTTTCTTCCCCATGTCTCCTTCACCTTTGCGGTAGAGGGCATCTCGCGGGCCTGCTCCCATCAGCTCGTCCGCCACAGGGTTGCCTCCTACTCTCAGCAGAGCCAGAGGTTCGTCGAGGTGAAGGCTCTGGATAAGCATGTGGTTGTCCCTTCAACGATCTCCAACAGCGAAAAGGCTTATGCGACGTTCTGGAGGCTATTGGATGAGACTCAGAAGGCGTACAAAGACCTCGTCGACTTCAACGTGCCAATAGAGGACGCCAGGTTTGTGCTGCCAAACTCCACGGAGACGAATCTCCTCGTCACCATGGATGGGCAGGAGCTCCTCCACTTCTTCGGACTCCGCTGCTGCAACAGGGCGCAATGGGAGATCCAGCTCCTAGCTGACGGCATGCTCAGAGAGGTGCTCCAAGTTGCGCCTGAGCTCTTCAGGAAGGCTGGACCCTACTGCTACCAGCGGGGACGCTGTGAGGAAGGACGGTTCTCCTGCGGACGAATCGAGGAGGTTAAAGCCAAGTACGACAAGATGAGAAAAGAGATTCCTTAGATATCCTCGTAAGACAGATAAATACTATTAGCTCTAACGTTATGCCGACGAATCATGGTTAAAACGAATAAGGATAGCCTCCTTAAAGAGGCTGTGATCGGGCAGATCACCCACACGGCTGTGGAACCTCGGTACACGACGACCTGGGATGGAAAGCCGAAGCTCGCCGTGGGCGGAGGCGGCATTGTCTACAATGTAAAGATCGGTGACCCATGCTTCGGCTGGGCGTCAGGCGAAAAAGTGGAGCCAGGAGTCTCAGCTGACGGAATCGGAAGCGACGGCGAGCGGGGTTCCTTCAGAAACTTCTGCTGTATCGGCAACGAGGCAAAGGTCATGGGCGGCATGGCGAAGGGCGCTACGGGCATAATCATAGGTAAGATGGGGTATCTCCCCGACGGCGTCCACCATGTTCTCATCCACTTCAAGGACGAGGACCTGGAGAAGCTCAGCATAGGCGACAAGGTTCAGGTCAAGGCGTGGGGCACAGGCCTCCAATTCGAGGATGTTAAAGGGGTGAAGATCCTGAGCGCCTCCCCAAACCTCATCGACTCCATGGGGCTGAAGTCAGCCAGGGGCGGGCTCACGGTGCCCGTGACGAAAATCGTTCCCGCTGACTTGGTCGGTCAGGGCCATGGTGGTAGCCCACCTGAGAGCAGCAACTGGGATATCCAGACCTGCAACCCTGAGGCAATAACCTCTGAGGGGCTGGATAAGCTGAGGCTCGGCGACGTGGTGGCTCTGAAGGACATCCTCAGCCTCTACGGCATGGGCTGCTATGAGAGTGCCTGGACTGTGGGCGTTGTCTCTAGCGGTGCCAGCGACCTAGCGGGCCAAGGCATAGGAGTTGTTCCGATCCTCACCTCGATGGGGGACGAACTGAAGCCGGAGATCGATGCCAAGGCGAACATAGCCTACTATCTGGGGATCAGAAAACCATAAGAGCTTAGACAATAACCCTTCTTTTTTAATCTCTATTTCTACTTAAGGCTCATTGATTTAGATCGATGAAGGCGAGGGTAAAGGGAGATGGAAAGCCTAGGGCCTCTGGCTGAACTTCAGGAGAAGAGTCGGTAAAGGTTAATTACCATGATAACCTTTTTCTAGATGAGGAAAAATGAGAGCGGGATCTCCTAGAGACCTTGGGAGTTCGTCCTCCAGCGCTCTTACTCGGGCTTATGAACGTTCCAAGAAGTTCCGTTTGGTAAGGGATGTCATGAGCCGAGAGGTCGTCACGATAGCTCCTGAGGCTTCGATGGATGAGGCTGCACGACTCATGGGGGAGAGGCATATTGGAAGCCTCATCGTGGTGAAGTACGCCACGCCCGTCGGCATGGTCACGGAAAGGGACCTTCTGAGCAGCGTCTTGGCGCTGGGACGGGTTCCAAGGGAGGTTAAGGTTGAGAGTGTCATGTCCTATCCGCTCCCCAAGATAAATCCTAAGGCCAGCATAAAGGAGGCAGCCCAGACGATGATCAAGAAGAGGAGAAGGCTCGCTGTCTTCGAGGATGGAGACCTCGTGGGCGTCATAACAGCCTCAGACCTTATCAGGAGTTTGCCCCTTGCGCCAGAGACCACACTCCGAGTCGACGAGTTTATGACCATGGAAGTTGTGACCGTTGACGAGAAGACAACTGTGGCCAGCGTGGCTAAGATCATGGGCGAGAAACGGATAGGCAGCGTCATCGTTACTCAGGGAGGGAAGCCTGTGGGAATCTTCACCGAGCGGGACCTGCTCACCAACTTCCTGGCTAATGATAGACCATTGGACGTGCCCGTGGGCGAGAATGCCTCATCGCCGCTAATTACGGTTCCTTCGGGAACCAGCGTCCACGAAGCTGCCTCTATCATGGCGTTGAAACACATAAGGAGGTTGCCCATCACCGAGGGCAGTAAAATCGTGGGCATAGTCACAGCCCGCGACCTAGTCGAAGCCTACGCCAAGTAGCGCCTTTGCAGGCGATATTACGATCATAAGCCTGTTTTTTCTAAGATTTCTCGAAAAGGTTATACGCTAGATGATATGAAAGTGCTAAAACAGTGCGCAGTTCTGGAGGTAGATAGCCACGGAGGGCGGAAGTGATGAAAGCAGCAGTAGTCAAAACGGAAAAGGCAATCCAGAGAACGAACTGGGCGCACGTAAGGATTAGGCTGAGAAAGGTAGCTCGTGAAACTTCGGGTTTCTTCGGTGGCTTAGTTGCTCTTTACATTATGACCTGGTTAATCATGACCTTTGTGAACTACCCTGAGATTAAGGATCTTCCCTTGTACACTTTTAGCACCGTCGCCCGGATCGTTATCACCCTCTTGATCTCGATTGTTTGGGGCGTCTCATTCGGCATCTTCGCGGCCACGAACAAGTGGGCGTCGCTGATCCTCACGCCCTTCATAGACCTTCTGCAATCTATTCCCATACTAGGCTATTTCCCCATGGTCATAGGATTTCTATTCGCATTGGGACCGTTGGGCGTTGAGCTCTCTGTGATAGTCCTGCTCTTCACATCGATGGCTTGGGCTATCTTCTTCGGAGTATTAGGAGCCGTACGCGGGATCCCGGTGAATATCGTCGAATCGGCACGAAGCTTTGGTCTAACGGGATGGCGATACACTAGACATGTCATATTGCCCGCGATTACTCCCGCGTTGGTTTCAGGGGCAAACCTCGCGTGGTGCGATGGATGGTTCTTTATGATCGCCGCAGAATATATTCAATACCAGGGAAAGGTTGTAGCGCCGCCCTCCGGCGGATTGGGCTACCTCCTTGCACGGGCTGCCTACTACTATGAAGATATGAATCTAGCCGTAATCCTACTATTGTTCGTAACCTTCATCGTCGTGTATTTTAACACCCTAACTTGGCACAAGCTCACTGAACGGGCAAGCGGAGGTACATTTAAGCCGATCTTTAGATTCCAAGGAGGAATAGGCCGAAGAGACCTCTCTGGGATAGGAAGACTAGGGATTAGAACAAACCGTTTTAGGTATTTCAGAAGGTTTCGCAGAACAAGATCTTTCTCCATCGCTTCTCAAAGACTGCGAAAATACAGTCATATCGAAAAAATTGTTGCATTGATCTTGGCTTTTTCAGCAATATCCTTCATCTTATTTTTGGAAAGCCGCAATCTCCCCACGCTGGAAACGATTCGTGAAGGGTTTAGCAAAAAACCTGCAGAAGAACTTGTCAATCTGCCAGTTTTCATCGTTTTTTCGATGGGGCGCCTTGGAATAGCCTACGGCATCTCCCTCGTAGTCGCAATCAGTTTGGGAGTATTAGCTGCAGAACATAAAAGGTTGGCAGCGATAATCTATCCCATTTATGACATTGGACAAGGGGTGCCGATTCTCGCCCTGTTTCCAGTTATCAACCTTGGGTTAAACCAGCTCTTAGGAGCTCCAAGAATCGCCCTTGAGCTCACGTGCATAATAATGCTGGTTCTCGACATGATTTGGTACATGTTCCTCAACATCGTAAGCGCCGTGAAAAGCATTCCCTCTGAGATGAGGGAAGTGGGTCAGCTTTTCGGGTTCAAAGGCTTGAAGAGGATAACGCATCTGGTTATTCCCTCTATTCTGCCGTCCATAGTGACCGGAAGCATACTTTCGTGGGGAACAGGCTGGAACACGATAATCTTCGCGGAATACTTGCCCTCAACAGAGCCAACGATTCCGCCGGTTTCAGTTCCGGGCTTAGGGTCGTTCCTTGATAAAGCAGGTTATGAATACGGAAATACCGTTTTACTCGTTTTCATCCTCGGAGTAATCGCGGCCATCGTCCTCTCCATGGAGGCGTTTATCTGGAGGCGTCTTCTCAGAAAATTCGAGAAATACCGTGTAGAGGTGTAAGGTATGTCAATGCTTGAAATAAAAAACTTGACGAAGACCTTCACGACGGATAGATCCAGAATCCTTGTATTGGACAACGTGAGTTTTTCAATCAGAAATGACGAGTTCGTCTGTCTAGTGGGCCCCTCAGGCTGTGGAAAATCTACCCTACTCAGAATTGTAGCTGGTTTAGAGAAAGCCGATTCGGGGGAAATAATATTCCAAGGGCAGCCTATAACCCAACCAACCTCAAAAATCTCAATGATCTTTCAGCTCTTCGGTCTACTGCCGTGGAAAACCGCCTTGGAAAATGTTGAAGTGCCTCTGGAAGTAATTGGGGTGAAAAAGGAGGAGCGAGTCGCCATAGCGAAGGAATATCTGAAGATGATGGAGCTGGAAGGCTTCGAAGATACCTATCCCCATGATCTCTCAGGCGGGATGAAGCAACGCGTGGGAATCGCCAGAGCCCTGGCCTTGAAGCCAGAGGTTCTGCTAATGGATGAGCCCTTCTCCTCGCTGGACGAGCTTACCGCTAAAACCCTCCGTGAACTGGTGCTTGCCCTTTGGCGAACACCTAACATGCCGCCGAACAGCATGTTGATGGTCAGCCACAACGTCGAAGAAGCCGTGTACATGGCAGACAGGGTGATTGTGATGACGCCTCGACCTGGAAGAATCATAGGAGAAGTGAAAATCGAGGTCCCGAGACCCCGATCCCGATACGTGAGAGACCCTGTGTACTTCAGATCCGTAGATGAAGTTGTAGAACTGCTTGAAAAAGGCAAAAAGGAAGCAGGTCCTTCGACGTTGACAGAGAGCTCAGCATACAAAGAGATCATCCCGACGCGACGATAACCGATATTTACAAACAATAAGCCACAGAAGATACCTCTAGATGAAATGCCCGCATCGCAGAGTCTCTTCATCGCTGCTCTCCGTGATATATGGCTCTGAAGTAATGCACGATGTATGGAGTAGCCCAAAGGTTATAAAAGATCGAGTCACCAAAGCAGATGGAGGTCTCCTCTTGGACGACACGAAGCCTAAAGTGAGGACGAGCATAGGAACAGCAGCAGTTCTTGGTCTAGCTAAATGCCGAATGGCTGCTCCACTCACCACCGCCTACCTCATGACCTACACCGAAGGCAGATGCTCAGCCAACTGCTCCTTCTGCCCCCAGGCCAGGGAAAGCATCGCAGATCTCTCCCTCCTATCCAGAGTCGAGTGGCCAGCCTACCCCCTGAGGAGAGTCCTCGAAGCCCTGGCGAAGAGGGGCTCCTCCTTCAGCAGGGTCTGCCTTCAGACGCTCAACTACCCTGGCTTCGCCGACGATGTCAACCACATCCTAGGTGAAGCAGGCCGAGCCACTCAGACGTCGAAGTCGCTCTGCGCCCCGCCTCTTCCGAGGGAAAGACTGGAGCAGCTTCTGAGACTCGGAGTAGATCGCGTCTGCTTCGCTCTGGATGCCGCAACACCAACGGCCTTCAGCGAGGTTAAAGGCGGAGGCGTCGGCGGCCCCTACCAGTGGGAGCGCCACTGGGAAGCCCTCCGAGAAGCCCTGAGGGTCTTCGGTCCAGGCCGGGTGACGACGCATCTGATTGTCGGCCTCGGCGAGACGGAGGAGGAGATGCTGGCGACTATTCGGCGCCTAACTGACAGGGGTGTGCTTCCCAGTCTCTTCGCTCTGACACCAGTGCCCGGCACGAGGATGGAGGCTTATTCAGCTCCGTCTGTAGCAGCTTATCGTCGGCTTCAGCTGGGGCGGCATCTCATCGCCTCGGGCTTAGGCCGCTTCGAAGACATGACCTTCAACGAGCAAGGTGTATTGAAGTCCCTCGGCGTGGGGGAGGGGGTCTTCGCTAAGGCTGTTGCCGGTGGCGTGCCCTTCCAGACGAGCGGCTGTCCTGGTTGTAACAGGCCCTTCTACAACGAGACGCCGAGGGGACCAATCTACAATTATCCGAGGGAGCTCACCGAGGAGGAGATTAAACAGGCAGTTTTGGTTTCGGAGGTTAAAGCATGAGCATGGAATGGCGCTTATTAGACCTAATGACTGCGGATTGTTACACCCAGATGGCGATAGACGAGGCCATCGCCTACGCCCGAGGCAGAGGCGAGGCTCCGCCCAGTATTCGGCTGTATAGGTGGAAGCCATCAGCGGTCTCCATCGGCTGCTTCCAAAGCCTAGAAGATGAGGTCGACCTCGAAGCGTGCAGGCGCCTTGGCGTAGATGTGATCCGCAGGATCAGTGGAGGTGGAGCCGTCTTCCACGACTATGACGGCGAGATCACCTACAGCCTCATAGCCGATGAAGGGAACCGCCTGATCCCGGCAGACATCAGCGAATCCTACAGGGTTATCTGCGACGGCATCATCGAGGCTATGCGGCTCCTGGGGCTGGAGTCCGAGTTTAAGCCCATCAACGATGTCATAGTGGGCAGCCAAAAAATTTCTGGGAACGCTCAGACGCGGCGGTACGGTTCGGTCCTCCAGCACGGCACGGTTCTCGTCGATCTTCCATCCCGAACGATGTTCACGGTTCTCAATGTCTCGAAGGAGAAGATCAGTGACAAGGCTATCAAGCAGGCGGAGGACC
>Ga0315296_10003083_pt1 | contig 14048 bp, 25 predicted proteins | sample YL17G14_18_MG_FD_203921 | JGI IMG/M metagenome (GOLD analysis project Ga0315296, IMG submission 203921) | Sediment microbial communities from Yellowstone Lake, YNP, Wyoming, USA - YL17G14_18 | ecosystem: Environmental > Aquatic > Freshwater > Lake > Sediment | place: USA: Wyoming | collected... | reverse complement strand
GCCTCGTATGCGGCCTCAGCGGCCTGTGCATTTCCAGCCCAGCTTGCCTTCGGGCTCGCCACACCGGCCTGGTAATCAGGGCCGGCAGCACCAGCACGCCGCGACCACTTCGTGGTGATGTCCGAGATGGCCTTCAGTTTAATAGCCACTTTAACCTCCTCACAGATTTATTTGCCCAGGAACCTAAAAGCCGAGGCCCGGAACCAATATGTCAGCCTCTAGGTTCCGGGCCTTGACTTCATCGTTTCACAGTGCTAGGATTATGTCAATAGGGGGGCTTCGGTCATGCCCGACTACGTATGTAGGGATTGTGGCAAAGAGTTCTGCTGGCCCAAGTACAAACCGAACCACTGCTGCCCCGAGTGTAGCTTCAAGCATGTAGTTGAATCTGTCAGTCAAATGAGGGCGAAGAAGGGGCCATATTATGAGAAGTGGAAAGAGAGCCACGATGCTATGATGGCATATATGAGGAGGCACAAAGAGTGACCATCCGCCGTCTAAGAGGCCCTTACACCCTCAGAGACAAGCGCTACGTCGCAGAGTGGGTGATCGCCAATTACCCCCACGCCCAGGTTATCTACAACCTGCGCCTCGGCCCTCCCCCAACCGAGATAGCTGCCAAGTACCCAGGGCTGGACCTGGACCGCTTTGCCCGGGTATGGAAAAAGACCTGTGATGCGGTGGTGATCACCGGTGATGAGGTAATCTTAATTGAGGGGGAGCTGCGGCGGCCTCTCCTGGCCCTGGGGGAGCTCTTAATCTATCGCTCCCTCCTACATCTTACCCCTGAGCTCATGCCCTATCGCAATATGCCGGTGCGCACCATCCTCCTCTGCCCCCTCGAGGACCCGACGTTGACAGTGGCGCTCAGGGAGCATAAGATAGAGCAGATAGCCTACCGCCCGCCCTGGGTAGCGGAGTACCACAAGGAGGTAATGCGCTGATGGTGATGCCGGCGAAAAACTTCGTGGAGCTTAAACCCGAAATCCCTAAGCGGATGGTACTCACCGCCTGGCGCTGGGACCGCAGAGCGATAATCGATCCCCAGACTGGGAAGGTATCACATAAGGACGTTATGGAGTTCGACTGCTCTCTCGAGGATGGGCAGCCTGTGGAGAAGAAGTTTAGCGCACTCGCCTATAAGCTCCAGGAGCAGCTTGCGCCGGAGATAGAATCAGGGCGACTATTCAACCGAGTCATAGAGATTACCTGGTATCCCCGTGGATACGCAACCGACTACAGGCTCAGGTTGCTCTAGTAAGTTGATTGTGCAAAGGAGGGCTTTATGATCAGCCTAAACCCAAAGGAGACACAGCCGACCGAGCTCAATGCTCAGGTGAATACCCTGGTCCTGATCAATGAAACGGTTGCCAGACTCGACTTTGATGCTGTCCTGGAGGATGGAACTCTCACGATTCAGCTCTGTGGTGTAACCCTGGGGAAGCCTGGAGAAGCTGAAACTCCCGCGCCAAAACGCCGATTTGTGCTGCAATAGACCCCACGCTGGGGCGTTCCCTCCCCTGGTGAAATGCCTCTATCTTAAACCCCGGATCGCTCATCCTTTGCCCCAGAAATGGGCTTCTTTTTGATTTTTGACCACCAAAAAAGATAAAGTGAATGTAGGAAGAAAGCTGCTGCTATAACTACTACAACATAACCCAACGGCGGCCACCACCCTACAAATTTGTTGGCAGGCGAGCGGTCAAATTTTCATGGCCCCTCAGCAATCCCGCTAGGACTGCTCGACCCATCCAGAGCGCGTCAGGATGAGCCGTTTATGCGGCGCAGGTCCTGAGACAGCAGGGGTTAGAGGGGCCTTCACACGATACAACGATATGAATTGATCTACCAACACCCTACAGTCGGCGCATATCCAGATCCAGTTCTCGCCCTTCTCCATCTCTTTCAGGCAGTACCTACAGGTGAGCGGCACGATGATCGGCTCGCCCTTTGCTCCGAACGCAGTCTCCCCTGGTTTCACTTCTTGCCTTGCCCCGATAATATCTGCCACACGCTGTTTGACAAGAGACTCAGTGTATCTCCAGTTGACCGCATCCTGTGCGACCTGGAGCTGATCGTCCGGGCTCTCCAGCCTCACCAAGTGAGCCACGGCGGTGACCCCGATAAGGCCATCGGCTAGCATCTGTAAGACCCTATCGGGCAGTTTTGAGATCGCATAGAGTCGCGAGACCCATCCTTCGGAAACCCCGGTGAGTTGCGAAACCTCCTCCCCGCTCTTACCATCCTCCTCTATCAGGCAGCGAATGACCTGAGCCTCCTGAGCCGGGTTACTTTTGCCGCGCTGCCGGTTGAGGATCAGGTTTCTCACCATGACCTCACCCTCAGTTCCCCGATGGATTATCACCGGTACCCTCTCGATCCCGAGCTCCTTTGCCAGGGCAAGGCGGTGCAGGCCGTCCTCCAGCCAAAGCTTATCGCCGACCAGGGCAATCTGTAGGGGTTGCAGGATGCCATCTCGGTTGATTGACTCCCGGAGCTCATCCATGATGTGGGGGTCGAGTTGCGAGGTAATCCTGAGGTCCGGGACCATGATCTCATCGATGGCAAGGGTTGTGGGGAGAGCGGGTTTAGTAGCCTTTTTCTGGGTAGTCATAGTGGTTTAATACTAAACCAGCGATCGCAGAATGTCAAACCGTGCTTTTCTCCTTTATCTCAGGAAAGCCGTTCTCCCAGATCACGTCCTCCGCTCGGACAAAGCCGTCCCTGACCAGGTGCGTTGACCCACAGTAGGGACACTTCGGCCCCTGGGAGGAGGCAGGCCGCCGTCCCTTCCCCTTTCCCCCCTTCACTTGCTCCTTAAGTCCATGGCTCATAACTACTGGCAACCCCCTTGTAGATTCGAGAAAGCACTCCAGGTCTTGCGGTGTCTTCCACTCATAAAAACCACGCGCCGCTCTTTCCGCAAACCACTCCAGCGCCGCCTCTTTCGAACCAAACACCCGCGCCAGCCGGACAGACTTCCAGTGATACCTCCCAGCATAGATAGACTTCAGCAGCGCTATGTCCTTATCCGTTGCATCCAGAAGTAGGGTCATTGTCACCCACAAAATGCCGCCCTCTATCCGTAGCTGAAAGCATTGAAGGTCACGCCGAAATGCCTTCACGGGCTCCCAGCGGCGCCGGATGCGCTGCCACTCATCGCGGTATTCCTTAAGTATCTTCCGCGCCAGGGAGGGCGGGTCCTTCCCGTCTTGGCCAAATAGCTTCTTACCAGGAAAGTGGATATCCACTACCCACGGGCGATGGAGGAACATAAGCCGCTCCTGGTTCCGCCTGAGAAAACCCTGGACCCGCTGCCAGTGGCAATTCGGGCAAAGGTTATCATGGCAATGGCTAGGAGTAGCGGTCTCCCGCCCACACACGATACAACGCCACTTGGCATAGAGACGCCCGCAGTTGTAAATGCTGTTAGCCCGCTCTGTTTGACCGAGCTGCCGCAGAGCGTTCTCCAAGGTCTCACTTCTCCGTCTCCCGCCAGCTTTGGGGAAACCGTTGCCATATACCCTACAGGACGTATGGCAACGGTTTAACGGCTTCTGGGACTGAGGGACTCCGAGAAGTTTTAGTAGAGTATGGCGGTTGTACCCCTTGACACAAGAGAAACAGAAGGCGACATCCTTGTCGTCATTTACGGAGAAGGAAGGCTCTGTGTCGTCATGGCAGATCGCGAGGAACATCTTCTCCCGCCCGCATGAGGTGGGCCTCTGACCGGTGTAGTGCGCGTAGATCTCGGAGAGGGGGGAAGTCAGGGGATTGACATAATTGCTATTTTGTGATAAGGTTTTGTCTAGCAATGTGGTATCCTCCTTGGGGTTATTTAGGAAGGATACCACAAAGAAGGGCGGCGCGCAAGAGTGCGACCGCCCTTCTTTCCATCTGTCTACTTCACCTTGCTCCCCTTGGGCTTCATCCGGCGCTTACCATCGGCGCCAACAGTCCCATATCTTGCCGCCACATCACCAGGGAGCGTTGGCTTATCCGTCTCCGTAGCCCAACACGCGGGACACTGGTACCAGTGTGGCTGCCCGTCCACGGGGCGCATCTCCTTGAACTCACAGAACCAGCACTTCACGCTTTCACCCTCCTGGTGATATTTCGCCACCCATTGGCGAATTTCCCTCGTGTTTCTTCCCTCACCCAGCAATCACCTATCATCCACCCCACTGTCTCACATGCCTCCTGAGCAGAATTGGCTCGCACGTCCTGGAACTTCCTGAGTGTCCTGTGATACATCCTATAGCACTTCATTCCTTCACCTCCGCTGTTTCCTCCATCTCTCCCAGGAGTGGGAGCCCCAGCGGGAACGCTTTGTGCATCCCCTGCATCTCCGCCCTCTTTTCTGCCATCCGCTGCGGGTGCTCGGGTTCCACCGCCGACTTCCGCGCTATCGGGTGAAGAGGATCCTCCCGGGCACGGCCGATGCCGGTAAAGGGCATGGAGGTATCAGTGCGATAGACCTCAGCGATCCAGGCGTGCTCATCCTCGGCGATCCGATACTCCTCTCGCTCCGCCTTATTGAGAGGCCGGCTTCTGATACCATCCAACTTGCCTGTACGGTGGGCGTAGTAGAGCATCCCCGCCTCGGTGACATAGGGCCTGCCATAGTAGAGCACCACGTGTCCGAAGCGGGGATCCAGCCCCATCTCCCGCGCCACCTCGACTATCATCTGGCGCTGGACTACTGCTAGAGCGGTGCCGCTGCCGGCATCGTTAAGAGGGACCAGGGCGCTGATAGTGGTTTCCTTTCCTTCCTCTTGCTCCTTCATTATCCTTTCCTCCTTCCTTTGGAACTGTTCTTCTACCTCCATGGGGAGCTGCATCCCCGCCTTGCGTGCCTGAGTATAGCTCAGGAACCGCTCAAAACCCTCATGTCCTGAGTCGTAGCCACACCTCACGCCGTAGCTACCTGCAAAACCGTCCCACACGGTGACCAAGGGCTTCTTACATACCCAACACACGTGGGTGCGCTCCATCTCCCGGCACTCCTCATAGCATAAATGAACCATTACTTCCTCTTCTTTTCTCCCCCGAACCAGTCGATAAAGTCGTTCCTGCTCAAAACGACGTAGCTATCATGCTCCCTCATCTCGTGGAGTACTGCGATCCCGAGCTGGGAAGGCCTCGCCTTGGCCCGGGCGCTTCTCACCGCCTCGGTGATCCACGCCGGCAGCTTTTTGCGTGCCTTGATCTCGACGCACAGCCACTCGCTCACCACGTCAGGAGCTCCGGGGGTTCCACAGGGGATCCTCCGGCCCCCGAGCTTCTCCGCCTCCTGGCGCTCGATCCGCTTCCAGGGCTTCTCAGGCACGGGGCTCGTCCCTCCGATCTATCGGGTGGAGGAAAAGAACGAGCTGGTCCCTCTCATCAAATGTTTCCTTGATCTCAAAGTGGTATATCTCCCAGCCTGTCTTTTCCAATTGCGCCTGGACTGCCTCCAGGGCGGCCAGTGCCTTGATGAGTGCCGGGTTTACCTCTGGCATGATCCCTCCTTTCAAGCGTGCCCTGCGGGGCGACTCTCCAAGATGAGATGCTAAAACTCTCACGAAGCAGTTGCCTATGAGCCAACCTGCCGCTTCGCAGGCTTCTTGTGCTGATTTCGCCCATCCCCTCCATAGCTGTTTCGTAATTCGATTATAGATTTCATAGAAGTGCATTGTCTCCCTCCTTTCACTAGCGCCCTGCGGCGCTGGCCCGTCCTGACTTTAACAGCTTGCTTCCGTGGCCCTTTTTACCAACCTCGTTCCGCAGGGACGCTACCTTCTCTTCCTTATTCCGTCTCCCCCTCTAAAGAAAATGCTCCCAATAAGCCAAGCTTTTCACGAAGGTATTTAATCAGCTTCAGGGCTTCAATGCCTAAGTGAATAGCGGCGTGTAATTTAAGATCCCGGCTGAGTTCAATAGTAGCGGCGTGTAGCTTTAGATATTGGATGGCTTCGTCAGGATTCATACTGCCTCCTTCGCACAATGCGGGTTAGGTCTTAAATCCACTTGCCCCTACCTTATCACAAAATAAAACACTTGTCAATACCCTTGACAGTGTTTTAGCGTTCAACTGTATCTGGGTGGGGTTAAAACAAGAGAGGGACCGTAAGCGCCTTCACGGTCCCTCTACGCCGCGGCGAGGGAGGAAAGGAGGTAAACCCCCCTCATACCAGCTCGCCGGTGATTGTAGTACCTCCTAAGCCTGTCGGCTTTTTGATTAGCTTTAATGCCTGTATTTCTGCCAGGAGCTCCGCCCGCTCCGCTCTTAACCCACGCTCCTCCAGAGCGTCTGCCATTCGCTCCGGTGTTATCTGGCCCTTCTGGACCGCCTCTTTCAGGGCGGTGAGGTAGTCGTAATACTCGTCATAGTCTGCCTCGAGGTTCGCTGCGTAGACGTATTTAGGTAAGAGCATCGGTCTAACCCCGAGTGTGGTTAGGTTGTTTTCAAACTGCGCCTGGGTGTCTAAACCCTCCTTATACCGCTTTATTGCAGTAGAGGTGAATAGGGTTTTGAGCTCCCCCTGAGACATGGCGTAGAGCATATCCATCATGTGTCGGACTGTTTGGATATTATGGCCATTATTGAGGAGCTCCTGGCGGAAGTAAACCGGGTCCCAGATCCCAGCGTCAGCCATCGCTCTCAGTGAGAAATAGCGCGCCGGTCTATCGGCGAGCTCCTGGTATGACGAGACCCACTTATCGGTATAGCCCTGGTAGGGAAGATATTTAGCAAGCTCATCCCGATTTCTAGCAGCTAGCTGATCTAGGCCCTCATCAGTTTGGGTGAGGCGCTCAAACTCATCACGAGGGACCATGGCATACTCTCCAGCCATCCTGAGCATGTCGCCGGTGGAGGGTAAGGAACTGCGTACCTTCTCATTTACATAATACCGCATGGGCAGCCCAAGCGCCTGGCTCTCCAGGGTGCCCATTGTAACCGCTGCTATTCTCCCAAACCCCGCCATGTCTGCCATGAACGCTGCTAAATAGCCCAACCCCATTGTTTTCAGTGGGGCGCTTGCCTCGGCAGCCACGCTAGCCAGGTGAGCGGCAATGCCTAAACCAATCGCCCGCTCTAAAATACGGCGGGTCAACTGAGGAGCATCCTTGGGTTCGATTGGCCTGCCCTGTTCTGGGATGGCAAAAAGCTCGTCAAACAGCCAGTGTGTCAATGGGTCGGTGAACTTATCCCTCAGAGGGCCGAACTCTAGCGCTGCCATCACTCCCAAGGGGGCGGCTGATTGGAGGAGCTGCTGGATTAGAGCGGACGCGGTTGATGGGAAGCATTTTGTCCGCCCTGCGCTCAGGCCGTGTCCTATTCCCTCAGCAGAGGAAAGCAGTGAGGACACCATCGAGACCCCTACCAGGGGTATAGCTGAGGTGAGGAGTGATCCCATTGTACCGATTGCTCCTCCTACACCGGCAAGTCCGCTCTCAACGTGCTCACCCACACCCTCTAAACCTTTAGTGGTAGCATCGGCAATAGGAACGGTGTCAACAATGACGTTCGGTTTGACCTCCACTGTGACAGGCGGTGCCCCGGGTGCTATTGCTCTCAGCCGGGCAAACTCCTCATCATAGTGGGTCCGGACCCGGGACCAGGAAGTGTCAGAGATCAAGGCCTGGGCGTGTGCTGACTCCAACGCCCCATACTCCCGGGAGAGGAGATCACTACTTGCATATGTAGTAGTGATAAATGTCTCTGCGCGCTGCTCCCACTCAGTAGGTGTTGGCGCTGGTGCTGGGGCCGCCGTTAGCCTGGTGTACTCGGAGTTGTAGTGGGCGACTACACTAGACCAGAGCGCACCTGAGATCAGCCCTTGCTCGTTGGCGATCTGGAGGACGCGGTAGGCAGTAGCAAGCTGAGCGACGCTCTCAAAAGTAAGAGCTACGAACTGCCTCCCCACGGCCTCGTAGTCGGTAGGAGGCGGTGGAGCCGGCGGCGCCGCTGTCAGCCTGGCGTATTCTGTATTATAGTGAGAGACAATCTGAGTCCATAGCGTACTGCTTACCAGGCCCTTATCATGCGCTATCTCTAACACACGATAGGCGAAGGCGAGCTGATCCACACTCTCAAACGTGAAGGCTACAAACTGCCTCCCCGCAGCCTCGTAGTCGGTGATAGGTGGAGCCGGTGGTGGAGCCACTGTTAACCGCTCAACCTCGCTGACGTAGTGTGCCTTACACGCGATGTAAAAGTCCTGGGATAGACCTCCCACGGCGGCCAGGGCGGAGAGTGCCTGATAGTCCGCGTTGAGGGTGTCAATAGAGGTATACGTTGTCGCGTTGAACCGGTACGCCTCCTCGCCGAAGCGGGAGAGGAACGCCATCATTATCTTATTCTGAAGGTCGAGGGCTTCAGCTTCAGAGAGGTTGTTTCGTAGTAGGTACTCCTGGGAGGTAACCTCGGATACTGAGGTAGCCTGCATATTCTGCAAACCCTCGATCGCCTCTTTCACCCCCCACACAGCATAGCCCGCGGCAATTGCCCCCATGATGGCGATCGCCACCGGCCCAAAACCCGGTAGGAAGGGTGCCAGGGATGGGATCACCCGGAGGATAATGACCACTGCTCCATTTGGCATGGCTCTATATCTCGATCTCTTTATTGAACAGCACGAGCTGTCGCCGGGCCGCTTCCCTCACTGCCGCCTCACCCTTCTCTGGCGTCCAGTCTTCCTCCGGCAGCCGGACCTCAAAAGTCCCTGCGTTCTCGATGGTGTACGGGATAACGATGTCCCACTTTCCAAAGCGGTCAATCGCGATCCCCGGCGTTTTGAAAGGCATGCCGATTTTTACCTTCACTTCCTATCTCCCTCCTGTCCAGTTAACATAAAGTATAAAGCTGCGCTATCGAAATTTCAAGTTCTAGGCCCCTTTCGGGGACGGTGAGACCTAAGATATGGTCATCCCCTGTTCCTTGGCGAGGGCCTTGTAACGTTCGGCTGTCCTGTGGGATATTTTCAGGGCCTCCATGACCTGCTTCGGTGTCCTCCCCTGGGCAAACATCTCCCCGGCCACCAGCCGCCTGAAAGCCACCCTTGCCGACTGGGACCTTAGCCGCCCTTCGTAGACACATTCCTCCTTGAGGCAGGTAAGGCAATCATCATGGAACCAGCAGCCGGTACGCTTCATTCCCTACTTGCCCTTCCTCTTGGCGAGGTAACCGCCTACAGCCCCCACGGCTGCCGCCACAACCCCAATACACGCTGTCCTGAGAGCGCCGTCAACGCCAGTTATCATAGAAGCCGTAACGACGAACACCATGCCTACGATCGCTATGACCAGCACCCACATGATTGAGGTTGTCATTTTTGCCTCCTGGTTCTCCCTATGATGACTCCCGTAGGCAGCAAAAGATAAAACTACAGTCCGTCACTCCTGTCGGTGCTCTGGCCGGGTCGGTCATGGTGCCGGTGACTTTGAGGATGTTAACGGTAGTGCCAGGTAAAGGGCCAGTAGTGCACAGCCCTGCGACTGGGCCTTGCACCCCCATGTAGAAGGCGCTTGGACAGCTAAGGTAAGCGTTTCCCCCTGCCCTCAGCGCCAAGAAGTAATAGCCCCTGGCCAGGGATAAAGAGATATCGACTGACCTCTCTCCCGTCGTGGTGGTGGTCACCGAGCCTGCGTTTAGCACCTGGGCTCCAGGGACACCGCCATTCCAGGCATAGACCCTCATCTCGGCGGCACTACCAGCTATCCCAGCTACGTCTACATATACCCCGATTTTATCGTACGTGGTCAGCTCGGAGACGAAAATGGCTACATAGTAGATAACTCCTGATCCTGGGACCTGAGTATCGGAAGAAGGAGCCGCCCAACCAGGTATCACCCAGCGGGTGAGGTTAGGCTTCAGCTTGCGGGGGTAGTCCACCGTATCCCACGCTGGGTCTGCCGCTGCGCCCAGTGTCTTAAGGAACTGCCCTGAAGTGCCTGGAGCCAGGGCAGCGGGCGCAGTGGCGTTGCGGATGATTATCTGCCCCTGGGCGGTGAGCAAGGACTTGTTGATGGTGTCTGCGGGGTCGCCTGATAGGCCACCCAGGCTTATCTCATCCGTGCCCCCGTCCTGGTGTGAGGTCTTATGGGCAGAAGGGGTAAAGGATGAGGGAATCTCGTCCAGGTCGGGGTAATCCGAGACCGCCACCTTAACCCAGGCAATAATCGCATCCACATAGAGTATCCCCGTATCCGTAGTCCAATAGAATCTCCCCTTTATCCCCGCAGCAGGGCGGGCAGCCAATGTCCCGTAAAGCATGGGATAAGCGGCAGGATAGAGAGCTGAACTTATCGCATCAGCCCCACCGTCCTGATGGTCCATCTCGTGAAGTTTCGGAGGTTGAGGGTCAGCGAGCTCGCCGCTGAGGCCCGCTACGCTTATCTCATCAGCTCCCCCGTCCTGGTGTGTAGAGGCATGGGGGCCAGCGGCAGCGTCGGTAGCAATCCATAGTCCAGACGCCTGATCCCAGGTCAGAACATAGCCATCGGTGGGGGCGGGGACATTGACATCGGCAAGGTCTCCCAAATCCTCCTCGGTGAACACGTGGAGATCGGGGTCAACCCACTCGGCGTTGTCGCACTTCACGCCTACGTCTATGTGTTTTACCTTCACGTGCTATCCTCCTCCCTCACGCTATCCTCTTCCCTCTCAGCATCCTCCTCCCTCACGCTATCCTGGACGCGGACAGGGTAGAAGTAATAGGGGAAGCGAAAGAACTCACCCACCGGCCTTCCCCTCCAATGCCTTCTTGATAAGCTCGGAGCTGACCTTCCTGGATAGTAGCTCCTCGAACTTGCTCTTACACTCGGGGCAAAGGGCATCATGTATTTCTTTCAGCGATAGGCTGACCTGTATCGACATCGACTACCTCCTCGTTTGGGCCGTATAGGTCTCGGACTCGGAAGCGTTCAACCCCTTCCCACATGCGGCTAGTGAGCGTGATGATAACCGAGCCATCGGGCTGATGCTCCTGGCTCATATTGTTGAAGTCACCCTCTTTAAGCTTCCTCATCGCGGCGTGCATAAAACCTCCACAGCCATGTAATAAAACGCTCGACCGACAACCCCAGCACCAGTATCGGGGGCAGAAACTCCAGCGTCCTCACCAACAGGCTGCACTCGTATCCATGCACCTCCCCATGTAGCACCAGGGGCCACCATACCTGGATGAGGGCAAGGGAGACAGCCATCGCACCAACCGCTAATAGAATATCCCTTATCATATCTCATACCCCCAGAGGACTATATCCAGCCCCACCTCTATATCACTATAGTTTGTACCGGCCAATCGTACCAACTTGTCGGCAGCGATGGCAATCGGCTTATTGAGGATCAGTGAGCACCCACTTTCGCCACCTATAGAGGCAAGGTAGAGAGCGTCGGTCTGGTTTGCGAGCACTAGCCCGACCCGTATAAAATGGTCATAGTCGGCTGCTGCATTCGGGTATATGGCTGCCGAGAGGCCAAGGGTATAGAATGTCTTGCCTGTTGGTACAGTGTAGTCGAGCAGGGCAGCTTGACCAAATGTTTTCACATTTCCTATGGAGGACAAATTCTTATCCGTCCCCTGTAGCGCTGACCAGTCTGCCTGGAGGTACACCCCCACGCTCTGGGCGATGATGTCGATGTCGAGCGTTACCGCTGATGCAGCCAGGTTGATGTCCAGCGTCACCGCTGATGCAGCAATATTGATGTCCAGCGTTACGTACTGCGCCTGGACGTCGATCGGCACTTTAATGTCCGAGCCTATGAGCTGGACTAGCCGAGACCAGTCAGGATAGTCGCCCATTCGTTACACCCCCAATGCATAGAGGAGTCGAAGTATCAACGCCTTCTGGGCCTCCCACGGCTCCAGGACCTCCTCCGGCAGCACCGAGATCCGGAACTGCACCACATGGTCATAGGCTGCATCTGGAGCCCAGCCCTGTAAAACAAGAGCGGGATCACCAGGCGCAATGCCATAGTGCTCCCGCGTACTATAGACCCGGCCATCGGAGCGGTACGCTCCGTCCGGGTTCGTCGGCCAAACCTGATGCAGCCCCTGACGGATGGCGCAATACACCTTGCCACCGCAGCCAGGAGGCTGCTCGATCTCCACCAGGTGGACTATGCCTACCCCTACATCAATGACCTGCTCTATCGGATCTGCAGCAGAGCGGTTGGCGGGGATGGTGAGGTCGAAAACGAAGTCCACAAGCTAATCTCCCTCCGCCGTTCTCAGTGGTCGCCATTGTACTAGGACGCCGGTGACGTTGGTGCCAAAGTCCACGTATAGGCCCTGCTCGCACTTGATCGGCTCAGGTGGGGCAAAGTTCATGCCAGTAGCCACAGCCGATACCAGGGTGACGATCTTCTTCCCCGCGGCGCTCTTGCCATCGTAGAGGTGAGTATCAGCGGACGCTGCGCTCACCACCAGGTGAGCATAGATTAGCTCACATGGGCCAATGGCCAGCACACGATCGGAGGTCACCCACTCCCACATGGGTAAAGAATTCATGGGTCCACCCCCTATCAGTTCGGCCGTACCTGCTCTACTACTACCGAGCCAACACCACTAGCAGCTCCACCCTGGGTCAGCACCAGCTCGACCTTCTTGTACTTCGGGGCATCAAAGAGGTCGCTGGCATCCTGCATACGCCCGAAGGGTATCGGGAGCGTGGCGTGGAGAGCGTGGCCTTCCTCCACCATGGTATATTTCCGATCCGTGGTATCCGCAACCCCGTCCTTGTCGTAGCAGTTGAACTTGGCTGCGCTCGACCACTGCCAGTCAATACCAATGATGGTTGGAGTCGCGCTACTCTGGTAGTGCGGCCGGCAATCGGGCTCCATGTTGTGCAATAGCCTGACAGTGTCCTGATGGCTAAAGAACATGTCGTGCTTCACGCAACTCCGCCCGAACCTTGCCAGCGCCTCAGCGTCAAGCTCGTCGACCTTGCGGCTGAAGGCGATGAACTTATCGGTGTCGCACGTCAGCTTGAGGTCAGTACAGAGCTCGCCAATGTCGTACTCCGCGAGGTAGAGGCGCATCATCAGCATCCGATACGGGTAGTCGATCGGGAGATCGACCCGCTTCTCACCTGATGCCGCCCCCGTCCAGCTCTCGATCTGCTTCTGCATAAAGAAGCGGGAGGGCATCCCCACGTCCTCCATCAGCTTCAGCACTGCCGAGTACTTTAACGTGCCGGTGGCAAAAGCGGTATCGGCGGCCGCAGCTCTCACTGCGGCGATGTTCGGGGTTACCTTCAGTTGAAGGTTCTTGAACCTTGCGGGGTTGAGGGCATACTCGGTGTCCCACAAATACCGGCCAAAGAGGATATAGACACCATGCCGCTGAGCTCCAGACGCCCACTCACTGGGAAAGATCGCCGGCGGAACCCCCGTCTTATACCACTGAAGGGCCTCAGCCTCATCCATCCTCATGCTCACCAGGACGTCCGAGCCATCAACGACCTCGATCTTAGCGATCACGTCGCTGAGGAAATTGCCCTTGTTGCTCGTGGTGCCGTTCGTGCCTTGGAACTCCAGCCAGATGGCAGAGATCGGGTCGGTGACGTCTATCTTCTTGATCTCGGGGGTAGTGTCACCCAGGGTCTTTTGGTACTCCAGAACTCCATCACGTGTTCTCATCGTTTACCTCCCTACCCCTACTTCCCGACCTTCATGCTGTGCAGAGCATCGGCTATAGCGGATACTCGCGCGACGTTCCCAGGGTCACCCTTCGCTCCCTTGGTGGGCAGAGAAATCCGCTCTAGGGCATCGCGATAGGGCCCGAAACCGGTTGAGAAATCTGTTACCCCCGCGGTAACACCAGCGCCATAGCGCGCGGGACCTACCGCTAACGTCTTCCGACTCCACTTCTCATCCCCAGCTTCCCTCACACCCTTGCCGAAGCCCTTGCGCCCCATCGCGCCTTGGACGCCAGCCTCGTATGCGGCCTCAGCGGCCTGTGCATTTCCAGCCCAGCTTGCCTTCGGGCTCGCCACACCGGCCTGGTAATCAGGGCCGGCAGCACCAGCACGCCGCGACCACTTCGTGGTGATGTCCGAGA
>Ga0315296_10003082_pt1 | contig 14049 bp, 14 predicted proteins | sample YL17G14_18_MG_FD_203921 | JGI IMG/M metagenome (GOLD analysis project Ga0315296, IMG submission 203921) | Sediment microbial communities from Yellowstone Lake, YNP, Wyoming, USA - YL17G14_18 | ecosystem: Environmental > Aquatic > Freshwater > Lake > Sediment | place: USA: Wyoming | collected... | reverse complement strand
CTTCCAGTATAGCGTCGTGTCCAAGAATATCGTACTCGATGAGGTTTCCAATCGACGCTGCCTTACAGGTCATCCTGAACCTCTCGAGCTTGTTGAGCTGCCGTGCCATAAAGGCTCTGACCTCCGGAAGCATCTTGAGCGCCATTCTGTTCGCATTTCGCTTCAGTTCGTAGTAGGGGTCAGGGTTGCCCGTTATCCGTTTGATCATTCGGTCCCTCTTGGCGCCGAGAAGCGATGGCACGGCGTCGGGGCTGAACTCTCTTCCAAGCATCTCTGTGACCGCCGAGAGGGCCTCGAAGCGCTTCTGTCGATCCTCCGTCGCCCTCAGGATCTGGTTGTAGGCCCTGTTGACGAGGCAGAGGGAGCACCTGTATCCGACTTTCATCTCCGAGCCTCAGAAGAATAGGCAGCGACCAATATATAAAAGGTGGAGAATTTAGAGATCGGGGATAAGGAAGGTTTGATTCCGAACTTTAACCTCATCGCAACAACCAACAGAAGAGAGGAGAGCTGGGGATGCACAGAGCTCTGGATGCTCCTGCAGGACATCGACGACCCTAAACCAATAGTTGATCGAAGCGGCATCTACGGGTTCATCGCAGCGAGGACTAACCTCAATCCCGTGGAGGCCATCAATAAACTCAGGGCAGAGTTGGGGCGCAGGCCTGAGGCCTTTAAACATCTTCTAAGGCTGATCCCCGTGGAGATAGTGGTTCCGTCGGAGATAGAGAGGATGAAGGAGGCTGTGCTGAGCCTCTCCGGCAGAATCGGCGAGGAAGAGTCCTTCAGGATCACGGTGGAGAAGAGGAGGACCCCCCTGAGGAGCAGGGAGATCATAGAAGCCGTTGCCGAGGGGATAACCCGAAAAGTCGACCTGGAGAACCCTGCCTGGGTCATCCTCATCGAGGTCGTCGGCAAGTACACGGGGATCTCAGTCCTCAAGCCCTCGGAAATCCTCAACACCGTGAAGGAACGCAGCGCTACCGATGAACCGCCAAGAGGGCGCAACGCTCCACGAGGAGAAGAGTGAGAGCAGAGAACTCCCCACCGGTCTCAGCGACGGCCTCCAGTTCCTCGTCAGACACGGAGAAGACCTCTATGAGCCTCTTAAACTTCTCTTCGTTGACCTCCAGAACGGAGTCGTCTGGCACGCCCAAGAGCGGTATGGCGCGATTAAGAACTGCCCTGGCTTCTTCCTCAGACTCTGTGAGCGTGACAAGGGCTATTCGACCGGTTTGAGGCGTGAGACCGAGAAGGGTGAAGGCCTTGTTGATCTGGTCTTGCCCAGAGGCGTAGAGGAGCATCTCAACATCTAAGCGCCCTGCGAGGTTCCTTCCGTCTTGGAAGGCCTTTAAGGCGTTGAGAGCGGCGAAGTAGAGGTGAACCCAGCCACCGACATTGTCGGCATTGAGCAGCTGAAAGACTTGAGACCCGATCTTCTCTCTGATGGCTTCTATGAAGGCTTGGACATCGGTGACCCGGGCTTCCCTGAAGCCGGCTATGCCGATGAATCTTCCATACTCCTTGAACGCCTCGATGCGGATGGTCAAACCCTCCCTAGGTGATGCCGCGCTTCAGGGCTGAAGCGACCTCGGCTACCCTCTTCCCAACGCTCCTGGTGCTCTGGAGGGCTATCTCGTCTCCGCTGGTCCTCCTCCACCCTGAGTCTCCTTGGAGGCTGCCTATGCCGAAGGAGGCTTGGGTCAGGGGGTCTCCGACGCCGCCCACAACGATCATCCCGTGGCTGAGGCCGAATCTTACGATCTCGTCCACCACGGCTTCTCCTCCTCCGTTCCTCAGCCCTGAGACCGAGAGGGCGGAGACAACCCTCCCTGCGAGGAGATGCCCCTTCATCTTCAGTGGCCTAGACCTGTCCATGAAGATCTTCATGATTCCCGGAACGGAGGCGAAGTAGCTCGGCGCGGCTATGATGACAGCGTCCGCCTCTTTGAGCTTCTCGCTGATCTTTACCATGTCGTCCTGTTCGTCCAGGGGACAGTTTCCCTCCTTCGCGCAGGTGTTACATCCATCGCAGGGTAGTACCCTGTAGTCGGTGAGACGTATCAGCTCTGTTTTGACGCCTTCGACCTTTGAGGCCTCCTCAAGAGCGGCGTTCAGAAGGTATTCGGTGTTCCTCCCCTTTCTCGGCGAACCGGATAGGCCGACGATCTTAACAGTAGCCATGGCGTATCACTCCCTTCTCTCAGCCTCCCCTTATTTTAGAGTTGCCCGTGGTCTAACTAAAAAGATAAAAGAGGTAATGGTGCGGATACTTCTATGTTGCTTGGGAGGATTGACATGTCCATTTTAGAGGTTAGAACCCCCCTTCTCCTTGTTAACTTCAAGACCTACAAGGAGGCCACGGGGGAGAACTGTATGAAACTCGCGAGAACCGCCCAGGAAGTCTCAGAGCGGATAGGGGTCTGCATCGTAATCACTCCACAGACCGTCGATCTGAGATGGGCGACTGGAAACATCAAGATCCCAGTCTTCGCCCAGCACATCGACCCAGTGGGCTATGGGGCATACACGGGCCACATCCTTCCCGAAGCGGTGAGAAGCGCCGGGGCTGCTGGAACCCTTGTGAACCATTCTGAGAGAAGGCTGGGAGTGGACGCAATCAAGATGACCATCAAGAGGGCTTGGGAGTCAGACCTCAAGCCAGTTGTCTGCGTCGATACCGTTGAGCTGGGTAAGACCGTCGCCTCCTTTGAGCCCTACGCAGTGGCGATTGAGCCGCCGGAGCTCATCGGATCGGGGATATCGGTCTCCAAGGCCAAGCCCGAGATCGTCTCAGGCGCCGTGAGCGCCGTGAAGGGGGTCAACGCCAAGGTGAAGGTCCTATGCGGAGCTGGCGTCACCTCAGGCGAAGATGTCTCAGCCGCCCTCAGACTCGGCGCAGAAGGAGTCCTAGTCGCCAGCGGAGTGGTGAAGGCGAAGAGCCCCTTCGATGCTCTATTGGACCTTGCCACAGCTATGAGACCCCCCCTCTATGGTTCTTAGTTCTTCTTCGTTAGCTCCTGTTCTTGGCGGAGACAGGTCTGTCTATCAGACGGAAAAGGAGTTCGCATAAACCTCAAGAAAAAAAGAATCGACCTTTCTCGTCAAATACCAGTTGGTCTATTAGAGTTCGGAGATGATTTTTGTAACTAGCCCCTTGAACTCCTCCACAAGTTCCTTGACCCGCTCCTCTGTCTTCGCCTCAGCGTACAGCCTGAAGATCGGCTCCGTGCCGCTTGGCCTCACCAGGATCCAGCTCGAATCGGGGTACCAGATCTTCACGCCGTCCAGGGTCTCAATCCTAGAAGCCTTTACGGCACCTCGAAGCTTCTCCAAGGTTTGTTCCTTCAACTTCTCCGGGCAAGCCACCTTGTCCTTCAGTTGGCAATAGCTAGGAAGAGCGTTGAAGAGTTCGGAGAGCCTTTTGCCAGTCCTCGCCAAAATCTCCAGCACGAGTGCCGCCGTCATTGCGCCATCCCTCACGGGCTGATGGGGCCCATACATGACCCCCCCGTTCTCCTCGCCACCCAGCCTAATCCCCTCCGAGACCATAATCCGTGAGACCGTGACGCTTCCGACCCTCGTCCAGAGGACTCTCCCGCCACCGGCCTCAACCACATCCTTAACAACCTGAGAAGAACTCAGAGGGGTCACCACGGTCTCCCCAGGATGTTCGGCGAGAAACTTCTGAGCGATAAGGGCGAAGCTCCTGTCGCCCCAGTGAACCTTGCCCCCGTCGTCCACGAAGATGACGCGGTCGGCATCCCCGTCGAAGGCCACACCCAGATTGGCACCAGAGGCCTTCACAAGGGCGGAGAGACTACCCAGATTGTCCGGCCTAGGCTCAGATTCACGCCCCGGAAAACGGCCATCTACCTCGGCATTCACGGTTACGACCTTGCAGCCCAGATCACCGAGGAGCTGAGGCACGACGACGGATGCCACTCCGTTTCCGGGATCCACAGCAATGAGGAGACCCGCCCCTTGGACAGACTTGCCGTCCACCTGCCCCAGAACAGCCTTCCTGTAAGCCTTAAGAACCTCAGGATTTGTGCGCAATCTTCCGATCTGGTTCCACTCGATCCTTCGGAAGCTTTCGTTGAAGAAGATCTCTTCAATCCTCTTCTCCAGCTCGTGGTCGAGCTCCACCCCATCTGCGGCTATCACCTTGATACCGTTGTACTCTGGGGGATTATGGGAAGCCGTGATCATGAGGCCCCCGTCCATTTTAAAGTGCTTCACGCCGTACTGGAGGGCGGGTGTCGGAACCATTCCTGCGTCATAGACCTCGCAGCCTGCGGAGAGGAGGGCTCCAGCGATGAGGTCTCTTAAGAAAGGGGAGCTGAGCCGCCCATCGCAGCCAAGGAGAATTCGGCCACCTTGAAAGAAGGTTCCCACGGAGAGGCCTACTCTCACAGCGAACTCAGGCGTCAGGTCCCTGTTGACAACACCTCGGATGCCGTTGGTCCCAAAAAGGGGAGGGGACATCACATCACCGGGCCGGGCTGTAGAATGCTCTCCTCAACACGCTTAGATGGGCAGATGCTGACATTGCAGGTGATGGTGACGCCATCGCCGATGGAGGCATGATCTCCGATGATCGATCCCTCCTCGATCTTCACCCATCGCTCCAGCATCACGTTCTCGCCGAGGATGGCGCTCCTGACGGAGGTGAAATCTCCTATATAGGTGCCTGGGAAGATGATGGAGTTCTCGATTCGGCATCCACTCCCTATCTCAACGTTGTCCGCAATGGCGCAGTTCGGCCCAATAACCGATTTCCCCCCGATCTTCACGTTCTCACCGATAATGGAGGGTGTCAACACCTCTGCCGAGGGATCCACCGTCGCACCTTTCCCGACCTTCGCTCCATTCTCCTTGGCCAGGAGCAGGGCGTTGGCTGCAAGGTAGTCCTTGGGCAGCCCTATGTCCACCCAGAGGTCCCTGAACTCAAAGCCGTAGAGTTGGCCCTCCTCAGCTAGGCGAGGGAAGACCTCGAGCTCGGTGGAGACGGAACGTCCCGTGGGGATGTACTCGATAACCTTGGGGTCGAAGACGTAGATACCGGCGTTCACAAGGTTGCTCGGTTCCTCTCCAGGCTTCGGTTTCTCAACAAAGCGGCGCACCCTGTCCCGACCATCGAGCTCAACAGCCCCATACCTGCTCGGGTCTGAGACTTCGTGGAGAGCTATCGTGGCTAGACCGCCTTTCTCTTTGTGGAACTCCAAGAGGCGATTGTAGTCTATGCTCGAGATCACGTCTCCATTCAAGACTAAGAAGGGTTCTCCGCCTCTGAAGTGGCTCTCCGCCCTCCTTATTGGGCCCCCTGTCCCCAGGGGCCTCTCCTCTCTCGAGTACTGTATCCCAAGGTTGAACTTCGATGGGCCAAAATACCTCACAAAGGCCTCGGCCATATAGTTGACAGCAAGTATAACGGTGTCCACGCCTTGAGCTGAGAGGTCTCTCAGCGTCCAGTCGATGGCGGGCTGATTCGCAACGGGAAGGAGGAGCTTGGGTCTGGTACAGCTCAGCGGTCTCAGGCGAGTCCCAAAACCGCCAGCTAAAACTAGAGCCTTCAAGCCATTCACCTTTCCACTTCTAAGGGATGTTAGAAGCCTTAAAACTTTTGCATGACAAGCGATTGAGGGCCTCTTCGATGTCCCTTCTTGGAAAGAAAGTAAGGGTGCTCCGCGCCGCCATCATTGCACAGCTTCGCTTATATGTTCTCTTCATTTAGGCGGTATCTCAGGCTGCTCTTCATGGCGTACTCCTTTTTTCTATGGCTCTGCCATGAAGGGGCGGCGATAGTCGGTTGGCGGAACAAAGTTTTCCTTGATCGTTCGCACCGAGGTCCATCGCAGTAGGTTCAGGAAGGAGCCTGCCTTATCATTCGTGCCCGAACCACGTGACCCACCGAAGGGCTGCTGAGCTATGACTGCCCCTGTTGGCTTATCGTTCCGATAGAAGTTGCCAGCGGCAAATCTCAGTATGCGTTCAGCGATTGTGAGCGCCTCCCGATCAGTTGCGAAGATGCTCCCTGTAAGCCCATAGGAACTTGTTTCGTCGCAGAGTTTCAGGGTTTCCTCATGTTTTTCACCGTCATAGAGGTATATCGTCAGGACTGGTCCGAAGATCTCCTCGCTCATGAGCTTAGCCTTAGGATCCTTGCTGAGGACAACAGTTGGTTGCACGAAGTATCCGACCACATCGTCGTAGGTTCCGCCGCACAGGATCTCGTAATTAGAGTCCTCCTTCGCCTGCTTGATGTACGAAACGATCTTGTCAAATTGGGCCTTGTCGATTATCGCAGCCATGAAGTTGGTGAAGTCCGCGGGGTCTCCAACCTCGATGGTTCTTATCTCCCTGAAGAGTTTCTCCTTCACCTGCGGCCACATCGATTTCGGGATGTATGCCCTTGAAGCCGCTGAGCATTTTTGGCCCTGATACTCGAAGGCACCGCGGATCAGAGCAGCCACCAAGGCGTCGATGTCTGTAGACTTATGTGCAAACACGAAGTCTTTTCCTCCTGTTTCTCCGACTATCCGTGGATACTGCTTGTATTTATCGATGTTTTCGCCTATTCTTCTCCAGATGTGTTTCATTGTATTTGTACTTCCTGTGAAATGAACGCCGCCCAGGTCAGGGTGGTCCAGGACAACTTCATCTATGAGTGAACTTTTCACGGGAACGAAGTTGATAACACCTTCGGGGACACCAGCTTCCTCCAATACCTTCATGATGAAGTAGGCGGGATACAAGGCGTTAGAGGCGGGTTTCCAGATGACGACGTTCCCCATGATAGCGGGCGCCGTCGGCAGGTTGCCCGCGATGCTCGCGAAGTTGAAGGGTGTAATGGCGAGGACGAAGCCGTCGAGGGGTCTATACTCAAGCCTGTTCCAAACATCCTTGGAGCTGATGGGCTGCTGCTGGTAGATCTCGCTCATCCAGTAGGTGTTGAATCGGAGCATGTCGATCAACTCGCAGGCGCTGTCGATCTCTGCTTCGTAAACGGTCTTGCTCAGGCAGAGCATGGTTGCGGCATTCAACGTGGCTCGCCACGGTCCGCTGATCAGGTCTGCGGCCCTCATGAAGAGGGAGGCTCGCTCATCCCAGGGAAGCTCCAGGTACCTCTGCTTGGCTTCTAGGGCATTTGAAATGGCTTCCTGTAGGGTTTCTCTGTTGGCTAGGTGGGCTTTGGCTAAGACATGCTTGTGATTATGCGCTATAACAATGTCCACTGTTTCATTAGACCAGTATTCTTTACCACCGCTGATCACTGGGATCTCGATGACTCTGCTCTTGAGTTCTTCCAGCTTGGCTTTGATCTCCGCTCGTTCAGGTGTACCTGGGGCATAGCTCAATATCGGCTCGTTCTTCGGCATCTCGATCTTAAATATTCCAGAGGACATTTCAGGTAGGATACGGCTAGCTCTCTTTTAACACTTTTCTTCTTTCCAAAATCGACAGCAAGACCGTTGGGAATATTTCGAGCCTTTTATCAAAGATCGCTAAAAACGTGAATTCTTACTTAACCTTTGCTAGGAGCATGAATCCCCCTAGGGCTATGAGGAACACGCCGAGGGGAGCGATGATCCTCGGGTCTATTATTGAGACGGGGGTATTGTAGGAGTAGTAGGCTATGAGAATCCCCAGGATCGCGAGGAGCAGCCCCAAGACCTTCCCCACGATGCCCAAGAACAGGCTTCCCCTTCTCTCCTCAGACATATCCGTTCGCCTCAATAAAGTTCTCCAAAAATTATTAAAGCGTTTAGGTTGTTGTCAGTTTGTCGGGCAGGTATTTGTCTGTGATGTAGGTGAGTCCGTAGCGGCTGAAGGCTTCCTGCTCCGCCTTCTTCTTTGTGTTTAGGAAGGTCTTGAGCTCGTTCTGCCAGAACTCGTCCTCGTAGCGAGGATCTCTCTGAAGCTCCTTGATCCGCTTGACGTCGAGGTCTGTTAGGTTCTCAGTGGGCAGCCTGTACTTTATGATATCCGAGGCCCAGAGCCCTATCCACTTGGCGTCAGGCGTCGTCAGGTCCCTGAGGTGCGCCGCGTTGGCTGAGCCCGAGATGATGACCATGGCTATGTGAACCCCCCAGGGGTCGCCGTCCGTGAAGATGTAGATCGGAAGCCCCATCTCCTTGTTAAGCCTGTATAGAAGACTCCTCGCCGAGCGTGGCGCCTGTCCAGCCGTGTGTATCAGTAGTGCGTTGAACTTTTGATGCGCCTTTTCCTCCACCAGCCGCGTGAACATGGCTCCCTTCTCTATGACGAGAACTATATCCGCAGAGGTCTCTATGAGCTCCGAACTGGTTACCGCTGGGCCGATCATGACGCCGTCGGGGTGCGATGTCAAGTTGAGCCTGTTCCCCTCGTATCCTGGGACGGTATACTCGACGGTGAGGTCGCCGAAGATGGCGCTCCTCTCCTCGGAGAAGAGGTGGAAATCCTCCCTCGGAGCCGTCAGCATCGTCTCAAGATCCGTTATGATGTTATCCGACTCATCCTGATCCTTGAACTCGATGTCACGCTGCCCCCGAGCAGAATAGTAGACCTCCCTCAGGGTGCTCGTCTTCCTCATCCTGAGAAGTTCCTTGGAGAACCACGCCGTCCAGACGAGCTGAGCGAAGGGGCGGAGGTGACGGATGTTCCTGGCGTTCCTATTTATCTTCCTGTTGCCCAGGACGTACTGCCTGGTCTTAGGATCGTACACGATGTTGTCGATAGACCTACTCTGGAGGACGAGTGAAGGAAACTGTCTATCATCGATCTGGCTGTAGATCTGCTCACCGAAGGACTTTAGATCCTTAATCGTCCTCGCCCGTTTCTTCGCTATTGTCTCGTGTTTCGACAATCACTTCTTCCTCCTGCTGTTCTATCTCAGCCTCAATCCGCTTGATGCCCAACCTCTTCAGTAGGGGATTGATGTCGGGCATCTTCTTCCTATCCGAGAGCTTTGTCGAGAACTCAGCGATCTTCGGCAAGTACTTCGAGAATACATTGAGCCTCTGCTGCTCATGAGCTGCCCTAATCTCCCTTGAGATATAAACCCTCAGAGAGCGGGCTGCCTCCCTGATGGCATTCGTGATCTCCCTCTCTACCTCAGGCTGGTCGGCTATGTACTCCTTGCCAACGGTCTTATAGGGGATCTTAGTTGAGCACAGATGAACCGCCACAACCAAAGACGTATTCGAGGAGACCTTGTAGGTGCTCCAATTGATGTTGTTGCTCACAACCTTCCACGCCACGTCACTCGCCTCGTCATAGAGGAGAGGGATCCTATTCGCAAACCTGTAGATTGTTATACCCGACTTATTCTGCCTCGCCACACTTGGGCCGTAAGCTACTGCCGCCTCGACGATGAAGGGAAAGCCAGAGTAGGTAGCTGGCTCCCTTTGAACCACCTTGAGAAAGTCAACATCAGGATCGAGGTTAAGCTCCTTCCTTATGCCGGTCTCAAAGAGTTCCTTGCCTATCGGTGAGAGGCAGCTGGCGTCGGGCTTGAGGAAGTCGTTGAAGGTCATTGCCGCCCTGACGAGCTTCACTATCTCCTCTGGCTGGAGAGACTTCGGGTTCATCTTGGGGTCTACGCCAGCAGCCTTCAGGAAATGGGTTGAGATGCTCTTCCTTACTCCCTGAAAGTGCTCCATTATGAAGTGGAACATGTCTTTAGTCTTCGTTGTGGAGATGAATCTCCTGATAGTCTCGACATCAATGCCGTGTGGATGAGGCTTCACAGCCTTCGGAAGCGGTGGCATCTTGTCGGTTCCTCTCTCGAAGCGGAAGAGGCGTCCCTTTGGATCGATGAAGGTGATATCTGCGTAGGGGTTTATCATCGCTGTCTGCTTCAGGTACTCGCAGATTCTGGACATGGCTCGCGGATAGTCCCCTTCGAGCTGGAGCTCCACGATCGTACCATGCCACTTCTTCTTGGTAGGCGGCTCATTCTTCTTCAGGACTATAGGTCTGTTGTTGAGTATGTCGATCATCTGCTCGTACTCATAGGTCTTCTCGCCTGTGCTGGAGATGACATGCACAGGCTTATGGGTGGTTATCTGACCGTATAGGATTGTGATAGTGCCTCCGAGACCGAAGGTTCCCCTGGACTGCTTCAGGGTGTATTTTGAGCCATGGAAAACTTGGCCAAAGCAGGATGGAATATGCTCATCAGGGATGCCTGTTCCGTTGTCCTCAATCCTGAGTTCATAGATGGCTGTGTCGTTCATCGAGATAGACATCTCTCTGAGGCGTAGGTATATTGTCGGAGGCTCTCCATAGGCCTCACAGGCGTCGAGGGCGTTTTCCACTAGCTCCCTAACTGCCGCGTAGATCGCCCTGCTGGGGTTACTGAAACCAGCTATCTCCCTGTTCCTGTAGAAGAAGTCCGAGGGGCTGATGGACTGATAGTCGATGCTAGCTTCGACGGAGTTTCCTCCCGTCTTTGTTTCTTGAACAGAGGCGTTGTTCCTCATTTCTTTAGCACCTTCTCTGAGGGCTCCTCCCAGATCTTCAATCCCTTCTTCTTCGTCTCCCGCTCCTTGTAGAGGAAGTTGAAGACCGTCTTGTGGAAGCTTCCCTTCACCAGCATCAGGACCGCCTCCTTCGCCAACGTCATATCCTCAAGTTCCCCTATGAGGGACACGGTGTGGCCGTAGATGGAGATGAAGGTGCCCGTCAGATCCTCAATGATCTTCCTTGACTGACCATTCTGACCTATGATCCGCCCTCGGATGCGCTCAAGGGAATTCTTGGACCTCCCCACGTAATCCGTGAGGTCTATGACATCCAAGTAGACATCTTCGTCCAGGAGTTTGAAGGCTCTCTGAGGACTGAAACCTCTGCCGATGGCCTTTACCATGTTCTCGACCTGTAGGAGAATTGAGACATCCTTGGTCTCAGGCCTTAGGGTGATCTCCACGTTCCCTGTTTCGCTGTCGATGACGAGGTCTACGCCGCAGGCTTCCTCTATTCTCCTCTTATCCTTTCCGCTGGGCCCGATGACGACGCCCACTCTTTCCAGGGGTATCTTAACGTAGACTTTTGTCTCCACCTGTGATCCTCCTATAGGCCTTTTCGACCTCAACAACTTTCACGCCGAGGGAGCTGAAATACCTGTTCAGGTTACCTATGTCGCGGAGAAGAAGCTCCTCAGCGAGGGGATGATTCGTGGGCACGGCCTGCGAGATGTCGATGAGAACTGGTTCCTCCTTCCAGAACATGACATTATATTCGCTCAGATCGCCGTGGACGAGCTCCGCCTTAGTGTAAAGGAGCTTAACCTCCCCAAGCAGCCTATTGTAAACTGCCTTAGGTTTGTCCAGCCGTACGTCATGGAGGAGGGGAGCTGGCTCTCCTTTCTCCCCTATGAACTCCATCACGAGGACGTTCCTCTCGATCTCGATAGGCTCAGGGACCTTCACCCCAGCCTTGTGGGCTTCCTTGAGGTTCCTGAACTCTTTCTGAGCCCAGACGTAGATGATGCCCCTAGGAGTATTTTTCACCCTCTTGAAGCGGTAGTCGTTCTGTATGTACTTCAGCATACCCTGCCTGAATTCACCACTAACCACATAATAGATCTTTATAGCCAGCTCTTTCTTCTGTGGGTTGATGCCCGAGTAGATCCTAGCCTCCTTACCCGCCTTTACGGCGCCGTAGATCTCAGCTATGATCCCCTTCTTCATGAGTTCGTAGACGGCTTCGCGGGTGAGCTTGTCGAAGACCTCCTCTATCACCTCGGAATCCTCCGAGCGCTTGGTCCTCATGAGGTATTCTTCCTCATATCGTCTAACCCTTTGCTCGGTCCTCCCCTCTGCGCCCCTCTGCCGGGACATCCTGATGGCTCTCCTACTCTATTGTTAGATAGCCCTTCTCCCTGAGGAGGGGTATCTGGTTCTTCGTGTATCGCCAGAAGATGTCGCCCCTCGTCTCGTACTGGAAGTCCCACGGTGAGACGAGGACGGCGTCTCCCTCCCTGATCCAGATGCGCCTCTTCATCTTTCCTCTAATCCGGCAGGTTCTGACACGCCCATCTTCGCACTTCACGATTAGATGCTCGTTGCCCAGCATCTTCTGAACTATTCCCATTACATCGTTCTTCGAGGGATAGACCATGTCCTTGAGTTCCCTCTCGCTGATGATCTTCTTCTTACCCATCGAGTTCTCTCTCCTAAAGATTACATCGAACCTTAAAACTGTTCCCTTTAAACTTTTCCCAAAAAGCGCAGCTAATTGCCATCAACTTATAAAAATAAATAGATCAATCAGAGAAAATTTTATAATCAAAGTAGCGGCCACATCAAGAGAGATACCCAATGCGATCAACACATTTTTCTAAAGGTCCAAAGATTTTCATCTCATTCGTCTATATTATGTGGTGGAGGATCGATGTCAAACTTGACTGAGAAGCGGCCTGAACCCATTGAGTTGCCCTTTGATGAACTCATGAAAAGGGTTAGAGAGGAAAGCGCTGAGCGCATACAAGGGGTTCATCACCTAGCTAGGCGGATATGGAAGGACCACCAATGGACGCCCGCTGAGCTACAGAACAGGTGTTTGAATGCCTGGGATAAACTGGGTTCGGATTTAGGCACGAAAATTGCACCATTAATACCTGTCCCTGAGGATCGCCCCGTGACTAATCTTATGTTTGGGTCGGGGAGCTTCACCACAGGCGATTTTCAGGCATCCCAATACGAATGTGTGAAGGGCTATGCCCCTAAGCCCCCCGTGCTTTTGAAGGGCATCGTCACCAATAGATCGGCTGCCCATCAATGCAACGCTAGGAAGGTGAGCGAGAAACATTCCCTTCCATTGGCGGAGCTGGACTTTGTTGACTGGTATCATGAGTTTATTGATGAAAAGGAGCCCAACCCGATCCGCGCCACACAGTACTGGTTTCGCAAAAACGATCCCAATCGTCCGCCTGTGAACGAGTTGGCAAGACGATTCGAGATTCGACAGGAACAGTATCACCTCTCTTTGAATGAGAAGGTCGCAGCGTTATCGCCTTACCCCACAGACATCGCTTCCGCACGCGGCTACAGTTTCCAGTTTTGCCGCAACATCTTTAAACATCAAAGATCCGCGCCCCACGTCAACGACACCCACCCAGCCGACCTCACCTACGTGGACCCAGCCACAAAAGAGAAGCTCTATCCGGGATGGCAGTCAAGCGCCGTCCAACTGATGCTTGACGACGGCCACAGAACCCTCCGCGGCAGCCTCATCGAGGTGAACTACATGGACACCGTATCCCAGATCGATGAACTCGACGAAGGCGCCCTTCTGGCAATAGGCGGCGGCGTCACACCCCATGGATCCTTATCCGCCAAGGAAATTCAGGAGGCAATGAAGATAAAGGAGGACTACCTGTTCTGCACACTGGAGCCCACAGGCCTATTACTAACCTGGGGAGTGACCGAAAAGGCGTTGCCAGCGGTTTATCAAGATTTGATTGGCAACGAGGTCGCCGTCAAGCAGCACCTAATAATCGTCGGAAAAGCCGTTCGTAGCGGAATTAACGCCTGGGGAAAAGACCTCAAAAATGAGGTCAGAGAGTTGGAGAAATTCCTCTTTCCATAAACACGGCTTTGAAGAACCCCTTCCTATTATGCGATCATAGAAGGGCTTCTACAAGACGACGAGTACCTTTCTCAGAAAATCTATTTCCTCTAGGGTTACTTGGCAGATATAGGCGTAGACGTTTACGCCTCTTGAGGCGGCATCCCGCAGCGCCGCTCCGAACTCTGGGTCTGTCTCGTCATTCGGCGAGAAGATCTCGGCGTCAGCCCTTTGAATCACGAAGAGGACAGCGGCATCGAAGCCTTGTTCTAAGGCGGCAACAAGGGTGTGAAGGTGCTTCCGTCCCCGCTGGGTGGGAGCATCTGGGAAGAGGGCTCTACCTCTCTGAACAAGTGTGCAGGACTTGACCTCCAAGAGCATTGGGCGGTTCCCGCTGCTGAGGAGGAAGTCGAACCTAGAATCCCCATGAATGTACTCAGCCCTCACGAGGTCATAGCTTCTGAACTCGGGGAGAAGGCGCAGCCTGATCGC
>Ga0315296_10003081_pt1 | contig 14050 bp, 12 predicted proteins | sample YL17G14_18_MG_FD_203921 | JGI IMG/M metagenome (GOLD analysis project Ga0315296, IMG submission 203921) | Sediment microbial communities from Yellowstone Lake, YNP, Wyoming, USA - YL17G14_18 | ecosystem: Environmental > Aquatic > Freshwater > Lake > Sediment | place: USA: Wyoming | collected... | reverse complement strand
TTCTTGAGGAGCTTGCCTCTTCTCGTCCAGATTATCAGCTTATCATGAACCATGCTCAAACGCCTGGATATACCCAGCCATTGCTGCTCGGTCCTTCAGCAAAAACTGCAAGAAGACTTGAATTATGTTGGAGGGATCCTGCAAAATATGTGCGGGCTCATTTTCCTGTTACGGTGCGCGAAAAAGGTGAGGATTTTGTGGCTTGGGCTTCAGACATACTTAAGAGTCTTACGACTTTTCCTGGTATCGTATCCTTTTATCTTTTGCTGGATGCTAGGGATTCGCCAATAAGAATTGACGTGCCATGTTGGGATCATGTTTTTTCCCGTACGGGTTGGCCCAAGCCCATAGACTTCAAGATGGATGACGTGTTGAAGATTATGGTGACTGGCTATTGTGGGTTAGATTGCTACAACCTTTGGCTGAAGAATGTGGATGAGAGGGTTAGACTTAAGAAGCGTACTGTAGATAACATCTATTTCCCATTTATGGAACGACTATTTGACGAAAAGATCATTCGAGGGAGAGGATATAGACGTGTCAAGTACCCTTAAGGAAGTTGGAATAATAATTGGCGAAGCAAGTTCTAATGAGTTTTTCTTCTCCTCAAAACCTGGCGAAATGCCTTCACGCTGGGAATACCTGTTAACCTACTCTGAAGAAGACATTGATGGAACACCGAAACAGGTAGAGGTAGTTGCACAAATCGAGCGGGTAATTTCCGCTAGTCAGGCCTTGACGAAAGAGTTGGATTTTGAGATAATCAAGAAGATAATCGAATCAGGCTTGGCTGACAGGAAAGTGTGGGGAAAAGCTCGTGTGCTTGGCTACTTGACTGAAAGCGGTGATTTGCAACAGCCCAAGAAAGCTGTAATGCCTGGCAAACCAGTATACATTGCTCCAGCTGAATTGCTTGAGAAATTTTACTCTTATCCGAAGGATGAAGCGGTCAAAGTTGGCACGTTGATTACGCGTAGTGAAGTCCCTGTCAGCTTATCGATTAAAGGATTCAGACGACATCTGGCAATCATTGCTCAGACTGGCTCGGGTAAGACTTACCTTGCAGGCATTATTGTAGAGGAACTGCTAAGAAAAGGCGGAACCATCATCATGTTAGATCCTCACGCTGACTATGTGTTTCTGTCAAGAAAGACTGACGGTAAACGACATGAGCTTTCTGATAGAATGACTGTGTTCAGGAGTCCGGCGAGCACTGGAAGATATACTGAGGGCGAAGTGGGAAAAATCGCACCTTATGAGATTTGCTTTTCCGATCTTGATCTGGACGAGATTCGTTTACTATCCAGAATAAGTCAGCAATATACAAATATTGTTAGTGGTCTGCAAAGGGCTCTCGAGGAGTTGAGGGCTCGGAAAACGGTCTTTCAGCTTGAGGATCTTCTTGAAGAGCTTCAGAATGCTGGCAGTTGGAAAACTAAGGATGTGGATTCGAAGATTATTGATGGTGCCAAATCGGCTGTCAAATACTTGTCGCGACTTGTGAAGATGCGAGTGTTTACTGATGCATCAACGGGCATTGGAGAGATGCTTAGGCCCATGCACTTGTCGGTCGTGGATCTTTCGGGGTTGGGTGATGAAGTGTCCGATTACATTACTTATAGAATTCTTTCGGATGTGTACGATAAGGTTTCGAGTGGCGAGTTTAACTACCCAGTTTTTATCTTTGTTGAGGAGGCGCATCGTTTTATCCCAGCCCAAGGGTCGACTCATTCAGGTCGCATGATCAAGAAGATTGCTGCTGAAGGCAGAAAGTTTGGTGTCTTTTTGGTTGTGATTACGCAGCGTCCGTCTAAGATACATTCAGACGCTTTGAGTCAGTGTAATAGCCAGATCATTATGCGAATTACAAATCCGAAAGATCAGGAAGCTGTTGCTGCTAGTTCTGAGCGTCTTGGTGAAAGCTTGTTGAATGATTTGCCTGGTCTCAACACTGGAGAGGCTGTGATTGTGGGGGAGATGACTCGTGCGCCGATAATGGCAAGAATCAGAAAGCGAACTACGAGGGAGGGTGGTAGTGACATAGACATTATGGGTAAAATGAAGGATGCTGTCGAAAAAGCTAAGGAAGAGACATTGGAGAATGAGAGTGAACGTTTGAGAAAGGACATGAAAGACTTTATGGGCCCTACAGGTGAAGGGAAGCAAAAGCATGGTTAGAATCGCTCATTTAGCTGACACACACTTGGGTTATAGGCAGTATAACTTGGAGGAACGAGAAAAAGATATTTACGATGTTATGGAGGAAATCGGCGACAAAATCCTTGAAGAGCATGCGGACATTGTAATTCATAGTGGGGATTTGTTTGATTCGCCGAGGCCCACAACGCAAGCGTATTATGCGTTTAAGAAGTTTCTGAAAAGGCTTGATGGAAAAGCTGAGTTTTTTGCGGTGCTGGGAGACCATGACAAGCCCAAAGTTCGCAGTATGCCGCCTCACAAGCTTTTTGACGATCAGATCCAAACTCTTGGGGTAAGTGGAGATGCTGAGCATCAGCAAATAAGCGTCAACAGCGAGAAGGTCCTTGTTGTGGGTATTTCACACCTTAGCAGAACCTATCGATCTGTTCTTGTAGATGAACTAAAGAAGCTTGAAAACCTTAAGATGGATTGTGATTGTAGTGTTCTTGTGCTTCATGAAGCTATTGACAAGTTTTTTCCTTTTGAAGAAGCGTGTGAAATCGGGTTGACTGAGTTGCCCAGGAACTTTACGTATTATGCTATGGGGCATCTTCATGCGAGAATTAAGGCTTCTCATGGGAAGGGCGAATTGACGTATCCTGGGAGTTCTGAAATAATAAGGAGTGATGAAATCGCTGGTTGGAAAAAGTTTGGAAAGGGCTTCTATATTGCAGATATTAATGGTGACAAGGTTGATGTGACTGAGGTTAACCTTGAGAGTATCAGACCCCAAATCGAGGTTAAACTAAGTTATGCCAGATTTAAGGAGGAACTTGACGAGTTTATCAGAAGCTTGGACAAGGGCGAAAAGCTTCCAATCGTTCATGTACGTGTGGAAGGTAAGGAGATTGACAGGCAAAGTGTCAATCAGGCACTAAATCAGGCTTTGACTGGAAAGGTTTTGACATTTAGGCACGCAATTATTGAAGAGAGCCAGATGCGGTTACCTGAAATAAAGCCTGGTTCGTTCCACATAAACCAAGTTCTTAGCGATTATTTGAAGGATAAGGAAGTGGCACAACTAGCGATTGATATGCTAAAGCATCTTAGGCAAGGAGACACGGACGGAGCCAAAAGCGTTGCCGACGGATATTTTGAGAGATTTTCTAGGGACGTGAAGAAACTTGATACTGAACAGAGTTAAGCTGAATGATTTCATTTCGCATAAGAATACTGAGCTGGATCTAGGATATGGTATAAACGTGGTTGTCGGGCCCAATGGTGCTGGGAAGACTTCGATTCTTGATGCAATAAGCTTTGCATTGTTTAACGATTACGAGGGTCGTGGAAGGAAAGAGAACCTAATTAACGCCAGGGCGAGCAAATGCAGAGCTGCAGTCGAGTTTAGTGAAGGTGGAATTAAGTATGCTGTTGAGTGGAGTATGGAGAGAAAAAAGTCTCCTAAAGGCAACCTATATCGAATGCAGAACGGCGAAAGAACGTTGCTGGCACAAGGTGGAGGAGACGCAGTAGTTCCTGAAGTCGAGAAGATATTGGGCATGGACAAAAGTATGTTTGTGCAATCGATCTATGTGAGGCAAGGCGAGATCGAGGAGTTAGTTACCGCGCAGCCTAGGGACAGAAAGGAACTTATTTCAAAGCTTCTTGGAGTAGAGGACCTTCAAACAGCATGGGAGAAAATTAAGGCTGTAATTGATGAATACGATAGATTATCGGATAGGCTAGAAGTAGAATTAGCTCAGAAATCAGTCATAGAAACTGAAAAGCAGAAATACATTGCTACTTCGAAGGAATTAGTGAAGTCGATGGATTCTAAGAAGAAAGAACTGCATGAAATCGAAAAGAGAATCAGTGACCTTCAAGTGCTATTGGATCAGCTGAAAAAAAGCAAAAAGACGTTTGATAGACTAGATAAGGAAAAAGGTGTTTTTGAAAAGGATATTGAGAATGAGAAAGAAAAGCTAGCGAAAGAAAAGACTGAGCTTGACAATGCGATCAAAGCTGAGGAAAAGATCAAGGGCTTAAGAGACGAAGTCAGCAAGCTTCCTTTCTTTGAGGGTTACGTGTCTTGTCTTTCGCAAAGACGCGAGCAAGAACCCCGACGAGATGGACTGAAAGACAAGCTAGGCACCTTAGATCGTTTAGAGAAAGCTCTGCGAGAAAACGACAAGAATCATGAACTTTATTTAGAGAAGGAAAATCTTCTGAAGGCAAAGAACAATGAACGCAAGAAGCTTGAAGGTGCGGGCGATGCTCTGGAAAGAGTGTTAGAACAAGTTAAGCAACTTGAGAAGGAAGAGCAAAAGAAGAGCGGAGAGATGAAGAAAGAGATCGCAAAATGGACCCGAATCCTTTATGAACAAGTCACGATTGAGAGTTTTGAATCGTTGCTCGAGAGTAAAAGGAAGGAGTTTCAAGGTCTTTCGGATGAACTTGCCGAGAAGGTTGATGAACGCAAGAGACAAGTTGGAGGGTTGTCGAGTAAGGAAAAGGAGCTAGATGATAGTCTGTCGAAGATTGGACGATCGAAGGCTGAAGTGACGACTTGCCCAACTTGTGAAACTGAGTTGACAGTAGATCGCGTGGCTCAATTATTGGCGAAGTTCCGAAGAGAGAAAGCCTCAGTAGAAACCGAACTAGAGAAAGCGAAAGCAGAGTTGGAAGAGATCGAGAAAAGCAAGAAACAGGCTGATGACAAATTAAGGAAAGCGGATTCGCTAGATGTTGATAAAATAAGAGGGCTTGACGAAGAACTGAAAGAAGTAAGAAGGAAACTAGCAGAGCAGAGGTTGGAAGTTCAAGAACTCGGAAAACAGGCAAAAGCGTTGAAAAAGTTGGACCAAGAGCTGGCGACCATTGAAGCTGAAAAGAGTGGACTTGAGGGATCTTATCGAGAATTTGAATCAGCCACGCGTGAACTGGTTAAGCTACCGTCTCGAGAGCAGATCAACGCTGAAATGGCACCAGTTTTAGCGACTTTAGATAATGTCTCTAAATGGTTGAGAGAGGCAGTCTCGAGTCTTGGTTGTGAACCCAAAGAACCGGAAGAAGAACTGCGGTTGTTGAGGTTGAAGAAGCAAGAGCATGATCAAAATGTGGTGATGGCAAATCGTAAGTCGGAACTTGAAGCGAATGTGGCTGGAATAAAACAAAATCTGTTAGATAAAGAGCAGAAACTTGGTGAAATAATTGAGTCAATCAAAAAGCTAGCGTATGATGAAGCAGTGCATTCGCAGAAACAATCTGAGTTTGACGCTGAAAAGAGTCGTAAAGGTGATTTGAAAGAGGAAATTGCTGGGTTGGTTGCTCAAAAGAAGGACGCTGATGCTGGGGTCGAAGATTGTGACAAGAAGTTGCTGGCGCTTAAGGAGAAGGACAGAGAAAAACAAGTCGTTGATGACTTCATTAGGCTTTTGAATAGGATTAGGGTTGCTTATGGTAAGGATGGTGTTCAGAAGATGATTAGGGGACGGGCGAGGCCTTTGCTTGAGAGGTCTGCGCGTGATCTTTTTGAGAGGTTTAATCTTGCGTATTCTGACATCAAGATTGATGATGATTACAACATTGCAGTGATAGGATCGGCTGGGGAACAAGACATCGATCAAATTAGTGGCGGTGAGCGGGTTGCTTTGGCGATTGCGTTGAGGTTAGCAATAGCCCAAGTGTTGTCAGGAAGAGTCGAGACGATTATAATGGATGAGCCCACAACTCATTTGGACGAGGAGAGAAGGAAGGAACTTGTGAATATTCTAAACTCTTTCTTCAGGGAAGGCGGAAGGATTATACCTCAAATGCTGATAATCACACATCATCGCGAAATAGAAGACGTAGCAGACATAATATATACAATCAGAAAAGAAGAAGGCTACTCAATAGCAGAAACTGGCGAGACATTATGAGATCGAAAACTCCCGCAAAATCCCTTTTTTAGTTGTTTTTGATGCATGCATGCAAGACCTGGGAGGAAGCTTGTTGTGGTTAAGTGCTGGAATGTTAGAGAGCCTTTCAGTTCTGAAGAGCTTCTTGGCAAGGTAGCTGGTGCTGATTTATGATTGGGCTGATCTTCAAAGGCTGGTCAGAAGAGGAGACCTGCCTTCTCAAAAGATTGTTACGAGGACGGTGTTGAAAGAATATGCATTCTTGAAGGATTTGGACAGCCCGCTCCTAAAAATCGTGAAAGACTCGAAAGCTCATAAGGAAAGGGAGTTCGTGGCAAAATTTCTGCGGGCTTGCATAGTGGTTAAGGCAGTTTAAAGATCACATGTTGAAGTGATTAGGCTTACGTAATATCTCGAGACCTACTCCCCTCTATTTTTCCCTTACGGATTGGGTAAACAATGGTTTATTTTGTTGTTTGTTTTAGGTGTTTTTCTATTTCTTTTTCTGCGTTGTCTGCTTTGATGAATATTGGTACGTTTTCTATTCCTGTGGCTATGTAGCTGGATAGTAGCCATTCTCGTGGTGCGAATTCTAGGGTTTTTTCTATTGGGTCGTAGTTAGAACTCAAGTTTGATCAGCCTTGTTTGCAGGAGGTAATTTATCGGGATGAGGTTGATTTGGCGATAGTTGATGAATTGCTTGGTGCTGGGTCTGAAGGTATGCTGCCGAAGGATATTGCTGCTAGGCTTGCAAGGTATAAGGTTAGTAGATGGCATGTATCCAGACGTTTAATTCGCATGAATAAGAGGTTGAAAAAGGAAATAGACCAAAACGTTGCTGAAAGACACGGCTGGAAATGGGCTACCACAAGTTCATAAACGAAAACTGGGACGCCTCAAAAGAAGAAATAGACGTTCACAGCGTGGAGTAGAGGTTTGCATTTGAAAAAGCAACAAAGCCTAGAATCCCATGTAATTCCCTTCTTTCATTTTTACGCGCACGTCAGGTTCTCAAATAACCTTCCTTTTTGCACCACCCTTCTACAACCATCTTTTTAAATATGAAGGAACATCGTATAATATCTCACGGTGAGTTCCGGATTGCCTGTGGTTGTTGATCTTTTTTCAGGCGCTGGCGGCCTTTCTTTAGGATTTGGGATGGCTGGTTTTACTATTGTTGTAGCTGTCGACAAAGATGTAAATGTCGGACAGACTTATTCGCACAACAATCCAGGCGTTGAATTCTTGCCAAAGCAAATAGAGCGCCTTGATGGCGATGAAATTCTGGATATTGTTGCTGATAGAGGGTTCGGCAAGGTAGATGTTGTTATCGGAGGGCCACCGTGTCAAGCTTTTTCTTGCGCAAACCGAAAATCCAATGGTTTTAACCATCCAAGTAGTAACGGGATATGGGAATTTTTGCGATTGATAGGAGAGATAAGACCCAGAGCCTTTGTTATGGAGAATGTTGTTGGTATACGCTCTCTACAAAAGGGAGAATTCATGTTGAGAATTGTCGAACAGGTTAAGACACTGGGTTATAAACAAGTTGAAAATGCGGTCTTACGAGCCACTCATTTTGGAGTTCCTCAGCATCGGAGGCGAAACTTTCTCATTGGAACCTTGTATGACAGTTGTATAGAGTTATACTGGACGGCGAGAGATTCGGTGACGGTAGGAGATGCAATCGGTGACTTGCCGCCGCTTCCAGAAGGTGGAGGTGGCGCCTATGAGACTGATTATACAACAAAACCACAAACTAAATATCAGAAATTGATGCGGGAGGGGGCTTCAAAACTATTTAACCATATAACCGCGCAAAGTGGGCGAAAAGATTTCAGAGTTGTCGAAACATTCAGGTTGATTCCCCAAGGCGGAACCTTAAACAGTGTATGGGAGACACTTCCGGAACGCTTGAAAGAACGTTTTCATTGTGTGGAGAAGGGCATAGTCCACAGTAATATATATCGCAGACTTTGCTGGAATCAGCCAGCTCCCACAATAGTTCATGTCCGAAAAGCCGTCTTAATACATCCAATCCAACATAGGTTATTGTCAGTTCGTGAAGCAGCCAGACTTCAAGGTTTTCCAGACAGTTTTCGCTTCTTTGGGGGAGTCTCGGAACAGTATCAACAGATTGCTGATGCTGTGCCCCCTAGAGTAGCCTATGCCGTAGCAAAAAAACTAGCTCGATATTTGCAGAAAAAAGAAACGTCAGAAGTATATCCACGAAATGTTCATTCGCTCTAAGTCTAAACGAACTTTCGCAAGGGCCTATCTATAAGAGTGCTGAAAGAGGCTCCCATCACGTCGAGTATAAATCCGATATAGTTTTATATTTGAAATATACTAATTATATTAGTTAACCAGGAGTATTTTCAATATGGAAATAAAAATATTGATAACTAGAAAAAACAAAGAAAGAGTTCTAAAGTTGATCGATGAACTTGTTGAGTGCGAATCCGAAGATTTGATATTAGGTTCTTCAAAAACTGAAGTTATTTCAACTGACCAATCCCAATTGCAAGTAGACCTGATGAAGGAAGCACATGAAGCTCAGAACATAAGTTTAGCTGATCCAGAGATCGGAAAAAGAGAATTTGGAAGTTGGGGCATGTTCAATTCCTATGTGCCAGGAAAAGCTGCGTTAAGGGTGCTGATTAACATGATGCACAAGAATGGCGGCGAGGCAGTGAGTTTCCAGAGCCTGATAGATGAATGTGCCTCAGAGTTTTGGAGGCTCAGACTCCGACACCGAGGTTTTCCAAAGAGAACAAGTGATAGCGCGAAGAGCAGGCTCGCGATGCACTCGATTCGGCCTTACAGCGAGATGGGGCTAATACGAATCTTCGGAGAAGAAAAAGACCCAATTGTAGCAGTCACTAGTGATGGGCAGGAGTTTGCGAGTTTGCATAATCCTTTGATAGACGACGGTAGGGGCAAAGCACTTTCTCTAGAAGAGCAAAAGTGGCTACTCTCTCACTTGAAGAAGATTGACGCTCTCGGCTACAAGGACTTTACACTACTAAAAGGACTAGCCGAGTTCCTTATGCAAGGAAAAAGAGGCTTCGAAGACATAGTCAATTACTTCCAAACCAACAAAGACTTCGGACTCTGGGTATTGCAGGGAAGCAGACACAAGGACTCTCCTAAGGCATTCGCACAGCAACTACGAAACATATCGAGAACCTTCGTCTCAGGAAAGATCGCTCTTCTGAGAGAACTTGGGATTGTTAGCGACTTTCGTGCAAAATATAAGGTGATCGGCACCATGGAGGCCTAAGAAGCACGCCTTTGGAGGATTGGTAATGTCTGAGCCAGAGATTATAACTTCACCCGAAACCAACTGGGCTAACTTCCTTGAACAAATAAAGCGTGATTACAATACCTCGCCGGCGTTGGGCATAGCACATGGGCTCCAAAAGGACGCGATACAGAACGGCTGGGGCGCACGCGCATCTGATCATAATTGGTCTTTTGAATTTGCATTGAAAAAAATGCCTGATGGCATGTTATTGCTGGCTATGACCGACCGCGGCACCTGCGGATTGATAGGGAGTATGTGCTATTTTGATGAGCACAAGACAAGTCCAGATGAAGAAATCTCAAAAATCCCTGATAACGAGAGACTCGCCCGTTTCGAAAGTATGTTTTATTCTGGAGGAACCGGTCCAGGGTTGTTCGGACGAGGAAAGCTGATCTTCAATGTTGCATCACGTCAGAAGCTGATTTTCTATGATAGCTACACGATTAGTAACGAATACAGGCTTAACAAGCGTCAGATCAAAGCTTCAAAATATCAGCAATACAAATACGTGGTTCAAGATGACACTGCTCGAACAAAGATCACCGAATGGACTGATGGAACGCTTCAACCTTTGACATTCCCAGGGACAAGAATCACCATCGTCGATCCTGTTCAAGAAGTGGTAGAGGCAATACACGATGGTACTTTTTTGAAGGCAATAGAGGAAACTTGGTGGGAAATTATCCAGAAATATGATGCTAAGATTACGGTAACTGATGAAGATTGCAGGACATATATTGCACAGGTTCCGAAAGAGTTTTCCTCCTTGCCTAAAGAAAGCAAGAATGGATGGCGGATCTATTACAGGCAAAATGTGGAGGCCAAAATCGGTGAGGATGTTTATAGAATAAAGCATTTGCACCTCCTTTTGGCTCCAGCTGGTCACATTCTTCATTCTGAATTGCAGGGAGTAAGCGTATACCGGCGAGGAATGAAGATTGGTTTGCTACCGCTGGAAGTCCCTGATGAAATCAGGGACAGATTCTTTGGCTACATTCAACTGAACCCAGACTTTGAGGATCTTATTGCTGAAGCAGAGATTACTACTCACTACGGCTTTGCGTCCATGCGTAAGCCTCCAATCAAAGACCTCAGAAACACCGTGCGGGCAGATTTCGACATATTCATGCAACAACTAGGATTTGGGCCCAATCTTCGTGAAGCAAATGAAAAGGCAAAGAGAATACTCGACAAGGCCAAAGCAGATCTTGACAGTATCCTTCGTGACATGGGCGTTCCTGGTTTTGCAACTGGGCGACCATCCAGATCTGAAGTCTCGATATCTGTAAAGGATCTCGCTTTTCCAGGTGACTCTAACTATGTTAAGATGGGCACAGTAATATCGGGGTTTAAGTACAAAATCACGAACAGATCTGGCGGTCCTAAGAAGCTATTTCTTGAAGTCGTCACACATGAAAGCGACATTGGCGTTATCGAGACTCTGTTGCCCCGCACGGAGATAAGAGTAAAAGACACCTACGAAACCGACATGTTGACGCTCACAGTGAAGGAAGGACTCTATCCGAGAGGCAAAAAGGTTGGCTGCACGGCTTCTGTGACCGATGAAGGGAAAAGCAAACTATGCGAAAAGACTTTCTACATCTACGTAGAGTTGACTCCGCCGCCCATCGAAGAGCTAGCATCAATAGTTTTTTGCTCGGCTGATTGGCCACGCGAGAAATCACGACGTGTTGACTTTGGCCAGAGCATCAGGAACTTGACCTATGAGGTTGAAAACCTAACTCCTCTGCTCATGAAAATGAAACTGAAAGTGGGAACAATCTGGGTGGAAGAGAGAGAGCGCATTGAAGACGTTTATGAAGTAGAAATGACGCTGACCCCCTTTGAAAAAAAGGGATTCGTCGTTCCCGCAGTCACTCTCATCAAAGAGAAATATTCAGAAGTTGACAAAGCCAAGATGATTTTGCGTTGTCATGCTGTCGCTTTGGAGGCTACAAGTATGTGGGAAAACCGCAGAAAACTAGCCATAAACGATGTAATCTTCTACTTGAATAAGGATCCAGGATACGGTTTCTTCGAAGATCCGGACTACAATCAGGATGGCCCTACAAAACCGCGGTCAATCGCTAAACCCATAGAAGGCATTAAAAGGTGGAAGATAAGCATAAACAGTACGCATCCAGCATATGAAGCTGTCAAAATAGATGATAGTTTGGCTGAAGAGTACGTATTTGGGGAGATGGCTCGTCAGACCGTGTTCGTACTGTTGCGAAGAGACGACGCCAACGAGATCAGAAAGCTTGCCAAACTTGCAGCAACTCAGAACCCAGAGGAGATGGACCCTTCAGAAGTTTTGGGGCTTTTAGCCTACCCTATAACCGACCAAATACTCTCAAAGTACTACAGCGCGCGCAAGTGACCGAAGATGGGATTCGCCATAATTACCGAGAAAGACGACAGAGGACATGTGAAAACAATAAGGAGCACCTCCCCTCTTACGGTGGAGTTGGAAAAGCAGGCAAAAGCTCTCGACAAGTATTTGAAACGAAGGATCCCACAGATTGAGAAGGAGCTGATAGCTGAAGGATTGTTGACTGAAAACACCAAGGGGAATAAGCAAGAAAAGGGAGTCGTTCTTCTTTGGCATGAATTGGGGACGAAGCTGAACGCAATATGTCAACATGAGGGAATAATTGGAAGGCGCGAAAGACGCTGGCTTTGGGAAGCTGTGGAAAACATCTACTCGACGCATAAAATCAGACGAGTGAACCGTGGACACACTAGGGTCCACTTTGAATATTGCTATAGGGTGTCAAGGCTTCCGATCGAAATTGCAAAGCAATTGACTTGGTCAGAATGGGTCTACTTTTACGACTCACGGACCGCTCGTGAAGAACTACGGATTGACGATTGGTTGCGTACGCTGGTGACGCAAGGTCAGAAAATCAACAGAAAGATCTTTCGTCGATTTGTGCAACATTTAAACAAACGAGTTCGGAATCTTGATACATCCGAACTTAGCCAAGAAGAGTTGTTTCTCATTTATGATGCTATTTGGAACGAGACTCTGAAGGAAGTCAATTGTGGTAACTGAGTTCAAGAAGACAAAATTGTTCACCATACGCTGATATCTGAGGAAAGCAATTGTTGTCTTGTATTGAAAGGAAGGATGAATGGATGGATAAGTCCGAGCAGTTTGCACAGCAACTTCTGAAGTGGTTCAGCAAAAATAGGAGAGGCTTTCCATGGAGAGAAACAAGTGATCCTTACCATATTCTCTTGGCTGAGATTTTTCTCAGAAAAACAGACGCCGCAAAAGTACTTAGTATCTACGAGCATTTTATTAGAAAATATCCTGGGTTTGAAGCACTTGTCAAAGCAAATGAAAGGGAACTAGAAGATTTTCTGAGACCGTTAGGCCTCTATAGGCGTCGGACAAAGGAGCTGATGAATCTAGCGCAGATAGTAGCGACTGAGCATCGTGGAGAAATCCCTCATTTGAAAGAAGAACTTCTCGAATTGCCTGGCATCGGAGATTACATTGCAAATGCTGTTCTTTGCTTTGCTTATGGGGAAAGCGTTCCTCTCTTAGATACAAACATTATCAGAATTCTCGAGCGCGTATTTGGCATAAGGTCTTCAAAGGTCCGAGCCAGGACAGATAAAGAATTGTGGAAGGCTGTCGAAAGGATTATTCCACCAGGAAAAGCCAAAGAATTTAATCTAGCAATGCTGGATTTGGCAGCGTTAATATGCACCTCGAGAAATCCGAAATGCAGTATTTGCCCCACAGCTGACATTTGCAAATCGAGGGGATAGCTATTGAAAATAAAGGATATCCGTGCAGGGATGGATGGAATTACGGTCACAGGATGCTTAACTAAAATGGGAGAAAAAAGGGAAGTAGAAACCAGGTTCGGAAAAGCCTTGACCGTCGCTACTTTGCTTGAAGATGACACTGGAAGGATTATACTTAACCTATGGAGAGATCAGATAGATCTGGTAAAAGTTGGGGACATCGTTAGGATTGAAAACGGCTTTGTAAGAACATTTAGAGATCAACTCGAACTGAATGTGGGAAGCCGAGGAAAAATAATCGTACTCACAACCGCAGAACATACACATTCTAATTGGAGTTAGCCCTTAAGACTATTGTTTTTCTTTGTAGTAGCTTAGTCCTGCTGTTACGCCTGTTGTTATGGCGAACCATACGATTGTTGCTGTTATGTTTCCTTGGCTAACTATGTAGGCTAAGCCCACTGAAGCCCCATTAAGAACAGCTAAGACTGCGGATAGTTTTGGTTTGAACTAGTATCACACTATTACGCGTGATGCAGGTCAACTTTCTTCTTCGTCCTGAGGTCTTCTTTGCTTCTCACACTTCGTCTCAAAAGACAATCATTGCTCAATAGAGCCTCTCGCGTACGCTGATCTGGTATTTAGGTTTGCGACTTCTGTTCAGATTTCTCAATAGCTTACGCCTCAGCCTACTGACCTTCTCCAAGTTCCAAAAAGGATGTGGATGCTTCCTCAAAAGCCAGTATTGATTATCCACCAAACGATATATTAACCAAAGCTCATCCTGACCCAAACGCGGCCTAACAAACTTCTTGTCAACCCAAACAGTTTCCTCAACCATTTCCACATGCCTTCTGACTATTCGAAAGTTTCCGTCCAACATGTTTCGGTGCCATTTTTAGGCGCGATGAATGTTGTTTCGGAGCCATTTAACATTTTTGCACAA
>Ga0315296_10003080_pt1 | contig 14051 bp, 10 predicted proteins | sample YL17G14_18_MG_FD_203921 | JGI IMG/M metagenome (GOLD analysis project Ga0315296, IMG submission 203921) | Sediment microbial communities from Yellowstone Lake, YNP, Wyoming, USA - YL17G14_18 | ecosystem: Environmental > Aquatic > Freshwater > Lake > Sediment | place: USA: Wyoming | collected... | reverse complement strand
ATCTTGTACCAGCTACCCCCCAATTTCCACAAGGACCTCGACCGCCTAAGGGCCTTCTTACTCGCCTTGCCTAAAAACCGTATCGCCGTCTTTGAATTCCGCCACGATAGCTGGTTCTCAGAAGATACTTACAGCCTGCTGAAGGATTTTAACGCCGCCTTTTGCATCCACGATATGCCCGGCTCCCCCTCACCGAAGGTAATCACTTCTGATACAATTTACCTCCGCTTCCACGGCCCGACAGACCGTTACGCCGGCAACTATACCGAACGTCAACTCCACGCCTGCGCCAACTGGCTGAAACCCCACCTCAAAACCGCCTCCACTTTCTTCGCTTATTTTAATAATGATGCCAACGCCTACGCCGTAAACAACGCTTTAGAATTCAGAAAGATTCTGTCCTAAGCGCTATCCGCTCTATGCTGACCGCTATCTTCCACCATACACGAGCGACGGGCGACGACCGACGAATTTCACCTCACCATTTTGACGATTACCTGTTTATTTGCAACCGATGTCTCAGCCATGTATCAAAACCAAGTCCCTTCTCAGCCACAAAATTCTTATCAATAAAGAAAATCCCACAATCCTCATAGATTAAAAATATCCGCCTCAATCTGCCTAATCAGCGATTAATAACAACCCAAAACCGTGGCGTAGCGGAGTCCTGAGTCTAATTGAAGGGCTCAATCATCATCAACTAAATACTAACGACCAAAGACCAAACCCAAATCCCCAAAACCGTATCTTTTGTCAATCATGGTAATCACGGGACGTTAAATAATTTTTTTCTTACCCAAAAATCCAGGCGGTGATTCAAGAGTATAAAATGTCGACCTTATATTTTATATCTTATACGAAGACCTAATATAAAAAACGAAGGTCATATATTAACGGAGAGGGCGGGATTCGAACCCGCGATGCCCCAAAGGGCACACCGGTTTTCGAAACCGGCTCGATAAGCCGCTCCGACACCTCTCCATATCCAACCTGCTGCGACGGGCGCAGCACGGCGAGTATAATCAACTACGGCCTGCTATTTTCAGCCGACCATCGGCTTGCCAAACCGCAGAACCTGATTACTTCGGCTCTAAATTTACTATCGCAAGGTCAATATTGCAAGAGGATTAAAGACAAGCTACGATGTAAGAATTCTATGGCATTGTTTTAAGAAAATGACGGAAGCGGCCTTGTTTTATGAAACTTACATTGGTGAGAAAAACATAGTTATGTCGATGTCTGAAAAAGGGTCTTTTCATATTGTTGGCTATCGACAAAGGGGCAGATTATATGGAACGAATAGTCAGTCTGTTCGGGCTTATTACAATGGCGTTTTTGGCCTGGCTGCTGTCTGACAATCGCAGGCGGATGAACGCCCGCCTGATTCTCAGCGGGATAGCGCTTCAGTTTATTCTTGCTTTTGTTATATTGTGGACTTCCCCCGGACGACTGGTTTTTTCTTACGCCGGAAATTTTGTGACAGGCGTGGTCGAGTTTTCCAACGCCGGCGCCGAGTTTGTCTTCGGCACCGGCTTTAAGGAGCATTTCTTCGCCTTTTCGGTGCTGCCGACAATAATTTTCGTGTCATCTTTAATGGCGGTATTGTTCCACCTCGGCGTGTTGCAGAAAGTCGTTGAGTTTATGGCAAAAGTAATGGTATATGTTATGGATGTTTCCGGTTCCGAATCCCTCGCCACTGCTGCAAACGTCTTTCTTGGAATGGCTGAGGCCCCGCTTGTCATCAAACCTTACCTGAAAACAATGACACGGTCTGAAATTATGGCGATGATGATAGGCGGCACCGCTACCATTTCAGGCGCAACTTTAGCGGCATACACCGGATTAGGCGCCGACCCCGGCCATCTGCTGACCGCTTCAATCATCTCGGCGCCGGCGGCACTGGTAATTGCCAAAATTATCCTTCCTGAGACCGAGGATTCTTTGACTAAAGGGATTGTCAAGATAGAAATCCCCCGGCAGGACGTTAATATCTTCGATGCCGCCTGCAGGGGCGCAGCAGAAGGAGTGAACCTGGTCATCAACATAGCTGCAATGCTCATCTGTTTCATCGCATTCGTGGCGTTATTCAACTGGGTGCTGTCCTTTTTACCTAAAGCAGGCGGCGCACCTTTTACGCTGGAGCGCATACTCGGCTGGTGTTGTGCCCCGCTTGCCTGGATTATGGGCGTCGAATGGAACGACATCGGCACAGTCGGTATGCTTATAGGCAAAAAGACGATAATAAATGAGTTTCTGGCTTATGTCGATTTGGTCAAATACAAGGATGTGATTTCGCAAAGGTCCTTCACCATTGCGACTTATGCCCTGTGTGGCTTTGCAAACTTCGGCTCTATTGCAATTCAGATAGGCGGATACGGCACCCTCGTGCCGACACGAAGAGAAGACTTCGCAAAGCTGGGACTGCGGTCAATGATTGGCGGCTCCCTTGCAGCGTTTATGACGGCAACAATTGCCGGCATCCTTATTTAAGCGAAAAATCATTTTTATAATCGGGAAACAAACAACGGTGGATTTATCTATTGCAATACCGGCATTCGAGGAAAGCGACAAGATTAGTCGGGATATCAAAGAGGCGGCAACGTTTTTACAGAGAAATCATTTCACAGGAGAGATTATCGTTGTTGATGACGGCAGCAGTGACAACACAGCAGAAGCCGCGAAGAACACGAATATTCCTTCTAAAATACCGCTGAAGGTCGTCCGTTTAGATTGCAACCGGGGCAAGGGGTATGCCGTTCGAACCGGAATAATGCAGACAAATGGTGAATATGTGATGTTTGCTGATAGCGGCTGCTGCGTGCCGTATGAAAACGTCATACGCGGGCTGAAGTTACTAAAAAGCGCAGTTTGCGATATAGCGCACGGCTCAAGAAAATTGAGGGAAAGTAAAATTCAAAGGCAGCAGAGCTTGTATCGGCGGATTTGCTCGGCGATTTTCCATTGGTTTGTTATTTACGTTGTGAAAATTCCCTCTGAACTCACCGACACGCAGTGCGGATTTAAAATATACCGAGGTGACATCGGACGAACATTATATGGCCGGTGTACTGTTGACGGCTTTATGTTTGACGTGGAAATCATATTGAGAGCTCTAAGACAGGGTTTCAGGATAAAAGAATTCCCAATCGAATGGACTTGCGACCGCGATAGTCGGCTGGCGCCGGCGCGTAGTCTGTGGCGTATCCTTTTGGAGCTTTTAACTATTAAGCGGACCCTGTCAAAAAAATAAAAGCGTTCCCGCTAAAAGCAGGCACACATCTATTTTAGCAGGCCGCTTTCCTCCCAGCAGCCGAAACGCAGAACGCTGCTTTCATTTGCCCCAGCATTTTGCTGTTTGACTAAAACCATAGTTAGGGTATCCGAATGGTTCGTGCAGTATTGCCTGATATGGTCCGGTGACATCACCATAAAGGCGGTGGAGAGGGCATCGGCTGTCGCTGCAGCAGGAGCGCAGGTCCAGGCGGCAACTTTATTCTCAACAGGTTTAGCTGTCCGGGGGTCAATGATATGAAGGCCTTTCTGCAGACCTGAGCCGCTTATGGCACGGTCCCGCAAGGAAATGTATGCTAAAATCTGCTTAGGATTGCCCGGATTGCTCAAGGTGAGGGGCCAGCCTTTCGTGCCGGGCGGCGCACCAAGTGCCAGAACCGAACTATAACCCCCGTGAACTAAAGCAATATCAATACTCCAGTCGCGCAGAAGCCCGCCCATCTGGTCTATCGCATAACCCTTTCCGATGCCGCCGAGGTCAAGCCTGACAGGGTTGGTCAGCAGTTTCACCGTATGGTCGGCTTCATCCAATTCCATAAGATGCGAGCCTGTGTGCTGTCGGGCAAAATTCAACTTTTCTTTAGAAGGACAACGCCCTGCCTTATCGCCGTCGAACCAGCAGTCCATTAAAGACCCAATGGTAACATCAAAGGCTCCGCTGGTTTCGCCGCAAATCCGGACAGAAAGCTGCAAACATTCAAAAGCTGGCAATCCAATCCGCAAAGGCTGATTGGCTGTGAGATTATTGATTCGCGAGATGTCACTGTTTTCGATGAACCGACTAAGCTCGGTTTCAAGCCGGTCAAGCTCATCGAAAGCAGCCAGTGCCGCCTGCGCAGCATACCGACTGTCAGCGTGGACAATGAATATCTCGAAGGTCGTCGCCATAGCTTTATGGGAAAAACGGTGAGTTTCAGGCATTGAAGCCCATTTATGCTCAGCAATAGAAATATGAGGTTCCGGCTGAGTCATTTTTCACCTATCATCTGCCTCTGGAAATGGTCCCACAGGTCTTTCACTATGTAGCCTCGCAATTCTACTTGAGGGCGCAGCTCCACATAGCTTTCAAAAAGAGGCACATATAAGTTTATCTTTCCCGGTAGCGGAAGTTCATATAATTTTTTTATAAGGGCTGGTTCTGCACTCGGGGATGCAATAATGACCGGCGCTGCCGGTGCATTTTCATCGACCTTGTTCCACCAGCCGACATTAGGAAAGCGGCGCAAATACCACGGCAGAGGCCAGTAGTCACCGTCAGGACAGATAACCTCAATATACATTTTATGTCCCTCAGGGTGAATACGGGCAATATCTTCAATTCGCTCAGTAATCTTAAAAACATCGCTGCCTGTGTGAGCATAAACATAAGGATTGCAGGGGTCGGCATAGAACTTATAGTTTGCCAAGTAACTCTGCCAGGCAAGGTGGAAAACAGCGGCAACTAACAATAAACTGATGAGCGCACGTGCCGGAACACTTGACGCCAATTTTATCATTGCCGCTGCCCCAATCGCAGCAAGCAGAATCATACCGTGCAGAAATCCCAGCATACACCACGGGGTCTTGTACGGGATTACAGAATACGACACGGTCATAATAGCTGTGTAAAATGCAATAAATCTAAGCAGACCAAAATCAGCCGTAAGCAAAGGCTTTCTCAACATCGCAAATATAAAGCCGACAACAGCCAGAGCGACAATAACAGCTTCGCTCCAGGCAGGGCCGCCGGCCAGCCTGAAATATATAAGTGTCTTAAGATAATAATACCACGGGTGAATATGTAATTGGTTTTCGCTGGCTCGACCGAAATAAACAGTATAGGCACGCAGGGAATCCCATATTCCGCCGGTGTTTGTCAGGAACGATGAGTACAATATCGCCGAAACTATCACAGCAATAACTATAGCTGCAATTAGATGGCTGGGCATAATTGCCTTTTTAAGATTCGAAATACCCCCCATTTCTTTATGTTGCATAATCAGTGTAAGTAATAGAGCCAATAACATCGAACCAAAAGCAATGATGCAGGTTTCCTTGGTTGCCTGACACAGGCCGACAAATATGCCGGTCAGCAAAACCCACCGAATGTTCCTGCTCCGAGTATAGCGATAACAGCAGGTTATTACCCCAAAGGCAAAAAAGACAAGGAGCATTTCGTGAATGTAGTACCTGCTGTAGAAAACAAATGCCGGTGAAGTAGCAGTAAGCCCGGCAGCTATAAGCGTTGTCGAACGGCCCAGACCATCAATCAGCAGCAGAGGCATCAGTATCAACAGCACGCCGAAAAAAACAGGCACAATACGCAGCGTAAACTCGCTGAGGTCCTCGAATTTGTCAATGCCGCCGAGCCACGCCGGGATTAAGGTCAAATAATTTAGAGTCGGGCCGTGGTACTCCCGGAAATTATACTGGTAAAAATTCTCCTCCAGCAGTTTGCCAAACTTGACGGCGTGAACGGCTTCATCTGCGTGCATCGGCCGCTGCTGAAGGCGGGGCAGACGCAGAACGATACCGGCGATAATCACGACCGAAAAAAGGACGCAGCTTTTCTGCAGATACCTCATTTCGCGGGCTTGCCGAAAACCTCCACTTCTATATAGTGGTTCAAGTCATTGCTGCTGTTACCATTGCTATATAAGCGGACATAGCGGGCCTGAACGCCCTTGGCGTCGATGAGCTTGCCTTCGGAAGTCTCGACATAGTGCATATCCGAACCGATTCCCAGACCGGAAGAATTGTCCTGGTCATTGTTAAACAGGGTTCTGACGTTGGTAATAAAATCAGGGTCGTCCGCCGCCTGCACTACCACGTCAAAATAAACCCCTGCCTGCTTGTGGAAATGCCAGAACAGAATGGCGTATATGTTATACTTGGCCCCAAGGTCAATCGTGATGTGCTGTAGAAAAGGCCCCAGCTCAACGTAGCTGCCGTCAGCCCCTTCCTTATCTCCGTCGGTTATCATTTCTATTTCGCCGATGATGGGTTCTTCATCGCTGCTGACAACCGGTTTTCCGAAGGCGACATTTTCTGTACCGACCGGTGCCAAAAACGGCGGTCGCGGCCTGCCCAACGGCTTTTCCAGGTTCGGCACCTGGATATTCTGCGGCGTTCCTACAAACATCGGCTTAGGCAGCTTAATATCCAATGGAACCAATTGGACAGCGGATGGATTTTCTACACTTGGTTGTTCCTCGGTTTTCTTTGCAGTTTGTTTCGCCTGCTCGGACGAACCGCCACCAGATGATTTTTTACAGGAGGGAACAGGCAATAACACAAATGCCAGCAGCACAATGACACAAATCCTCATAATTGAGCTAAAAACATCTCTCAACATTTTCCTTTACCCTCAGAAATCCAAAATTTGTTTAACCAGCAAAACAATAAACTCTCATCAAACCTGATTTAAATTTTTATTATAATATATTAACTTCAGGTTGTCTATGTTTTATTGTGCTGCTATAACTTCAGCTCAGAGCGGCACCGATACTTTTATAGCCTGCCCAGAACTATGGCCAGGATTACCAGCACAAGACAAGCCGGAATCAGCAGCTTCAAACTTTTCTGAACCGATGAGCCTTTGGCCAGATTGCCAATCGCCTTCGGAACGATTACAGCACCAAGCAGGCCTACTGCGAAGATAATCCCAAAAACACTTCCGTAAATCTCAGGGCTGAACTTGGCGAACGTAACCCCCACCGTTGTCGGGAAGCAGGGGGCGAAGGCAAGACCAGCAAGAACCGCCAGTATCTGCGCCTGCTGAAAACTCTTGGTGGCAGTCATTATCAAGATAATTAAAGCAGAAATCAATGCAGCCCCGGCAATAAAACAGCTCCCGTATTCCGTTATAGCCGGTATCTGGCTTGCAATAAACCGGCCAGCCATCATAGCGATTGCAAACAGTGACAGCAGTCGCTGCGCTGAAGCATCAACGGCATCCGCATTGGCATCCGGGTTTGCTGCGCTAATCACTTCCTTTCCATAAGGCGGCAGCCAGTTGCAAAACGACGACTCCAGGCTGATGTAGCAAAACAGCGCCAGAGCAGCGACCAGAACGACTGGTTTGGAAAGCAGTGAAAAAGCGTCAGAAATCATAAAGCCGGCTTTACTCTCGGGGTAAATTGCCAGAATGGCGACAATCACAGGCGCCAGCATAATCAGAGCCAGTGTCGAAACGGCATTTTCATAAGAGGTCTTTCGGAAAAGAAAGCTTACAAGCAAGGGCGTAAGAAAAAGACCCAGCCCAAAGAAAGTATTGCCTAAATTACTGGCCGCCGCCGGATTCGTTCCACCGAACAGAACCACCGGGATAAGTGTATTGCCGGCAGTATTCAGGGCCATTGCACCACAACCCAATAGCAAACACGGCACAATCGCCATTTGGTAAGTCTGGCTGCGGGCGAGTAACAAAATACATAGTGCCGCCGCAGCAAATCCAAATATAGCCACAGGTTTATAGCCAATCTTATCTATTACCACTCCTACAATCAGCGATGCAATCAAACACATAAACATAAATACCGAAATCAACGACCCAAACTTCCCCTGGTCGATTTTCAGTCGCGGCATTAACTTGACACTTATTGAGCCGAGCAGTGAAAAGCACATACCCAGCCCGAATACGCACAATAAAGCTACAATCTTCTTACACTCCTTTCACCCAGCCCATCACGATGGGCGGGGTTCACCAAATCCTTTTCGTGAACTTTTAATTAAACCAATTGACGATTACTGTTTTAATTTGGCCTGAATTATCAAGTATGTATGCACGATTACAATCAACGCCAGTAGCAATGCACTGTAACGATGCGTGTCCAGAAGAAATTCCTGCCCCTTTGTCCCAAAGAGCGCAAACATGCTCAAAACAATCGATAAGATTACAGGAAGAGCCAACACAACAATAAGCCAGAAACATATTCTTTGCAGGAGTGTATGCCTGGGGGTAACTGGTTCTCTACTTGTCCCATTGTTTAGTGTGTCGTCTACTCTAATGGGATTTGCAGCTTCCCGATGAATCCCGCCCCTCTGCGAGGGGCGAGGATAAATGATGCGCTGAAGCCGGGGCCAATCGCTCTTATTGAAACGGCAATTATGAGCCCACATAACAGCTAAAACTGCCAGACAACCTGCGAAGACCGGTGCAAAAGTAGCGTGCAGCATCAATAAGTAACCGCTAATCTGCTCGCCGTGGGTAAGAACCGGATAAAAACCAGTGATTAACAATATCACAAAACAGAGCAAAGCCAGAAGATAAATCAGCTTTCTCAAAATGCCGACGACGTTTAACTTTTGTTCCAAGAAAAGCAACGTAAAAAGATGAACCAGTGTCTTCAAAATATCAATCGGCCGCCATCGATACCCTTTAGCTGCCGCCGAAGCTATACAGTGCGCACAAATGCCGCTGAAAACAACCAAAAACGCTGTTATAGAAACTATACCAAACATCCTAATTTTCGCTTAATGCCTTTACTATACAAGCCAGAGCTTTTAATCCATACAGCAGCAAAACCGCTCCTAAAATTGCACAAGAACCAAGTGCTACAACCTTCAACAACGGGCGAAATACAAATGAGAAGGCAAACAACTTTGTATAAACAGGATTAAGGTCCTGAAATGCAACCATCTTTTTAACAGAACCCTTTTCAGAAACTACGGGCGTATCAATCTCAACCTCGCCGAAAAAGAAAGGTGAATTAGTTGAGTGACAGTCACGGCAGCTGACAGCGCCGAGCGATTGCGCCGCAGGCCTGACATCATGGGCGATGGGCCACAAATACGGCTTGGCAGCAGCGTGTTCGGTGGCAATGAGCTTGCCTTTATCATCGAGGCGATAGACTTTACCGCCGCAGAAATATACCGGCTCGCCGCCGATTCCTCCTTGTGATGACGCCAGGGCCAATCCTTTAGCAATCGATTCCTCAGTTAAGGACGGCCAATCCCCAATACTTGTAAGTGTTTTACCAGCAATAAGCTCAGCGCCCTGTCTGGCAATTTCGAGGTTAATAGGTACAATTTCCTGTTCCTTTAAGCTGCCCCAGAAGGCCGGCCAGATAAGTTTACAAGGAGCAATTTTGCCGTCCGGCTGCTTGGCAAAAACAGGATATATTATGTGCGGCAGCACATCATCGGATTTATCGACGCTGCAAGTTCCTAATGCGTGGGCCAGCGATGTTTTGGTGCGAATGGTCTTTTGCCGGGGCCAGGAACCCGAGTGACAGGCAGTGCAGGTAAGCTTGTCAAAATGTATCGGCGGAATACCGGCGTGCCGCGGCTGGGGCGCGCCCAAACGCCCCGCTGTTGTCTCAGTAGTTAGGTCTTCTCCTGAGTGACATCCTTGACACGACAGCATCGATGCTAAAGGGTTTATAGAGGCAGCAGCTTCACCTTCATATCCGCGTGTAATGTTATGTTCGAGGCCGTTACGGTGACAATCGACACAGGTCAATCCTGCAGCAAGATGCACATCCTCATCCGTCGCCCACTTTCCCTCCCCTGTCTGACCGATGTCACTATTGGAATGACAGAAATAACACCGTTCAGCGGGTATTTTTCTGACAATGTTAAAGAACACCTGTTTCTTATGGTCGAATGTATTTTCGCGATAAATGATGGTGGGGGGAACCAGCTTGGGGTCATCCGGCATCTGGGGCATCAAGGGGTCATAGGTATCTGGCATACTCGCAGCTGAGCCGCTGACGGAGGCGAAGCCGCAGCTTGCAGCAGCCGCCCAGCGAAAGTTCTGACGGGCTATCTGCAGGGCATATTCAGCCTGGTTATGGGCAGGGTCGGCATCGTGGCAGCTCAGACAATTAATCTCCAGTTTGCCGGAGATAAATCCCCGAACCACCTCATCAGGATTATCGCTTTCAAGCTCACCCGGACCGCCGCCGGGTATATGCCTGCCGAAAAGCTCGGTAAATTTCCAGTGCGTCAGGCCAAGCTGCTCGGGTTTGAAAGTGCCGGGCCAGAGGCGATAAGAAAGAGGAATCTGCGTGCCGGTTCCGCCGTCAGCAAGTATCCAAGGCTGACCTGACCGGCCGGGTGCAACATTTGCATCAACCGCATTAAAGTGCCACCCCGTCTTGACTGTATCGTAGCTGTGACAAGCGCCGCAGGTCTGGCGCACAGAAAACGGCAGAAGCGGCTCATCGTCGGGGGAGATTTTTTGACCTTCCTCCTCGATCAATGGTATAAGATGAACTGGGATAGCCCGGCTGCCTTCGCCTTTGTCACCGATTAATTCCTCACTGACTTCAGCAGCGCCGGCCAAAACCGTCACCAGACACAAAATGCACGTTACTATCAATCCCTTTATCATCGTCTGTATATTAAACACCGACCCGCTGCGACAGGCGCAAGCGTGATGCGTTAATGCGTAGATGCGTTACTCATCCACTCATCCACTCTTAAATTCTTCCGGCTCAAAGTTTAGCTTCCGTGCGGCTTCCACCGCTTCGTTTACCTTCAATACAGTAACGGCTGTTTCGTATCCGACCTCCGCCGGGCAGTTGAGCTTTGCCTTGCCCCGGACGGCATCGAAAAAGTTTTCCAGATGTGGCTTGTGGTAAGGGTCGTTAAATATAACCGGCAGCTTATAGGCAGGAGGCGCCAGCGTCTCTCTGACATCCAGAGCCGCATCGCTTTTGGGTTTTTCTTCCTCTCTCTTTGCAGGTTCACTCACATAACCCATCTTAACCCATTTGTCCCACTCAGGGGCGGAAGGTTCACGGTAAACATCGCTCCTGCCGGCAGATTCCGATATAACCAGTGTCCCCTGGTCTCCCATAAAGCTTTCATAATACCCCTGGCAGCTATTGGTAGTTATTGTCTGGTAAAACGCTCTGACAAGACCCTGAGCGGTTTCATACTCATAAATGGCCATAACATTATCATACCACTGGTGGGTCGCCTTGTCGTAGTAATCGGTGCCTCCGCCGGCTATGACCGATTTGGGATTGACGCCTAAAAACCAGTTATAAATATCTATCTGGTGTGAGCCGAGGTCAACAATCGGGCCGCCCCCCATTCCCTTGTACCAACGCCAGTTCCTGAACTGCTCCATCGACTCGAAGCCATATTTGTTCAGTGTTTCCATACTAATGACGGCTTTTATCGGCCAGCCCTGGTCGGGCTGGGCCGAGCGATTCCACTGACCATTGACGCTTGTGATGCGACCCAGAATCTGGGCCTCTTTTATAAGCTTTCCAAAACAGTGAATATAACGCGGGTTGCTGCGCCTTTGATGACCAATCTGTAAAAGTTTGCCCGTTTCCTTCGCAGCCTGAACCATTTTACGGGCGCCTTCAAGTGTATTGGACATCTCTTTTTCGCAGTAAACATGTAATCCTGCCTCCAAACACGCAACAGTCTGTTCGGCGTGCCAGAAATCCGGCGTCGCAATTATGACCACATCAAGGTCCTTCTCGTTAGCGAGCATTTCCTTGTAGTCCACATAAGTATTATGCTCCTGACGATAGGCCTTTAGACGACGGGAGAGCAGTTTTTGATTGTATTCCTGCCAGATGTCGCACACCGCCTTAAAACGAATGCCGGGTATTTTCAGACAGGCATCGACCAGAACGCGGCCCTGTGCCCCGGCGCCAAGCAGGGCTACGTTTAGCTCCGCCGCAGCTATATCATCTGTTTTCGGTCCCGCCCCTGCTGCAGGGGCGGGGTGCGCCAAAACAAAACCGGCCCCCAATGCCGCGGTTGACCGTAGAAAACTACGCCGACTTATTCCTCTTTTGATTTTCTGCTTACTCATTATTTTCTCATACCGCATTGTAGGGGATTACAGCTACTCTGCAATTGGTACTTCATAAAGGTTTTATCCTCGCCTCTTGACAAGGGGCGGGATTTATCTTGATATTGCGAAACCATATCGGGTCGCCGTGGTCCTGCAACCCGATATGACCGATACGCGGCATATCCCTGACGGCTGTATTGAACTTATTCGCTGTGCCATCAGGATTCTTGTGGGCCTCGGTCCACAGGTTTACATCCATATCAATTATCTTTTCACCGTTGAAAACCACATATATCTTGTTGGCCTTGCAGGTGATGGTGTAGTGGTTCCATTCGCCGGTTTTCTTTGTCATATTCTTGGTTGGTGCCAGACAATCATAAATCGCCCCGCAGGCTCCTCGCGATGTCCCATCGGTTGTATCGTGTATCTGCACCTCAATTCCGGTCTGCACAAAATCAGCAATGTCACCGGTGCGAATGAAAACGCCGCTGTTTGAACCCTTGGCAACCTTAAACTCAAGGTCGAGTATGAAATCGCCAAACTTTTCCTTTGTCCAGATATTGCCTCCGCCTTTGCGGGTCAGCACACCGTCTTCCATTATCCAGCTACCCGGTTTGAATATGCAATTTGAAAGGTTGCTCGTGTATAAGTCCCGCCAGCCCGTTGGTTTCAGCTTACCAGCCACTTCGTTGAAGTATTCCACACTTTTGCGTATCTCCGGCAGGGATTTTTCCCAGTTATGCTCATACTCTATCGAGAACACACCTTTGAAATTTTGCCTGTGAAGCTCTTCCAGCATTGCCTTGATATCGCATACGCCTGTGCCCCATATTACATCATGTGCTTCGCGGTTACCGAACTCACTGATGTCCTTCAAATGCAAGCTGACAATGCGGCCTTTGAGCTTTTTTAGCGCCTCGACCGGGTTGATACCGGAGCGGACCCAGTGACCCGTATCCGCACAGGCACCTATGCGATTGCTGCGCCCTTTACAGACCTCCAAAACCATATTCGGGTCCCAATAGTGTGACGGCTTTGGATGATTGTGAATTGCAATATTTATCTGGTATTCCTGACACAATCTGTCTATTAAATCAAATGCTTCTTCGGGCGGTTCAGATACAAGTGTCTCTATTCCCATCTCCTTCGCAAACTCAAATACCTTCCGGCACTCATTTTCATCGTTGGGCAGTTGCACCACCCCATAATTGCAGAGCCTTACTCCCGCATCAGCTAACTTCTGTTTAACTTGTTTCTTTATCTCCTCCGGCATATTATGCCCGAAAATAATATCCGGCTTATCTTCACTGAGCTTCTGACCGTGCGGATATGCCTCGAGCCAGTCCAGACCCAGAGACGCTGTCTTATCCACCGCCTCATAAAACGTAAAGCGGTTAAACGTCCACGTCTGCACGCCTAATCGCCATCCGTCATACACATCTGTCCTAAGGTATACTGCTTCCATCTCCGCACACTTACCTATCGATACACTCGCCAACGGTAATATAACCAATATTAGCAATGTTTTTCTCATCTTGGAACTCCTTAAAGCATTTCCGTCTTCTGTCTTCTGACCTCTGTCTTCTGACTTCTGTCCTCTGTCTTCTGTCTTCTGTTCTCTGTTCTAAAGTGTCCATCCTTCGCGATACTGTCGGCAGACGTATTCATCCCGCTCCTAAGGAGGGGCGGGATTCATTCGCTTCAGGAACATTGGTAACTTTTATGTTCTGACCATCCCAATTCAACGTCTTGCCCGGGTTAAGCACTGCAAGATCACCCAACAGAACCGTCTCACTCAGAGGACCTGCATAGTCGAAGTTCGAACACGCTGGCTCACCACCTTTACACGCCGCCACCCAGTTCTTCTCGTGACCTTCTACACCACCGTCTATTCTCTGGATTGTCTTTGGTGGACGATTGTATTCTTTCATCCTGGCCTCGGGTATCAAACGCGGACTTTCTCCGTTACCCTCGCACATAATTTTACCCGCCTCGCCTATAAATATCGAACCGCTCG
>Ga0315296_10003079_pt1 | contig 14062 bp, 18 predicted proteins | sample YL17G14_18_MG_FD_203921 | JGI IMG/M metagenome (GOLD analysis project Ga0315296, IMG submission 203921) | Sediment microbial communities from Yellowstone Lake, YNP, Wyoming, USA - YL17G14_18 | ecosystem: Environmental > Aquatic > Freshwater > Lake > Sediment | place: USA: Wyoming | collected... | reverse complement strand
GTATCGTCAAACAGATTAGGCTGGTTTGAGGTTATTCTTCCCTTTTGTTTGCGGCGCGCCCTTCTCAATAAAATGTATGTGCCTGTTACCTGCATTATTCTGTATCCTTGATTCACTGTTTCTTTTCAAGTTGCATTGACGAGCTATAGAGAAATCTTCTGCGCGCGCTTAAAAGCTAGATTAAGCATTGTAACAAAACTCAGAATGAAATGCTTTAAGCTGAACCGAAAGAATAAGTACCGTGAGTAAAAAAATGACAGCGGGAACAAAAGGAATAAAAATAAAGAGTCGGGGATTGTTCCTAATTGGAATCCTTCTATTGCTCATTGGATTAGTTGCCTTATTCTACAAAGAAACGCATTATGTTTCTCATGTTGGCGAGCAACCCTTTACCCTATACCAATCAATAGGCATAGTCTTAGTTCTGGTTGGAGTATTATTCATAGTGTTAGGGTTCTTCTACCCGTTAAGCGGAGCGCGTGAAACCAGACAAAGGCAGCTCTGTGTCATTCCTAAACCGTCTGAATAGTACGCGCAAATGCTTTATATCCGACTTTCTTAGACTATTTCTTTCGAGAGTGCGATTATGCCCACATTTTTGATAATTTCCAGGCATTCCCCGGAGAACTGTCCCCTGAACAATGAGAAAATGAAGGCCATGACGTTAGAATTACCAGACAAATTGAGCGGACTGGAGAAGAAACATGGAGTCAAGAGGGTCGGAGCCTGGACTGTAGTTCCGGAACATCTATTGGTTTGGGTGTATGAAGCCCCAAGTTCAGAAGCTCTGCAAAAATTCTCAATGGAACCAGAACTTCTAAAATGGATGGCTTTTAACACAAGTGAAATAAAATTAGCAATGAGTCTCGAAGAAAGCATGAAATTACTAAAATAAGCCAAATGCGCACGCTCTCGCGAGGCTTTGGTTTTGGGCAATCTGAGGTTACGAAATCATTAAGAATCCGTGCTATTAATCCATCTGAAGGATTGCCATGAACAACAATGGAAGATACGTGTTTACTTCAGAATCTGTCGCAGAGGGCCACCCGGACAAAGTCGCAGACCAAATATCAGACGCAGTGCTGGATGCCATCTTATGTAACGACCCTAAAGCAAGAGTTGACTGTGAAACATTGGTAATGCAAGGAAACGTCATAGTCACTGGACAAATAACAACCTCCTGCTATGTAGACATACCTCGCATTGTTAGAAAAACATTGAAGGAAATAGGTTTCGATAATGCCAAAGATGGAATGGATTGGGAAACTTGTGGTATCTTGGTTTCGATAACGGAGCAGTCTCCAGACATTGCAATGGGAGTTAATGAAACCGAAACTCATGAACAAGGGGCTGGAGACCAAGGAATGGTGTTCGGTTATGCGACAAATGAGACAAAAGAATTGATGCCTCTACCAATAATGCTGGCGCACAATTTGGTGAAAAGACTTTCTGAATGCAGGAAAAGCAGAATTTTGCCATATCTGAGACCAGACGGCAAGTCACAGGTCACAGTTGAATACGTTGATGGAAAGCCAAAAAGGGTGGAAGCTGTTGTGATAGCTGCTCAGCACGTTCAGAATGTTGACAGAGAGAAGATGAGAAAAGACATAATCAATCAGGTCATAAAAAAAGTCATACCTTCAATTATGTTGGACAAGGAAACAAAATACTACATCAACGAGACAGGGAGGTTCGTTGTCGGAGGAACTTTGGCGGATTCAGGTTTAACAGGAAGAAAAATCATCATCGACACCTATGGAGGCGTTGGGAGCCACGGTGGAGGATGCTTCTCTGGAAAAGATCCCTCAAAAGTGGACAGATCTGGCTGTTATATGGCGAGGTATATTGCAAAGAACGTTGTTGCTGCGGGTTTGGCACATCAATGCGAGGTCCAAATATCATATGCAATCGGAATAGCACAACCAGTTTCCATAATGGTAAACACATTTGGCACGGGGAAGATACCCGATGAAAAGATTCTCGAACTGGTGAAAAAAAATTTTGACATGAGACCGAAAGCAATTATAGATCATTTGGATCTGCTCAGACCAATATACAGAAAAACGTCTGTGTTTGGGCATTTTGGGAGAAATGACCCAGACTTCACATGGGAGAGAACTGACAAAACAGAAATTCTCAAAAAAAACGCTGGAGTCTGATATTAACAGAATGCTGAATTTTCTAAGCGTGAGCTTTTCTTGGCCGTCTAAATAGGACAAGGCGCTCTGCGTTCGCGTATGGGTGGCAAATTGACAGAGTTCCTAATTGTTATAGAACTGAAAGGCAATAGAACAGAAACGCTGAAGGGTCATATTATCTCCAAAAGGATCACTGCTGATAATGCCCAAGAAGCAATGGCCAAAGCCACAACGGGCAAAATATTCGAAGAAGGCTTTGAAATGATAGCCATTCAAACTCTGCTGTTCTAAACGCGCGTGGGCAAACCTAATTCATAAGTCTATCGAAGCCTTCTATTAGTAAGTTAGCAGAGTTTCCGTTTCTTCAAGAACCCACTCAAGAGCTTGCTTCGTTGCATGCCAAGCAATGTTATCTTTTTCAATGTACGGTCCTTGGGTTAATCTCTCTTTCCTGAGTTTTTCTAACCGTTCTCTGATTTCTTCTTCCGTTCTCATCTTCATCATCTCGTTCTGTTATATGCAGGCTCTCTACCTTTATTTTGTTGCCTTCAGTCCCCCACTTAATCTATCTATATACTCGCATATCGAGGATAGAATTCGGCTAACGGTCTCGCTAAAGCCATGTAGTATTTTGCACGCGCGCGCTTCCCAAGTTGGCAACTCCCAAGGAAAGGGACAGCTAGGATTATCGCTATGACCAAAGCTACGAGGCTGAATGGTAACTCCTTGGATGTGGCCACTTCTTCCTCAGCCACTTAAATCCCTAAGGACCATATTCTTAGGCTCACGGATGAAACATTCTTGGCGCGCACTTAAATATGACTTGAATGATACAAGATGATAGTGAAAATGCAGGGTGGTTGGGCTTACGGTATCTCTGCCTGCAAAGTGGGAACAGTTTCTGAAGCAGTTGGCCGATGATCACCAGATTGATCTCAACATCGTCGTCAGTGAACTATGTGAGTGGGCCTTTTCCGATCCTGAAGGGAAAAAGCAGTTTAAAGTTTGGTTAGATGAGGCTTATCCCCGAAAAGGAGAAGCTGAAGACGAAGCAAGAGCAGCAGGAGAAGAAGCTGCCGAGGAAGAAGAACGCGAAGAAGAATCTGAAAAGGAAACGCAGGACAGGATCGAATAATAGCTGAACAGTGTGCGCACGATAAAAAAGCTTCAGAACTTGACATACCTGAACCGTTCTGGGCAGACTGTCTATTTTTCGAAAGGACACAGTGCCGGGACTCCATAGGATATGTTATGTGCGCGCATGTTTGAATAATGTAGAATAAGCAGCAAGGAATTGCGCAAAAAAAAAGAATAGACTTGGCAGGTTTAGTGTAACTGCACGCTCTCCATTAAGGATTTTCTTGCTCTCTCTTTGTCTTCAGCAGTCAGAGCATGTTCTAGTCCTCTGTGTTTTTCCCATCTTTGGATATAGTCTTCAATCCATGCTTTCTTTTCCTCATATTCCTCATGTGTTCCTGTTTTCATTGCTTCGATTCACCCCTTTTCGCTTCTTCCTCTGCAGATATGCCAAAACGGTCGGGTTCTCTGGGCGCCTCGGTGAATCGCGGCTAATCGCCGACGGCAAAGCGACCATGGTGAGATACCCAGCGCGCTATACCTAAAAAAGAGATGGGCGGCGCGCGCTTTTGTTTACGCATCTATTTTTCTTTGGCGACCCATGTTTTCACGGCTTCTTCGACAGCTCTGGATAGGTCGCCCTTTTTCCCGCCAAATCTCTCGATCGTTTTGAACCTGAGCTTCTTTTCCAGGTCATCTGACAGCTCTACGCTGATTCGTCCCATTTCAACTACCAACTTTTTAGGCACGATTCGCACGTGTTAGACGTTTTTCCAATAAGCAAATTCTCTGACGCCACGCGTTACTTTTGTCTTTGTTGTCATTTTCCATTCACCTTATATTTGCTTATCCACATAACACATTATATGCTTACGGACTTATAAGGGTATCGGTGTAAGCACTTAATCGCTTAAACGCTTAAGCGCTAAAGATATGATGCCCCCCGCGACTATTTGGGCAATAGGTTTTTTTGGAAAGGACACTATTGACAATTGAGAGGTGAAATAATAGAAAATGAGTACAAGAGAGGATGACCGTAGAAAAACGGAATGGAAAAAACAGAGGGGCCATCAAACGAGAAGAACTCGTGGCGGAAAGAAACAGAAAAGAAGGTAATGCCCGCTACGCTAAACTACTAATGCAGGTTGATACAAATAGGAATTAAGGCAAACCAAAAGAACCTGTCAAAAATGAGTGAGGTGTGAATAATGGAACAAACCAAGAAAGAATCCCTGATGGAGCGTTATTGGAGACTTAGAGGAGAGGCAGACGAGCTTTATCAGAGACGACTTAAAGAAATCAAAATCAACGAGGAAATGAGAAAGTCCATACAAAGAGAACTTGATGCCTTGGAAGACGCCATAGAGAGAGCGGATCTTGCTGATGTATTACGTCACAAACTAATTTTGGAAGTCCTACTGGAATAAAATCCTCATTGGGTTCCGAGCACCCAAGCGCATTAGCAAAGCTGAATGAAAAAAGGAGATGAGTGCTGCTAGAGTCCCTTTGTTATCAGGGCACGTCGGACTCATATTTTTCGTTTGCTTAAAGCGACTCTGAACTTACTGTGACATTTTGGACACTCGAAGAGACCGATTTCCATCTGCATTCTCTTTCCTGTCTTGTCGGGTCGTCCCGTCATTGTCCATCTTTTCTTCGGTGAGCCAACTTCTGCTCCACACTTGATGCATTTAGCCATGTGGTTTACTCACTATCCGTTTATTGGGTTGCGAACTTAGTGGATAAAAGGTTTATGATGAACGTGCAGACATGACTTTATTGGGCGATGAAGAAAGGAGTAGCTCAGTTCTGAAGGATGCCCTCCTTCTATCTCCTCCCAGTTCGTTCTCAGTTGTATGAAACTTGGTTTTCTAACAGACGTTCACAAATCTTAGTTTCTCGCAGTTTTCTGCGTGTGAAGATCAGAGTTGTGCTGACTGTCTCGCGCTATTGTGAAAGGAAGAGGAAAAGCCAGATTGGAATGGGAATAGACTAACGCAGACTGGAGTTCTAGCCGACTGGTTCAGCAGCTGCGTGCCCCTATTGTACACGTGCTCACATATCTTAATATGTGGCGAAGTGCATTATATTAATAGGTAGAATTCTCGTAGAGAAGAATACTGACAAAACGGGTTTTGAACTTTTTTTTGTCGTTTTTTCTTGATCATTCTACTGCAAGAACATGAGAGGTGAAAGGTATGGAATTAGTCGATAAGCAGATGAGCACTGCAGCTCGATCGTGGAGCAACAGAGTGGATCGAAGACGTCCGACGAAAGTGGATTATTCTTCTGAACTGAGAAGCTGGGTGCAACTTGCCATATTAGAAGCGGAAGAGATGAAAGACTTCAGCAAGAAGGGCAAGTTCTTGAGCCTTCTGGAAGATCTTTAGACTTGTCCAAGGGTGAATGACGCCTATGTTGGCTTCTTCAGGCGCCAAGAAATTCGCTTCCCTACTATACGTGAGTCTTGAATGAATCGGTTTCACCCTTCGTTAATGTGAGGTCTGAATGCCTTTTGCTTTAGGTCTATTGCTCACTGAGTGTGAAAATCTTTCGTCTATATTTTGCGTTTGAAGTACAGTCAGGCTGACTTGTTTTGTGCATTTTTGAGTTCTTTGATCAGTTTCTTGTAGAGCTTTTCGAGGTTGTCTAGTTTTTGTTGAAGAATCGTATACGTGATCTCAAGATTTACTCTTGCGTATGTATGGGCGAGTACGTTTCTGAATTTGGCCATGTCTGCAAACTCTTCGGCTTCCTTTGAAGTGAGGATTCCAGCCTCAGCGAGGACGTAGAAAGTGTCTGAGTAGCTTTCTAGTGTGCGCAGTGTTTTGGTTGATATTACATGCATGGCTATGTCGATGCAGCCTTGTATTGCTGTGTAGAGTAGCCAATAGAGCTGAACTGTGAAGCTTCCAGTTGGAGCGGAACTCTGCTTTGTCGACTTTGGCTATTTCTTTTAGCTTGTTTATTGCGTATCTGACTGCTTCTTGGCTCAGGTCAAGAGCCTCCTCTCAGTGGCTTCTTTGGTCCTCCTGATTAGGAAGCCTTCGTCGAGTCCTTCGCTTAGCGCCTTTGCTTCGAATTCGATTCTTGTGTTTTCATCTTTGGATAGTACTTTGACTCCGTTTTTGATGACTTGGTATTTTAGGAATGGGGGTGCTAGGTTTAGAAGAAGGGTTTCCACTTTGTCTCCGAGCGCCTTTGTTAGGGCGCTGTGTATTTTCATTGTTTTGTCGATGGATGGGTTTTTGAGCAACACGGCTACGTCTATGTCGCTGAATGCATGTTCTTTTTCTCGGGCTGTTGACCCAACCCCAGGCCCCCAAACCCTTAACGCCAGACGACAGCTTAGATTGGTAATTTCCTAATTATCCTTTTTTGTTTTTCTTGCTAGCGAGCGCAGTAAATCAAAAAGTCTTTGTTTATGCTTGGAATTCGTATTCAATGAAGACACCAAAAAAAGAAAAGAGAGCCTGCAATGTGAAAGGATGAGGTTAAATTATTAATGCAAGTTTGTGACAAGAATATACATGACTGCCGACTCAGTCGAGACTTGAGGTCTGAAAACCCAAGTGAGAAAGGATCTTTGGAAAATAATCCTGATTGCTGATGCTATCCTAGTAGTCATTGGAATTGTTAGTTACGCATTTGGCATACAACGAATACACGTAACAAAGATCACAGGTCCACGAGCAATTGAATTAGAAACACTCACATTGGACCCAGGAGAGCAGTATAGTAAAGAACTTTGGGTCGAGTTAAATGAGCCACCCCTTCCCCCCTTGGGCGACGGCACTAAGCCGACCATCGTATTTGACTATCATGTAGCTGGCACCGTAGAAGTCTATTACGAAGACCCAGAAGGCATACCCAACGGATTTCTCATGACCGACCAAGATTTCGGTGGTGGCTCAGGTACAATAAGGATGCCTGTGTGGCTCTCTGGTTCTTATGAACTATTTTTTAGCGCACACGGAAAGGCGGGGGAGTTCACCCCACCTGAGCGCGCCACGATTCTTTCCCTCAGAGTAACTGATGAATATTTCGCTATGAGGGAAAATCCTTTGATGATGATCATCGGAGGTTTTCTAGTCTTTGTCGGACTTGCTACTTCAGGTGCAGGATTTGGGCTTATGAGGAGAAGAAGTAAAGTGGAATAGGTGTCTTTATGCGCATAACTGATCTTGGTGGTGTGTGTGTGCATAGAATTTCTATCCAACCAACCAACGCTCTATTTTCTTGTGTATGCGTTAATCATTAATGCAAGTTGAGATGAGATATTAAGCAGAAAAAATGAAAACGTGGTCGGAAATGAACCAGACTGGAATGCGGTCAAAAGTGGTTTGCGTTGGCATGCCCCGAAGCTGTCAAAAAAGCAGGAGGCTGAATTGGAGTCCTTGATTAAAGAAAACGTAAAATCATTATCTTGAATCTCCCGCGTAACCCCCTTTATTCCGCAGAAAAAAAGAATTCTTTTTTTCAACGGATCATTTTCAAGTTGCCTTTTTTATGGTTTCGCTGAAGCTCGCCCGACCCTAACTTTCAGCACTCCCTATCCTCCTACCTTTTTTATTGGAGGAAATTTCCGTCAATACGGGCCTACCCCTACCCTCTACGTGTTTTCGTTGCAGAAACCAATAGAGGAGCAGGTCTTGAGGTATTATGGAAGCCTAATGGATTCGTAAAGAGCGGCTTAAATGTCGTTGGAATCCTGGGTCTTGATACAACAACATTTGAGCTGTTCAGAGAAGGCTTGTTTAAATGTCGTCGTCTTTTCAGATTTTGCGCCGACGACAATTGAAAAGCTCGTCTTCACATCTGCTGAACATCTGTCGCAACGCAAGGGGATTTCAATATTCAACGGTTGAAGCTGCTTGTCTTGGTTCAGATTGTGTCTTTGAAACTCATTGAAAACTAGACCACGCAACCGCATTAGACCAGACCGAGAAAATATTCGCAGGCGTCTACTTCCACAACCACTGTGCCCTCTGCGGAACATGCGCCTCAGAAAAGTGCGAACACGTAGAATACGCATCAGACCTGCCGAAAATAGCGTGCGCTGAGGTTTGCGAGTCTTTGAGCTGCAAGTGACAAGAATACTCCGCCCACGACATCTGTCAAATAGTGTCCCCCAAGAATGATTCTGCTCAAAGAAACTATTGACATAGCTACTACTGCTAATGATTCTCTGGTTCTGCTTCCTCTTGAAAGAATTATGAATGCGCCCACTGCTCTAGAGACGTGACCAGAAGGATATGAAAACGAGGAAACAAAGTCGTTATCATAAACGCTGAGACTCGAACAACTGGGTCTCGGACGCGCAAAAAACATTTTCATGGAATAAGTAAGCGCTGTCGTTATGACCAAGAAAACCGCAAGCTCAACCGCGGAATCAAGAAGCTTTCGGGACTCAAAGTATGCATAAAGCAGGTAGACCGAAGCGAAAATGACCCACAAGTAAAAGTCACCCAAATACGTCAAAACTTGGAAGGCTTCCAGCCCCACTGTCCTCTGAGCCGCCGTCTGCAGATTCAACACAATACTGCATTCAACTACGTTTAGCTGCAAGGGGGTGACAAACACGCCAATCAGCACCGTTAGAATCAGGCAGATTGCTGTTAAGGCATATGTTGTTCTTAGACGGGATTGACTCATATGACTGACCTGCGCGCATCTATGGACGACATACTATGACTGCTAGAGTCCTAGTCTGCGGCCTTTGGGTCTGATGTTTTCGTCGAATTCCTTAGCAAGTTGTTCAAGCAGGGTTCTTTGTTGAGTTGTCAGTTTCTTTGGAACTGAGATTTCAACTCTTACTTGCATGTCGCCTCTGCCATACCCTCTGAATCTGGGCATTCCTTTGCCCCTCAACTTAACAACTTCACCTGGCTGTGTTCCAGGCTGGATTCTCAGGTTGGTATTCCCTTCAAGAGTTGGAATCTGAACTTCTGTACCTAGTGCTGCTTGGGCAAAGCCGATCGTGAGGTTGTAAAGGAGATCGTCTTCGTATCTCTTGAAGTATGGGTGGGGCGCAACATGGATTAACACGTACAAATCTCCTGATGATTCTGCGTCTAAAGCTGCTTCTCCTTCGCCTGCGAGTCTCAGCTGGTATCCTTCGTCTATTCCTGGTGGGATGTTGACTGTGATTTTTCGCTGTTTCTCCGTGACGCCGTCACCTCTACATCTCGGACATGGTTTCTCTATGATTTTGCCTCTTCCTCCACAGGTGGGGCAAGGTGTGACTCGTACAAACAGGCCAAAGCCGTTTCTAGTTGTGCTCTGGATTCTTCCTGCTCCGTTGCACCTGGAGCATCGTTTGGGCGACGTATTGGGTGCGGCTCCGCTGCCTTCGCATAAATCGCATTTTTCAATTCTCCTGATCTCTATGCTCTTTTCCGCGCCATTTGCTGCATCTTCAAGCGTGATTTCGAGATCGTAGGCGAGGTCTCTGCCCGTCATTGCTCTATCTCTGAAGCCTCCGCCAAAGAAGAAGCTGAATATGTCCCGTACGCCCATGCCGCCGCCTAGGTCTCTGAATATAGATTCGAAGTCTGCGCCTCTAAATATGTCCTCTCTAGTATACCGTTGGTCAAAACCTGCATGACCGAGTTGATCGTATTGGGTTCTCTTGTCATCGTCTGACAAAACTGCGTAAGCTTCTGATATTTCCTTGAATTTTTCTTCTGCATCAGGCGCCTTGTTCCTGTCAGGATGATACTGCAAAGCTAGCTTTCGGTAGGCGTCTTTAATTTCTCCCTTTGAAGCGGTTTTGGAAACGCCGAGAACCTCGTAGTAATCTCTTTTGTTGGCCATTCGTCAACCATCAGACCGGAAATACATACACTAGATTGACTCGCCTCGCCCAGAAGGCTACTTCACTTTGTAATCTTCCGAGTCAACCACCTTGTCTCCGCCAGGTCCAGATTCTGGTCGTGCTCTGTCTTCGCTTGGTTGTTCTTTCTGCTTCGCCTGTTCAGCAGCTGCCTGCTGATAAACTGCCGTTCCAACTTCTTGGAGAACTTTCGTGAGCTCATCACTCTTTACCTTGATTTTCTCGAAGTCGGTGCCTGCCAAAGCGTCTTTAAGGGCTGAAACCGCTGCGTCTATTTTGTTCTTCTGATCTTGCGTGAGTTTTTCTCCCAGATCTTTCTTGGTTTTCTCCGCAGTGTAGACTAGAGTGTCAGCATTGTTTCTCATGTCGGCTTCTTCACGTTTCTTCTTGTCCTGCTCAGCAAACTGCTCCGCTTCTCTGATTAAGCGCTCTTTCTCTTCTTTGGACAACTTGGTCGAGGCTGTAATAGTTATTTTTGCTACCTTGCCTGTTGCCAAGTCCTTTGCTGCGACGTTCAGTATCCCGTTTGCGTCAATGTCAAACGTAACTTCGATCTGTGGTACACCTCTCGGCGCCGGCGGTATGCCTTCCAAGTTGAACATACCTAGGGAAACGTTGTCTGCTGCCATCTGGCGCTCACCTTGGAGCACATTGATCGTAACGGCAGTCTGGAAGTCTGCGGCTGTCGAGAATATTTGGCTCCTTCTCGTGGGTATCGTTGTGTTTTTCTCGAGAATTCTTGTAAATACGCGACCGAGGGTTTCAACACCCAGAGATAACGGCGTAACGTCGAGCAGCAGTAGGTCTTTTACTTCCCCTGTTAGGACAGCGCCCTGTATTGCCGCGCCGATTGCTACACATTCCATCGGGTCCACGCCTCTCTCCGCCGGTTTACCCGTCAGCTGCTCAACGAATCTTTGAACATAGGGCATTCGGGTCATTCCGCCGATAAGGATTATTTTGTCTATGTCTTTCGGTGTCATTTTGGCGTCTTCGAGGGCTTTTACGATTGTGCGCTCTGTTTTTTGAACTATAGGTTGAGCTAACGACTCCAGTTTGGCTCTAGATAGCGTCAAGTGCAGATGTTTTGATCCGGAAGCATCGGAAGATATGAATGGTAGGTCGATTTCAGTGGTCATCATGGCTGACAGTTCGATTTTTGCTTTTTCAGAGGCTTCCTTCAGCCTTGATATCGCCACTTTGTCGTTGCGAAGGTCGATGCCTGTTTGTCTTTGGAATTCTTCGACTAGGTAGTCTTGGACTTCTTTGTCAAGGTCTGCGCCGCCAATCTGTGTGTCGCCACTTGTTGATAGCACTTGAAAGACTCCTTTGCCGAAGTCCATTACTGTTACGTCGTGGGTACCGCCACCGAAGCTGAAGATAAGTATCTTCATTTCTTTCTCGAGTTTGTCAATTCCGTAGGCAAGGCAAGCTGCCGTGGGTTCGTTTATTATTCTTGCAATTTCGAGGCCAGCTATCTCTCCTGCGTCTTTTGTGGCCTGCCTCTGATTGTCATTGAAGTGAGCTGGGACTGTGATCACGGCTTTCTTTATTGTGGTTGCTAGATATGTTTCGGCATCTTTCTTAATTTTTTGAAGTATGAGCGCTGAAATTTGTTGTGGAGTGTATTCTTTCCCTGCGATGGTGACTTTGTAATCGGTTCCCATTTTTCTTTTTATCTCGTAAACGGTTCCCTCAGGATTGGCCGTTGTTTGTCTTTTTGCGGATTCACCTACCAGCAGTGTTCCATCCTTGGTGAATGCAACGACTGAGGGAAACATTTTTCCAGCCATTGTGGGTCCTTCAGAGCTAGGTATGACGGTTGCCCGTCCACCTTCATATAGGGCGGCTGCGGAGTTGGTTGTTCCCAAGTCTATGCCGAGGATTTTTTCCCCGGGTTTGACGCTGTTACTCATTTGAGTTCATCTCCTTCAGTTTCTTTATGTGACTGTGATGATGGTACAACAACCTTAACTATACTCGGTCTAATCACTTTTCCTCTCATCGTATAGCCCTTTCTAACTTCCTCCCTTATCGTGATTCCTTCAACTCCTTCTTCTTCAATTCTTGCGACGGCATTATGTTTTTCGGGGTCGAAGGGCTCGCCTACACTTCTTATAGGGGACACTTCCTCGTTTTCGAGGATTTTTGTGAATTTCTTGAGGGTCATTTCGACTCCTTGAACAAGGGTCTCTGCGGAGTCGCACGAGGTGGCGGATTTGACAGCCATTTCCAACTCGTCGACGATGTCTAATAATTCGATTATAATGCGTTCGTTAGCGTATGTCTTTGCGTCTTCTAACTGTCGGTCGAACCTTTTCTTTAGGTTCTCAATATCTGCTCTAGCATACCTCAATTGTGTAAGGTATTCTTCTGAACGTTTTCTCTCGGTTTCCAGAGCGTTCTCGAGCATTTCACACTGCTCGCTCTTTCTCTGCTCTTCCTGCCCTTTCGGCCCTTCGGGCTCTTCACCCATTCTGAACATCCCTGCACAAAGTGCTGATTTCTAAAGTTTCACGCAAACAATGATATAAACATATATTTCACCCTAGTGCTTGTCCAAATCATGCCCAGTGAGGAAAACATCAGAAGAATAAACCCCAGATAACCATCAACGTCAACATACAATGATCAAATCCTTGAATGCACTCAATCGCAACTTCTCGCCCAAAAGCCTCACCACACAAGACAAGCCGTCATATATATCCGCACGCGCACGTTAGAAGAGAAACAGATTCAGTGACGAAAAAAATGAAGCACAAAAAAGGCTATCGACGCGGGTACCCTGTGGCAATCCTTGTGGGTTTTGAGAATGACCGCGCGGTTCTATGGCAGGTATTCAGCCACGTCGTAAAATTGCACCTTACGTTGAAGCTTAGCGGAAAGAGGACAGATGAACGAGGTCTGTATAATTTTCACGAATCTGTAGTTGACGCATTGAGACCAACACTTAAGGAAGGAATAAGAAGCATCGTGGTCACTGCTCCAATGAAAACCACTTATGCAACAGACTTTCTGGGTCACGTGCGACGGCACCATACATATCTGATTCAATCGAAGAGCGCGAACAGAGCAACTTTCGCAGAACTAGTCGGCTCTGCTGACCAACCGCACAAAGTGGCTGAACTAGTGAAAACCAAAGAATTCCAAAAACTAATCGCAGAGACAACCTCAGACGAAGTTGACCTCATCGTCGACGCGCTGGAGAAACTCCTCCACAACATCAACAGCGACACAGCCGTCCAGTTTTCACTCAAAGAAATTGAAGACAGGGTCTATGACCGAAAGAGGGACGGTAACTCCGGAACTGAATACCTGATCCTCACAGACAAGTACCTTGCTGACGCCGAAGACAAGAACAGGATCAATAGGTTACTGCAGATTTCAAAGAACAGAAAAGTGAAGACGAGAATAGTCAACGCGGAAACGCCAGCAGGCAAGCGAATCAGCCAACTCGGAGGCATAGTTTTCTTCGCCGAGCTAGACAAATAGACCCGGTTCAAGAACCCTCTCTCAAGCGCATTGGCAAATCTTTTATTCAAACTGAAACCACAACACACCACAATAATAGGTGAGAGAATGGGCAATCGCGGAAGTCTGTGGCTTGGCGCGTTCGTAGGTTTCATAATAATCGCTGTCCTCGGATTCATCCTACCAATAATCGGACACCTAATCGGCGGACTCATAGCGGGACTGATAGCCAGAGGCGGCGCAGGAAGAGGCGCACTAGCTGGCTTTCTCGCAGGAGTCTTCGGCGGCATAATACTCACAATACTGGCAGTGATCTTCAGCAGCGCAATAGGAGGACTAATTGGGGGACTGGGTGGATTATTCCTAGGCGGTCTAATAGGCATCTTCATAGGACTACTAGCCCTCATCCTTAGCGTCCTTGGAGCAGTAGTGTCAGCCATAGGCGGACTAATCGGCGGAGCAATCGCAAGATAAACACCGCCTACACAGCCCCTCATTTCCAAACTGTTAAGAATCTTCAGCACATACTCCAGAATATCAA
>Ga0315296_10003077_pt1 | contig 14067 bp, 6 predicted proteins | sample YL17G14_18_MG_FD_203921 | JGI IMG/M metagenome (GOLD analysis project Ga0315296, IMG submission 203921) | Sediment microbial communities from Yellowstone Lake, YNP, Wyoming, USA - YL17G14_18 | ecosystem: Environmental > Aquatic > Freshwater > Lake > Sediment | place: USA: Wyoming | collected... | reverse complement strand
ATCTATATTATCGATGAGGAGATTCTCCAGCTCACTACAGAAGTGGCGCACACTGGAGTCGTGGGAAAACGGACAGCACGAAGATGAGGGTTTCCGCGGATGTCGAGAGCGTTCTCAAGGCCGTGAAAGCCGAGGTCGGCAAATCAGTCATCGGATACGAGGAGCAGGTCGAGGACTTCATGATATGCCTGCTCACCGACGGTCACCTGCTCATCGAAGGAGTTCCTGGAGTCGCAAAGACGACTCTCTCAAAGGCGTTCGCCGCGGTCTGCAGCCTTTCGTACAAGAGGATCCAATTTACACAGGACCTTCTGCCGGCGGACATCACAGGCCACTTCTTCTACAACCAGAGGACGAGCGAGTTCGAGGTGAGGAAGGGCCCGCTCTTCGCGGACATTGTGCTCGCGGATGAGATCAACAGGGCCCCGCCGAAGACGCAGTCCGCGCTCCTGGAAGCCATGCAGGAGCGCCAGGTCACCATCGAGGGAAACACCTTCGAGCTGCCCAACCCGTTCACGGTCATCGCCACTTTGAACCCGATCGAGACCGAGGGAGTCTACCCGCTCCCCGAGGCCCAGATAGACCGGTTCATGATCAAGAGCGTGATGGACTACCTTGGAAAGGAGAAGGAGATAGACATCCTGAAGCTCAAAAGCTCACCAGAGAAGGACCCGGAGATAGTGCTGTCGAGGGACGCCATACTGGACATGCATCACGATATTCGGTACGTGCACTCCCACCAGAGCATCCTCGAATATGTCGAGGAGATCGCAAGGGCCACGCGCGCAGTCGATGAGCTGGACCTCGGCCTCAGCCCGAGAGGGGCCATCCACCTGCTCACGACGGCAAAAGCTCACGCATACCTGCACGGACGAGCCTATGTCATCCCTGACGATGTGAAGGACATGGCCCACAAGGTGATGAATCACAGGCTGATACTCTCTCCCGAGGCGGAGCTCGGAGGCCTGACCCGAGGGGGCGTGACGGACACGGTCCTCTCGACCGTACCGGTCCCGAAGGGCGAGTTCAGGAGCGCTGAAGCCAGGTAGGTGTGACCGGCCTTGCGCTCGACCACCTTGGGCACAGCGTTGTTGTCGATCTCCATAGTCTTCGCGTTCGTCAGCGTGCTTTTCTCGAACATATCGTTTGCCGTTGTCGCGGTCGCGCTGATCGCGGCGCATGTCTACTCCTATCGGAGATTCGTCAACGAGCTCGAGACGACCGATCTCCATATCGAGCGCAAGGTGCTCGACCAGATGATGTTCTCCATGGAACCTGCCAGCATAGCAGTCGAAGTGCTCAACAAGAGCTCCGAGCCGGTGAGGGGCACGTTCGAGGACATGGTCCCTGAGGATTGCACGCTGTCCTCGGGCAATAACAAGGCGTCCATGATCCTCCCGCAGCATTCGATCCTCAAGATGTCGTACTCGATCACCCCACAGAAGCGCGGGGCCCATCACATACCCGGGATGAAGATCGAGCGGACGGACTCCTACGGGCTGTTCGTCGAAGAGCAGATCATCGAGCGGGATTCGCTTCTGAACGTTCACACAGAGAAACGGGCGATCGACATCGCCCGGAAAATGGCCGGGAGAGAGCATCTCGAGTTCTCTGGCATGGGAAGGAACCCCGCGATAGTGCTCAGGGAGTTCGAGTTCGACGGCATCAGGGATTACGTCCCCGGAGACCGCGCCAGAGACGTCCACTGGAAGCTCTTGCCGAAACTGAACAAGCTGATGACAAAGATCTACAGGAAGGAAGGCGCAGTCCACACCACGATCTTCGTCGACTGCGGGCGGAGCATGAGACTGCAGTCGAGCAAGGTGGGGAAATTGAACCACGCGGTCGACATCTCCATGCAGCTCTCGAACGTGCTCATCAACAGCTTCCACCCAGCTGGGGTCGCGACCTTCGACGAGATGCGAGTGCTGAACAAGGTCCGGCCGTCGGTCGGCAGACATCAGTTCGACAAGATCGTGAAGCTCCTGATGGACGTGCCTGGCACGATCGGCGACACGAGCGCAGTCCCAGCCCAGAAGGAGGAGGAGCGGACCAAACCTCCAAAGCCGACAAGGCCGGCTGGCAACTCGAACACCAAGGGAAAGGAGTTCCTCAAATCACTCACGGACCTCTCGGCCGCAGGTGGGCCGAAGAAGCTCGGCATCGGGCTGGAGGGAGGCGTCAAGGAGATACTCGCCAAGAGCATGGGCCAAGAACAGCTGTTCATCATCATCTCCGACCTCATCTCATCCAGGAACGCTGTACTTGCGGGCGCGAGAATCTGCAAAACCACTGGAAACAAGATGCTGATCATACACACCTACGACGACTGGTACAGGGACGCCGGCCAGAAGGCCGAGACTCAGGACATCGAGAAGCTCTATGACAATCTGAACGGGTCGATCAAACTTGAGGCGGCTTTCAGGGGGTACGGGGCGTCGTACATCAGGGTCGGCCCCGCGGACACGACCTCGGGGATCGTCAGAGCGATTAGGAGGGGGAAAGCGTGATAGTCTCACTGAGGATGCGGATAGTCCTGCTCCTGCTGGTCACGGTCGACCTGATGGTATTCTCCAGGATCACGCTGCTACCGCTCATCGCGATGGCAATCGGAGCTGCGACGATCCTGCTCGGCATTGTCTCCTCGTACAGGATCGCCTCCATGATTGGCCTGCTCGTGGTCATGACCACAGCGGCAGCCTCGATCGAGATACCCTCGCTGCTCGAGCTCGGAGCCATAATGACGGCAATCATAGCGCTCCTTCTGCCGGTGCTAACCCTGATTTGGCTAGCGCTGTCCGTAGAAGAGGGAGAAAGACAGCAGGTGTCGGTAAGGAAAATCCCGGCCGGGGTCGCGCTCGCGTACGCGTTGGTGTGCGTCTGGTCGGCCCCGTCAACGGTACTGGTGCTCAGCCTATTCGCGCCGACAGTCTCGATGCGGGTCGACATACTCGCCGAGATATCCATCATGCTGGTGGCGACGATCGGAGGGAGCGTGCTACTGCTGCGCAGAAAGCCCTCGGGCATAATCACACCGAAGCCAGAAGGGGGCGCCTAGACCGTATGCAAGCCGGTAGAGTCTGCGTCAACCGTTAAATATCGGCTACAGGTTGGCTGAGAAACGTGAAGGTCCAGCGCGAGTGGCTGTTGCTCCTTGGTTCGCTGTTCGTGATCGCAGCGCTCTACAACCACTACATAGGCCACTCCGTGTACCTTGTCGAGATCATCTTCGTTGTCATCGGGACGCTCATAGTCCTGTACGGCCTAATCACTCAGAGGTTCGAACCTGCAGATGCTGAGGAGGGAATGCTGGTCGCGCTCCTGTCGAGGTACATGACCAAGAAACAGTGTTCGTTCATACTCCCGCTTGTCGGTTTCCTGCTGATCCTTGGGTGGTCCATTTGGAAGCTCTCGGTGAAAGGAACGGCGGACCTACAGATGGAAGATTTCATGGTCACCCTCCTGGGCCTCGCACTCGTGCTCTATTACTCCGGTCCGTCGCGGTTCATTCCCCAGAAAGACTTCGTCGTGCTCTACCTGATATTCATGACATTCGTGTTCGTGGTCATCTGGAAGTCGTACGTGATGTTCACGGGAGACGCGGGAGCTAGGCTCTCCTCATACACGAGATACTACCTCATCACAATTCCCGTAGTCGTCCTCGTCCAACTGCTGGGAGTGGACGCGAGCGCATTCCTTCAGACAGACAGCCCTGGACTCACTAACTTCATCGAGTATGCGTATCACGGGAGATATGTCACGGTGGGGATCGGCGTGACATGCAGCGGGCTATATTCCGCGGGTCTGTTCTTCTCGGCGTTCCTGGCGTTCGTGCTCGTGCGTTACAAGAAGATAGACAAATACATTCTGTTCGGCCTCGGGGTAGGACTGCTGGTCACTTGGTTGTCGAATATCTTCAGGATGACGATAACCGTGCTGGTTGGCTCGATCTACGGTCATCCGGCACTGTCGGTATTCCACAGCTATTTCGGGATAATCGCTTTCATCATCTTCCTGACAGTCTTCTGGATGCTCATAGTCAGGTGGCTTGACCGGCACGAGCCTTTGCAGCCGACAGAGAATGCCAAAACAAACGACAATCCGGCCTGATCACTCGAAAGGCTTCTTGGGCCTGTCCTTAATCATCGCCCTCAGCTCTTCGAGCTGGAGCTCAATCTCTGCGTTGAGGTCGCGAGTGTCCTCCTTGAAGACCGAGTTCTTCAAGCCGGGTATGAGCAGTTCCCGTTCGATTAGGTCGCCGTAATCGGTGATTGGTGCCTCCTGCTCCTCCTGGCCCTCATTCTTGATGACGATCTCTGGTATCGAATCGATAAGCCTTGGGGGCTCATTGATGATGTCCTCGAGCTCATCCATGGGATCCCTGGCCGGCCTAGGCTCGGCGAGATGATGGTCGACCCGAGCGGTCTGCGCGAGGACTCTAGACCCGCCAACGGCTGGCTCTTTCGGCGACTTGCGGGGTTTTGGGAGAGATTCCTCTCGAATGACGGGTGTCCCAGATAGATCACGAACGGACATCTCGACCGGGGCTTTCTCGTCCCTGCCCCTGCGCTTCGAGACATACAGCATCGATATTGAGGAAACCATTGCGGCTGCGCACATAACCGCAATCCCGCTAAGGCTGCTCAAGAAGCCCAGGTTCAATCCCGCGCGTGACGATGTTGCATTGAGCTGGACATGGGGGCCAAGGGCATCGTTCCCAACGACATCTTGGCACGCGACATAGACATCCATGCCGTCCCAAAGGACGTCTGCCGGAAGGACTGCGACATAGGATCCACTGTCGAGGACCATTGTAGCACTCGCGTACGAACCGCCTTTCGATTCGTAGTAGAGAAGCACCTGACCCATGCCGTAGTCATCTGAAATGCTCGCTCTTACGTTGAAGTCCGCCCCAGTTTTGAAAGATGTGCTCGAGAACGTACCTATTGCAGGAGGCACATTGTCCAGGTAGAAAGAGATGGCGAGAACGGTCTGCTTCCCGCTCGCATCGCTCGCAGCGATTTGAAGGGAATGCCAGCCCGTGGAGAGGGAACCAGTGTCAATATCGTACGGGGCGGCCAGGTCCATGTGCTGACTCTCGTCGACGGCCCACTCGACCTGCGTCAGATAGGGGTCTACGACTGCAACATCAAGTATCGAACCGAGCTTCGCCACTTCTCCGGACACGAGATTGGTGATGGACAACAGAGGAGGCGACGAATCGAGTTTGAAAACGAATTCTGCCTTTGCCTCATTGCCTGCCTTGTCGGTCGCCCGGATAGAGATGGCGAAGGCACCGTCGCTAGAATAAGGTGTGAGAGGAATGGACAAATCGGAAGCAGAACTACCCTGAGAGACTCCCCAAAGAGTCCAATTGACCGTCATCAGGTTGTTCTCCTCTACGTGGATGGCTATTCTGTCTGTTGGGCTCACAAAGGAATCGTTCGCGGGGGACAGAAGTTGGACTAGTGGTAAGACATCATCAATCGTGACAACCATCGTAATCTGATCCCAACCGCCAAGACTGCTAGTGGCATTAAGGAACAGCGTATGGAGACCCTGCTGCCAGCCAACAGTAGATATTGTCGGCTGAGAACCCAGGTTGTTCCATATGCCGCCTTCACACCATCTGTAAGTCATTGACCCGTCGCCAATAGCTGTGAACTGGATGGATGTGCCAGAACGAACCACAGAACGGCTCGCAGGGCTCAGCAACTGCAAGGCAATTGAACTGGCGGATATCTCAAAGGAAACTCGCCTGGTGGTCGAGTGGCCTACCAAATCTGTCGCGGTGACTGCGACCACGTGCATGCCAGGACTCCATCCAGTCATATCAATATTGTAAGGAGCTGACAGTGGCACAGCAGGTTTGCCATCTGCGGAATAGACCACGCTAGAGAGATGAGAGTCATAGATGTCCGCAATTAGAATCGAACTCACTGGGATTCTCGTACCATCAAGAGGGAAGGTTATCGCAATAGACGGAACAACTGCATCAACTTCGAACTCATATGCCTCGCGGGTTGTTGCGAGTTGATCATCTGTGGCAGTCACATCCAGGACATGTCTTCCGTCGCTCCAAGAAGAAGTTGAAACCTGCCACGGAGAAACGAAGGGAGAAAGCCCTACGCCATCAAGATAGGCGTTTGCGGCGAATGTTCCATCATCAACGATGTCCAAATCTATGATCTGGCCGGAAGCTATCAGACTGCCGTTCGCCGGAGATGCAAGAGCGATTACCGGTGGAGGGTTCGACGACCTGATAGACTGAAGGGAAATCGTTTCCGAGATGGATTCAAAGATGCCCAGGTCGAACGCCACTTGAATATCCACTCTCTGATCCGGGCCTGAAAACACCATGTATGGATTGAAATGCCATTCGAATCTTATGCGCCCGTCATGGGTATGGGAACTGGAGGTCACATATTCGTCAAGAATCGTCGCGAGCTTGCGTCCGCCAGCATACAACTCCAATGGAATGGAATCATTCCTGCTTATCGGGTTGCCATTCATGTCCGTCAATTGGCCAGTGATCAGAGTGGACACATCTCCATTCCTGTACTCGAATTCGCTCTGACTAATCGTCAGGCTGAAGGAAACCGGGATTTGTCTGAGCGACGCGTTGGATGCAGTGTACTCGATGTAGTTGCCCGAGGAATCGGATACCTTTATCCTCAGGTGGACTGCGCTGTCCGATGTAGTTGTCTGTATCTGCGAACTGTATCTCCCACCCGCTCCTTCGTTCACGGTGAGATACCTCCAAGCGGAGCTTTCGACGGGGCGCCAACTGACCTCTACATTGCCCACGGAAGAGTCGTCCGTGGCTATGATCTGGAAGTCGAGCGTGTCTCCCGGAACGAATCGCACCGGCATCGAAAGCCCCACAATCTCAGGGGGATTCAAGTCAACCGATGGGGTCGTGAAACCAAGGACAGTCTTAGTCCGGTCACATATCTGCGAACCGAGGTTGAAGACTATCTCGGCCCTGTAGGTTCCGGTGCCAGGCAGACTGACGAAACGAATTGCATCTAGAGCACGCTGGAATTCGCTCATGTGATAGGTCGCGATTAACGAATTGCCTCGGAACAGAAGCAGGTCCGGCTCACCTATTCCTCTGCCGACGACTTTCGCACCGGACTGATCCCGCAGAACTGGATGCACGACGGCGAGCGTATCATTGGTGTTCATCGTTCGGACGGAAGGATAGAAGGGGCCCTGGCCAACCCTGTGGGACTCGACGACTGCAGTGAGCGGCTCGAGGGAGTTTCTGTCCGGCAGGAATATCAGGTTCGAATCATAGGAGTAGTTCACAAGCCTCTCGTAGTTTGGCGTATAGAACTCCTGATCGAAGGCTGTGTCACGGAGATATCCGGGGGTATAGTATTCCTCGAAAACACCTTGCACGATGACTTTGCGACTTAGACCTGAGAAGATCGGGGGAATTGACGTGCCCGTATCCCTTCGAAGATACTGGTTTGAAGCTGTGCCCATGGACAGGTGGCCTCCAATGTTCGCGACCGGGTCGACAGCACCTGGCAAATCGTACTTCGTGTCAAAGACTGAGTACTTCCCATCTTCGAGTGTGAGGATGTTGGGAGTGGACGAATTGACGCCGTCGAACTCCCACGACAGGAAGTATTCGAGATCGGCGGAAGCCTCGATCCTGAAGTCCGTAGACACGCTGTTCGCGACTTCGTACCAGTGCCTCCAGTTCCTGCTCATGAAGTCATACATGCTCGCAGAATACGCATACCCTGCGATGGCAATCCCTATGCGTGTTTCCGTATCAGACACATATATTGTCCTTGACTTCGGAAGCGAGAACATCTTGTTTCCGACGATTGTGTCGTCAATACTGAGCAGGTGGAACGAGACATTCTTCTCTCCGACATAACGGAAGTATAGCCAATAGTGGTCGACGTATATCGGGCAACCCTCATCGGTCTCCAGGTTCAGGATCATCTGATGAGCGGTGCTCATTCTCAGATAAACGTCAGATGTCTGTGTCCGACTCAATTGAACGACACTGGAGAGTGCGTAGGGATCGTCATTGAAGTACAGCTCCTGGTGGCCCGCTGAGTGAACTGAGTATGTCCCAGATTCAAGAACGAAACTGGCAGGTGGGGCCGCGCTCGAAGGTGCGCATGCGCTGACTGAGATCCCGACGTCTGGCATACGATAGGCCCAGACACCACCCCCGCTGTCGAACACCTCTTTCCCGTCCATATCAAGCACATGAACGTTGATCACGGACAGAATTGCGTACCCATATGGAATCCGGACGCTCCGGATGCCGTCGCTCACTAGCACCTCGCCATCGAAGTATCCCTCAGGGGCAGACGGTTGGGGCATGGGAATATCAAGAACGAAAGACCCAGATCCGCCTGCCGACATTGAAATCGAAGATTCTGACAACTGGGACGCATCTATCGACTGAGGCACGACTCTCGACCCATTGACGCTTAGACTGGACCAGTCATGACCTGTCAACGAAAAAGTAGAGGAGGGCCCTGAATTCTTCATCGTCAAAGCATGATTGAACCCAGCTACATGTGAACAAGAGACCAATGGCGAAGACAAGAACAGCGATGCATCCGCGGAGGAGGGGATCCACAGCTGGCCGGAACCCGCCACCCAGATGGATTCCGTAATCTCAGCCGATTCCGTCACAAGCGCGGACTTCACCATCGAGGAGGTCCATTCCGGATGCAACTGCAACAGAAGCGCAGCTGCCCCACTGACATGGGGCGCTGCCATTGAGGTTCCGCTGAGAGTGTAGTAGCCCGAGGAGGAACTGTAGCGGGTGCCAGAGCGAGGAACAGTGGATGATATGGACACACCGGGCGCGCTTATGTCAGGCTTGATCTGGAGGGCCGTACCGGTACCCCTGGAACTGAACGAGGCCAAGGAACCTGTAGCGTCCACCGCACCCACGGTGATTGCCTCGGGAGCAAGCCCTGGAGACGAGACCGTTCCCATAGCGGGCCCCTCGTTCCCAGCTGCCGCCACAACAACAGCGCCAGCGTCATAGGCATTCCTTACTGCCACGCACAGGGGATCTCCGAGCTCGCCTGCGCCACCAAGGCTCATGCTTATTACATCCGCATGATCGGAGGTGTCGCCATCGCTGTTTAGATCCAGCGCTCTGTCAATGGCCTCAATGACGCTGCTTTCTCTTCCGTTACCGTCCGAACCGAGGACCTTGTAGGCCAGGATGCTGGCATCCGGGGCGACTCCTTTGTAACTAGCACCATTTGCCGCAACTATGCCGGCCACGTGCGTGCCGTGACCGTTGTCATCCATAGGGTCTGAGTCGTTGTTATGGAAATCATAGCCCCCGATGACCTTGAAACTGGCACCAAAGCCTCCTCCAAGGTCTGGGTGGGTGTAGTCAACGCCGGAGTCCAGCACAGCTATGACCACTCCTTTTCCTGTAACGAGCTGGCCTTTGGCATCCGTGCGAGACCACATCTGGTCCGCGCCAACCTGATAGATGTTGTCTGATACCAAGGCATGAACTGGGAGGTCTGGGTATATTTGGATTGTAAGGTCAAGGGCGCTAAGCATCTCCGCGGATTCAACACTCAGGCGGGCGAAGAAGCCGGAGATTGCACTGAAATAGCGCTTTGTCGCCCCGTTGCGTATTTCATTCATCAGACGCTCTTGATACGCCGCAGGCTCATCGCCAGCCAACGACGACAATGCAGAAGCGAAATATTCCAGTGGATCCTGCTCGATCGCATCAGTCGGCAGAACGAATATCACGCCTACGAGGCCGGAGCTGTCGGCCATTCCCTCCCAATCCCATCTAGAATCACTCTGGGACGAATACCCGGAAGAACCTCCAGGTTCCTGTAACTGGTCAGGATCTTGATGATCAAGAGGGTCTTTCGCCTCTTGTGAAAGATTGATGGCGAAGGCCGAGGAGAGAACCAAGGCCAATAGGATGCATAGGGAAATGGCAGGCGTCTTGAGGGAGCGGGCACTAGGTCTTGCCCGTTCTTGGGTATTCCCTATGCGTCTCACTCCCGCTGAAGGTTCACAAACCAGTAGACTCAGCTCCACTGTCCAATTTCTGAAACGTGGATATTTAAGGCCACTCACGCCGTTATCATATGGAAAACGGCTGCTGGCCCGAGGCGTGCTGCGCTCAGCTCTCAAATGGGGAAGTCATACTGACTCCCAGAATGGTCTGAGTCAGTGCACGGAGTGATCCCATCACTTCCACTTCTGTCGATGGCCGGCATGCTATAAAACCCTATTCTCAAACCTGAGAACAACGTGTTGGCTGATTATGAATAGACATTCTGGCGAAACGAGATGTCCGGCCTGAAAGCGGCAATCTACGTTCGCTGCCGTCTTGAGCCTACAGCCACAACTGCAACAACGCCGATAAGGAGTGCAGCAACAAGAGCCCCGAGCATGCCTCCGAATTCCGGTATAGCCGTCGACAGGTCCACCCAAATCTCCATCGGATTGTCAGTGATCGTTGTCTCGTTGTACTCAGTGCCAAGGATAGACGTTACAGTAACCCGGATCGTATTATCTTCGGTCCAATTGGCGTCCGGGAAAGTCACAGTGTAAAACCCATCGGTATCTGTGGTAGTTCGAAGGTGATTTGTAGGATCGACTATCCACACGAGCACATCCGCTCCAACCATAGGATTGTTGGCACTGTCCCGGACGTAGCCATACACTCCCAATACGCCGGGGTCCGCCCTGGCAGATTCTGAGGCAAGCATCGGAAGCGCCAGAAGCATTCCTGAGATGACAATAGAAGCTACAAGGGATCGCGAGACTCGCAAGGACCGCATGGTGATAGATGTCACTTTCTAACCTCACACTGTTTTCTGATATTCTCAGGTTCTAATACTTGGAAATGGATAAAAAGGTTTCCTAAGGTGGCAATAAACCCGCCACCTATTCACGAAATAGGTTTCTATGCTCTAGACTACGCCTTGGTAGACAATCTTCCCAGGACCTGTCACTTCGATGAAGTAGGCTCTTCCGGGGGTTATCGTGAAGTCGTACACGGATCCCGGCTTGTTGACCTTCGGGAAGTAGCTGTAATACTTGCCTGTCTCTTCATCGAAGTAAGAGATCATCTTGACAGTGCATCCCTGAACCATGCCTGTCTTGGTGTAGCCTGGGACCGAGCAGCCAACAAGATCACTGGCCAGGATTGGCTTGAGGGCGTTGTAGCCAATCAAGTTCGTGCCCGTCTTCAGGCTGACTTCGCTCTGAGTCGGTATCTCTCCCAGCAAGCGGAAGTACGCACTCGCCCTGGTCTCGATGAAGTAGCCCTTCCCCTGCTCGATCAAGAAGTCATATTGGGAGTGCGGTGTGTTGACTCCGGGGAAGTAAGACTGGTAGAGGCCTCTTGTTGTGTTGAACTTGGTAATCATTTTTGCATTGAACTTACCAGTCGAAGTCTTGCCAATCGAGTTCGCAAGGTCGGATGCCCAGAACCTATCCAGCATCGTCAGCGGTGACGACCAGAGATTGGTGCCCTGCTTCAGCTTGAACGGAATCTCGGGATCGAGATCGTGCGCATTGCCGAAGTCAATCACCTTGTTGTCTGGAGCTCCAGAGTAGGCGCGTATCGTAATCTGGACGCTGCTACCCATTAGCGACGTTGGAGTCCAGCCTATCTCCGTTGTGGACTCGTTTACCCAGTACTTGCCAGGTAGCAGATCCTCGAATAGATAGTACCCAATTTCGAAAGTCCAGCCTGTGTTCTGGGTTATTCTCTCCTCATGGACGTACACACCATTCGCAGTTCTGCCGTCAAGGGTAATCAACCAGTTGCCTAGACCCCATTCTCCAGGATCCCTCACTCCGTTCGGCGGCATGCCAGGAGCAGGTAGAAGGTCCTCGAACTTGTAGCCCTCTACGATTGCATACATAACATTCCCTATGTCGAATTCGTAGACGGTGGGTGCTGCAGGATGCCCGACCACATCTTTCTCGTACGGGAATGTCGATGTAGTTGTCCAGCCGTCCTGCATGACCTCCTCGACCTTGTACTTGCCTCCCTCGAAGATGTCTCTGAACACGTACTTGCCTGCGCTGTCAGTCGTTGAAGTGCCATACAACTCCCAGTATCCACCGCTGACTGACCACTTGTACAGCTCGATTGTCCAGCCTGCCAGAACCGGCTCGCCTGTGTCCTTGACACCGTCCAAGTCCTTGTCCAAGAACTTGTAACCCCAGATAGTTGTCGTGGGCACATTGCCGAACTTCTGCGGCGGCACTATTGTGCCGGACAAGATCTGAATTCTGTCGTAGAACATAGGTAGAGTGGCATGCCAGCCGTACCTGTCCTCCTCGCTGACCCTGTAGGTTCCTGGATACAATCCAGTGAAGGACCACTTTCCACCGTTAGCCGTCACAGTCGATGTGTGGACCTCAACGCCGTCCACCTGGACACCATCGAGGAAAATCGTCCAGCCATCGAGGTAAGGTTCGCCGTTGTCCCTGGCCTTGTTCAGGTTGTTGTCCTGGAACTTGATACCACTGATGGATCCCTTCTGCACGTTGCCGAACTTGCAGCACCAGACTTCTTCTGAGTATGGTGGGCTCAGTATGGTTACATCATAGTACCGCCCAGATGCATCAGGCATTGTGCACACCCAGGTCGCCACATCCTCAAACACCTCATAGACATCGTAGACTCCCGGGAAGACGCGGAAAGAGAACTTCCCTTCGGCGTCAGTCGTAGTGGTCTTGGTGACGTGCTCCGGAGGCGCAGGTGGATCACTGGTCGAATCTCGGCTGAAAGACTCATAGCCGTCAAGCTTGATGGTCCACCCAGCAAGGAATGGCTCTCCGTTGTCCTTGACACCGTTCATGTTGTCGTCGCGCCACTTGTAGCCCGTAATCAGCTGCGATTCAATGTAGCCCCAATCGAACTGCTTGGAGGCTCCACTGCCGACAGTGAACGACTTCAGCGTGCCATTGGTCGGGGCCCAATAAGGTACTGCCGGCAGATTGAGTACCACTTTGATTGTGTAGTCTCCAGGCACAACTTTGTCCCAGCCGACATAGTTGCCAGTGTCCTCAGCCGGTTGGCGCGGATCATAGTCGTGGTAGACACCGAATATGTCGGTACCGTAGAGGTATACGGTCCAGTTGTTGACCATGCTTGGTCTCGGAAGTCCGACTTCCACTGCGTGCTGGAAGAGGCCGTCGAGGCTGTAATCTTCGAACACATAGCCGTAGGCTTTTGCGTACAGATAGACATCCACGTCCCAAGTGTCTTTGTCCTCTGCTTCGTGGTGCTTCTGGTCCTCGGCTCGAACGTCGTCCCACTGGTGGTCTTTGGCGAGGACTGACGCCTCGTTGTGGAACACGGGTCCATCGATAGCCTTCAGCTGGACGGTGAACGACCTGTTGTCGTACCATGTCTTCTTGGTAACATCGTACGGAGCCAGGTCTCCGCTGAACAGTGGATTGGCCGGGTTCAAACCGAGCTTCAGTGCTATTTTGGCGTCGTAGACATCAAACCACATCTCGGTATCGGTGCTGGGATTCGAGACATTGATCCAGTATGTAACCCAGTCGTTCTCCATTACCTCGGTTGAGGATGACCACTTGTCGATGTTGATCGCCGGGTGGAGTATGTCTATCTGGACAGTGTCACTGCCCGAAGCCTCGTGGTGCACCTTGTCCTCGGTTCGGACGGTGTACCACTGCTGGTCGTTGGCTTTTACAGAGGCTGTGTTGACAAGCTCCGGCTGCTGGACTCTGAGGTCCTTCGCCAGGACGGTGTACCAGAAGGTCTGGTTCTTGAACTCTCCTGGACCGAGTGTGCCGCTCATGAGCACGCCACCGCCGAGCATCGGATCCGTGACATTGTAGTCCATGCGTGTGTCCGCGCTGGGGTTGGAGACGTTGATCGTGTAGTAGATGAGGTCTCCCACGACGGCGCACTTGAACGGTGACCACTTGTCGATGTTGATCGCCGGGTGGAGTATGTCTATCTGGACAGTGTCACTGCCCGAAGCCTCGTGGTGCACCTTGTCCTCGGTTCGGACGGTGTACCACTGCTGGTCGTTGGCTTTTACA
>Ga0315296_10003076_pt1 | contig 14067 bp, 25 predicted proteins | sample YL17G14_18_MG_FD_203921 | JGI IMG/M metagenome (GOLD analysis project Ga0315296, IMG submission 203921) | Sediment microbial communities from Yellowstone Lake, YNP, Wyoming, USA - YL17G14_18 | ecosystem: Environmental > Aquatic > Freshwater > Lake > Sediment | place: USA: Wyoming | collected... | reverse complement strand
CTGCTGTATCAAAGACGTATCCGCCCGCCATGTTCTCCACCCAGCACCGCGCTATCGTAGAATAGGTAACAGTATCGAAGTATATCCCGTTCATATCCCCCGCCGTCTGGTTGGCCCTGTTCCCGTCAATCCTCAGATCCGCTACAATGACGCGGTTCGCGTTGACGACAGAGATCACGTTCAGGTCGGCGTCGTGTCCGTTCGGTACCCTGAGCACCGTCCCCGCGCCCTGCCCCATCAGGGTCGTGAGCGTGGCTAGGTTTATTGAGGCGGTTATGTTGTACGTGCCCTCGAGGAGCATCACCGTGCCCCCGATCGCGCCCAAAGCGGTGATGGCAGCGTTGATCTCCACTTGGTCATTTGTGCCGTCGCAATGATAGGCGGCTGGGGCAAGGTAAGGGTTTATCGTGTTGCTTGCCGCGACCACTATCGTCCGCCCGCGAGTGTCTAACGAGGGTATCTTAACTATCGTCCTCGATGTCTCTATTACCAATTAAATCGTCCTCAGGAACGAGTAGAGTCTGAATGTGGCTTGCGCTGCGCCCCCGTTCACGTATCGTATTCTCAGCGATGGGCAGCATACCTCGACGCAGAATCCGAGAGTGGCTCCTGCGGCCACCGCGATGGCGTCCGAAACGTCCCAGTTTATTCCATTCGGGGATTGTTCTACATAGAGGGTTCCTGCGACATTTGCGGTAACGGATCCGGTAATTCGTCGGTATCCATCGCCCACCATTATGCCCGAGGTGTAGGTGGCGCCGCCTGCGAGCGGGGTGGTGGTGAATTGTCCGGGAGCCATGTCGTTGATAATTACGACGGGGCCTGCAACGGTCACGACTCCTGCCACCAGCAATGTCCCGTTCGGTTGGCAAAGCACTCTAACGGGATTTCCTGCCACGTCAGTTGCCCATATCACGATGCCCCTTCTTAGGTACTTGACTATCTCGACATCTTTTCCCATCTTCACCATTTCCTATTGCGCTCGTCGGGGGGGCTCAAAGTGTATTTCATAAATATCCTGCTCGCTATGCCGACCCCGTGGATCCTGACGATGAGGGATCTTGCGAACTTCAGCTCCCCTATATGGATGATAAAGTTGCCCGTGATCGCGTCTTGGTATGCCGTAATTTCGTCCACGTCGTCGGTGATCTGCGCCAAGTTTGCGTAGGTGTAATCGTATATTGGTGGCCTGCCATCTACCTTGATGTACAAGCTGAATTGTGTGTTTGGTGAAATTACGAGGAACTCGTGCATCTTCCCAGAACCTTCGACGTTGCACACCTCGTAAACGCCGGGTATGGTTACCGGACCTATTGGGTTCACCACGTAGGTCCTTTCGCTCGGTAGCTTTGACACTCCTTCAGTGATCTGATCGAGCTTCGCGGCAAGCTGTGGGCTCTTGACCTCCAACACCCCCTCGTTCTCGTTCTCCCTGGGAGCACTGCTCCGCGTCATCCACAAGTGGACTGCTATGATTGCGCCCGCTACTCCTGCCGCAACTGCCAAAGCGGTGTGCCAGGGTTTCCATGGCATTTCTACCGCCTTCACCTGCTCGCCACGATCGCCATGCCGACTACGCCGACTACACCCGCCGCGATTATGTATCTCTTGTATTTTTCCCAAAGGGACTGCGATGGGGGTTGCTCTTCCGATAGTGCTGCTAGCTGTCGGTATCTCTCTGTCGGCCGGCCCAGCCCAGCCAAGTACGCCCGTTCGTATAGCGGGCTTGGGCCCCTCTCGGCTCGCGCAGACTCGAGCATCTCGGGCACTCCCCAGTATGGAAATGCTTTGCCACCTATCGCCGTGTATGCGGGAACTGCGGCGCTTTCTGGAACGACGACGGGTTCTATGGTGACGGTAATCCCGGCTCGCTGTAGCTCCGCGAGGGCCTCGGGTAATGGAGCACTCCTCCCATACTCCCTGATGAACCGCCCGCCCTCCGGGTAAGTATATCTACCGTAGGCAATCGTGGTCGGTATCTCTCCCAGCTTCGCGCTTTGACCATCGATTTGTAGCTCCATATTATCAGTTCCTCTATCGTACCCTTGAGTTAAAAAACTTATGCCAGCCTCAGATTATACCTCCGCCACCAGTTGACCGGCTTCCCCTTGATTAACTTTCTATCGTTCTCTGGGTCTTTCGGGTCGAATACGCCTATGCACACCCACCGCCCGTTCAGGAGGGGGTGCTTGGAATGTATCTGCCATCGTTTGTTCACAGATTCGTAGTGAGTTCTCCTGCTCCTGTAATCGGGGGGAAAGCTCACGAAGTCGATGTCGCTGTCCTTGCGCGGCGGTTTCGGGTACTTGGGCGACTGGGAGCCGGACAAAAAGACGTTGGGCAGCTTGAAATCCTGCTTGACCTCCTCCGCAAGTTGCTTCAGCAATTCTTGTGGCAACCTTGCCAACGGAAATCGGATAGTCGCCTGTTTTCGACATTTCTTCACCCTTGTCGGGCTAATCCAACGTATCCGGGCTCGCTTAATGGATGGGTATTGAGATTTACCTCAGTGCTATCGACTTTGGCAAGTATCGCGTCCCCCGATAGCCTCTGGAATTCTATCGAGTTGACCGTAGCGTATCGCTCTATCGACAAAATCGCTTCTGGGTTTCCGTCGCGTTTTAGTAGATAGACATTCGCCTCAAGAATTCCCCGAGATGCTTGGGTATAAGTATCCAAATAATTCTTCGTGAGATCAATTCCCAGCGTCAAGTTCCTCGCCGAGCACCTGCCTACGGTCGTGGCAATAGGCTCTTGAGCTATCGTCTTCGCCCAGTGCCCCTTCTCACCACCCGTAAGGAGATTATAGTCGACCCCTGCGACGACTACATGGACTTCTGCCCCGGCCATCCTGACTATCTCTATGCCGAAGTATGTCGCGTATTGCTCGATGGCAAGAAATGCCTCTGGGTTTCCGTCAGTCCTAAATGCGTAGAGCTTCGCTGCTTGTATGTCTCCACCAGAGTAGGTATATCTCTCCATCCTTGTCAAGTCGATCCTGCTCCCTTGGAAAATCTCGTAAGCCGTGATGAGCTGAGCAATCGAGTCAATCGTCGCTCGCCCGACGTATTTGATGGTGACGGTCGTGTTCCTGTCTAACTTGATGTTTATATTCGCCATGTTTAGATCTCCTCGTATGATTGATACGTATAGCTGACCCCTGCTGAGTCCACTATCGTTTCGGGGGCGACCAGTGTGTAGCTCCCCGCGTCCATCGTTGCTGAGTCCGGTGTTGTGATGCTCTGTCCATCGACTGTGACCGATACCCCGCTGACCTCGGTGGTGCCGGCTTTAGATTTGACAGTAAGGATAAATTGTCCTGGTCCTGGTGGTGGTAGCTGGAATGGCCATAGGTTATATTTCTTGGCGATTATCAGATAGGCTCCGACCCCGCCGCCCACGACTCCAACCACTATCGCAGCTGCTTTCGCGCTCACTCCCATCACCTACGTCGAGGTATATGTGCTATAATTGTAGGTGACGCCGCCGACCACTATCTGGTCTGGAACCACAATCGTGTAGCCCTTTGCGTCGAGCGTCAAACTTGTTGGAGTTGTGAAGCTCGTACTGTCAACCGTTCCTGCCACGGCTACTGGTGTCGAGCCTGCCAGAGCGGCCAAACTCAGGGTGTATTGCACTGGTGGAGCAACCGCATATTTTATGGTTATTGTCTTGTTCCGATCAAGTGTCACGGGGATATTCGCCATTTCACCACACTCCTCCTTTATTCTTCACTCCTTTTTAGCTTTTCTACACTGGTGCCTCCCTCAGGATCTCGTGGATGAGGTGAGACCACTTGGTAATCTTGACTCCGCCGATTTCCTCCTCGCCGCGTATGCTGACCTGGAGGAACTTGCCGAGACCCTTGATCGGCGTGTGGAACCTGACCACCCCGGTCAGCCAGTTGATGTCGACCTCACGGACGTAGTAGTAGTCCACCCGTAGCCAGTTGGTAAAGAAAATGATGCCTTCAAGCCATTTTTTCCTTACTACTGAAATCCATCCGTCGCCAAACACTTGGTAGCCCGGATAAACCGCGTCATAATAGGCCGAGCTAACCGACTCGTCTTGCGTCTTGAAGAGCGCTGGCTTCACATACTCGTACTTGATGCGCGGGTCGCCACTCGACATGACCTCCAGCTCGTCCGTCTCGAAAACATACGCGTCGACGTGGTGCGGCCCCCAGCCCGGGTCGTCCGCATCCGCATAAATGGAGCACCCCTGCACCGGTGCCTGGGGCTGGTTGGTCGTCGGGTGGAGCAGGCGGATTGAAAAGTATCCGTCTGCGGGAACGTAGCTCGAGAGCAATGTGGGCTCGATCGGCCCGCCTTGGAGCTGGAATGTGGCTATCATGTCTTTGTCGAGCGTCACCGTGCCCGTCAGCGTGGTGAAAGATGGGTGTGTTACCGTCACGGAATACGTCCCGTCCGGTAGCGATGCCCAGTTCGCCGAGCCGCCGACTGTGACCTTCTGCCCAGGTTGCGGTCCCGACAGCGCGACCGTCGCCCCGTCTATCGGGTATCTCGCCACCTCGTAGGCCCCGGCCTTCGCGCGTCCCACGACCTCTACCGTCAGGGCGTGGTACGTCTGTGTCTCAGGATGGGATGCGGCGATGTGGGCGTTTAGTGCGTCTTGGGTGCTAAATGTAGCGCCACATTGTGGACATGTATAGACTTCTTCCTCTGGTGGGGTGAATGGCCAAGCGCCCGCGAGCTTCGCAGCGACCAGGCCAGCCGCGATAGCTCCCCCGATGCCGACCACTACCATCGTAGCTCTACTCATTTTTTCTTACCCTTTCTGAACGCGCCCCTGAGTAGCGGGACCGCGAAGTAGACCGCCACCCCGATGATTACGACACCTGCGCCCAGTATGATGTAGTCCATGATCCCCCGCCCTCCTGGTAGATTGACGTTAGACACGTTCTCAGCGTGCTCGTCTATCAGCTGGTGCCCAACCTCTGGTGATATTTCTCCGGATGCAACCTTGTCGGTGATGTACTTGTCGAACTCCGTCTGCGCATCTACCTGCGCACGCGCCAAGTCGCCCGCCTCCTTCTCGCGCTGGACGGCCGGGTCGATGAAGTAAGCGGTAATCCGCCATATCAGAACCGCCCCTATGATGACCCACGCTATTATTTTGAGGATGGCGAGGATGAACGGGAACCACAAGAGAGGCGAGCCCTTGCAGAATATCATTATCCTCGGTCCCGAGACCCTGACCTCCAAGATGTCCTCGACGCCGGACTCCCTGACGACGGGCAAGAGGATTGTTCGTATTTCTTCCGGCGATAGGTAGGCCCACCCAGCGGTCTCTACCTGGCAAGCGTTAAGGATTATCACATCAGTTGTCCCGACCGGTATGTTGTACGCCCCGGACATCGGCAGAACGTACCTTCCGAGCTTGACATTGGACACGTAGCTGGACAGGTCCTCGGACAACCCCGATAGTGCGTAGAATGCCCCTATGAAGTCGGAGCCGTTGTACATGGCCAAGGCACCGTTATATGGGTTGGTAAAAGCCGTGACATCTATCCCCGATGAAATGGCGGAGCTCCTGGTGCTATCTACCGAGCCGATTAGAGCGGCGCACCTCGCCCTCAGCTGCTCCTTCTGCGCCTTCAACAGCGCCCGGAAGTCCCTGACCGCCGCGCTCGACATCGAGTACGCTTCTCCGTAGCGCCCGGTCTCGAAGTACCCCCTCGCCTGCGAAATCTGGGAAACGATCCCGCTCGGAATCGTTATCCCGGCACCATCTGCGACCTTCTTTAAGAATTCGTACCAGTTGAGAAATATCACGCAGTCTGTACGAGTTGCCATCTGCTCACTTCCGATTTACTTTCTTCCTCCGCCTATATATCAAATATCCGATGGTAGCCGCCGCTCCTATCGCTCCTGCCACTATAAGCACGGTCCGAATCGATGGTATAAAGCCCACAGCCGTCTCGTCGCCGAGAACCGTGAATGCGTCGCGGTTCCAGAGGAGCCATTTTGTCACCTCTCGAGCATACGGGTCTGTACTCTGTTCCCACCGCTCTATCTCCTGGTTGAAGACCTCGATGGCCTTGTCCTTTGCCTCCTTTACTGTTTTGCCTCCGATGAGCACCTTGGGAAACATGGTCGATACCCTAGCGAACGGGGCCGCCAGCCTGTCCGTCGCGGGGTGGCTAGGATCCGCCGTTGTCCAGACAAATTCCTCGTTGTAGCCCGCATAGGCCATGCCCCCTCTATTGACTATCTCTGGCCCGAGCTCCTGCGCGGTAAGACATGATAGGAGGTACACCACCCGGCCAACCATTAGGTCCGCGTTGGCAGGCGTTAAAAGAACAGAGTAGCCACTTTCTGCTTCAATGTACTGGCCCACCCAGGTATCTGCGTTGCCATGACCAACTCCTACGACGAGTGAGGCATCCAGCGACATAACAGCATCTTCAAACTTGCTGCCAATGGCGGCATCCCCTTGTAACGCCCGTCTAGGTCCCCCCCTCCATGCCAGCGAGTTGAGAACCGACCGCATCCACACTTCCCCATATGCCATCGGCCCTTCTAATCCTCCGTTCTCTGGTGAGTCTCGGTTGGGAACGGTTACTACCGCCGCATTTTTAACCATCATAACCCCGCCTGCTTCTTCCTCAGGAGCGTGCGCTCGAGCAGTTTGGCTTCCGCCGCTTCAAAGGTCTTGCCTATCGGCGTGTTCTTCTCTATTTCATCTAGGACCTGATCCGGGGTGAATGTCCTGCCGTTCATCATCATTATTGTTGGCTTCGCCCTTTGCTCGGGAGTAAGAGTTCCGACCCAACGCTTCACGCGCTCTTTGATTAAATCGTCGGGCATCAGCCACGCCCCATCAATTTTTGTTCAGCGGATAAGAGTAATTTACCCTCGGAAGTTCCTAATTCCATGGCCCTGAGTACCTCGTTGGGTGTCCATAACCTTCCCTGAAAACTAAGATAGGGCTGGTCCCTTTCAAAAACTGGGAGGCTATTAACCCAATCCCTATATCGAGCTATAACCTCAGCCTCCATCGTCTCACCTCGGAAGGCTTTGAGGCTGCCTAGAATCCGCCCAACGCGTATGCTTCAGGAGTTTCTGCCCTTACCTGGATTTGAGGAACTCCGGCTGCTCGCATTGTGACCGCCCCAGCGGCTACGGCGGGGCGCACGCCCCGCATCGCTGCCGAGAGTCTAGCGGACGATGCCGTGGCCGCGGGCCAGAAGTACCTTACAACGTCAACGAGGACGCTAGTGACGCATCCTATCGACGCAAGCGCGAGCACGGGTTTGGCCAATGCTCCTCCTGCCTTCGTTGCTCCATACCAAAGGGCCGCTCCGACGGCGACCTTCGCTGCTGATGCGGCGGCAAGTGCGGTTGTTCCTGTCCATCCAATCCGCGATATTAGCGATGCTGCAATGTAGTCACTGAAGATCAGTCCGCCTGCCATCCCAAAGGCTCCAGTCAGCTGCTCCTTTGAAAGGAAGCTGGGCATACTCACAGAAATTGGTCCTATAAGTGCCATTCAGTTTCACCTAATCTTCTTTTTGCCTACTCGTCTTATAAATCTATTGTTGGAGGCGAGGGCAGGGTTTGAACCTGCGTAAAAGGGTCTGCAACCCTCCGCTTTCCCACCATTCGTAGCGGATTCTCAGCCACCTCGCCAACCATGTACGAGCCCCGGGTAGGTGGTGCGGGTTTGAAACCCTCTGGCCTGTAGGAACTCGCTTACCCAGGGGTGGGTCGGTGAAATGTCTGGACGATTATCGTGATATGCGGCTATGACGACCTTCCTCGCCATGCCCAAGACCCGCTCGGCCCCCGTCAACGCTTCTATTTCGGCGCCTTCTATGTCCATCTTGATGAAGTCGACCCTGCCGATGCCTAAGTATGAGATTATGTCATCCAGAGTGTCCGCCTCCACCATTACGGTTTCAACGGTTGGTCTGCCGCTAATCAGCGTATGCAATCCTGAAGAGGGGGCAATATGGAACGGAAGGGATGTCTTGCGGTTCCATGCGGCTTTCTGGACGATTATCACGTTGTTCAAACCGGCACGGGCAACTTTTTCTCCGAGAGCAGTAGCATTTTTCGGGCTCGGTTCTAATGAGATTACTAGACCGCCCTGCCCCACCTTTTTCGCTGCGGAAACTGTAAATTCTTCGGTAAATGTCCCGAGAATGTCACTGTACCACGTCCCCCCTGCGCCGACATCTAAAACAACGTCATTTGGCTCTACGGGCAAGAGCAGCTCATATCCATGATGATGATCAAGATAAATCATTGCCCCTGCCGCTGCCCCTGCTGCTCCAACGATACCGACCGCGACTGCCGCCTTCTGCCAGGTCTTCACCGCGCATCACCAAAAAGAATTAAAGCCCGAAGTTAAATAAACTATTTGGTTGACATGACGCTCAAAAAAGCCCTAATTGTCTCCGGATTGATAACTGCGGCCACCCTATCTATTATTTCCATATACGAGCTCATACGCGAGCCAGAGGCTTAGCCCTAGCCCTTGCCGTTCTCCGCTTTAATTCGAGTAAAAAGAAAATAAGAAAAATCTTGAACAGTACCCTCTTAATTAATTTTTTTATCGAAGTAGTCCTAAAATTGACTTTTAGTAGCACAAAATACCACCTTAGGGCGCGGGTAGTTCGCGCACGATGATTGTTGCGGAGAATACGCACCATATCATGGCGTCCGCCGACATCTGGAGCCGGTTTATCTGCCTTGCGATCTCGGGCGTCTCCCTTCCGACGGCCATCATCATCTTGTTCCATGCCTCGTCCCCGAACCTATTGGTGGTAAGGAGCCAGCGCCTGACTGATTCGCTCTTCTGCGCGGCTTCTATTATCAGCCTGCACGCCTTCCGGGCAGCCACCTGGTAGTCGGACCAGTCCCCGGTTTCCACTCCCTTGGTGAACGCCTCCTGGGATGAGTAATCTTGAGGTACTTCCAGCGGTGGGGCGAAGAGGTACTCTCTGAATTGATCCTTCGGTAGTCTCCGTATCGGGATCTGCGGTGGTGGTGAGCTCATGGTAAGCCTTCCTGTCTTGAAGATTTGGTAAGCTCCGTAGCCACTTGGCACTGTGCGTCGCAATTCCCGAACTCTGGGCAGTCTTTGCAGCAGAATGAGTCTGTTGGGCACTCCATCATCCGCTTTGCGACCCTGCATGTCTCCTTTGGGAGCTTTGTGTTGACTAGCGGGCAGCGTTCATAGATATTTCCTTTGCCTTCTGCCATCTTCTTAAACTGGCTAATGATTTCTCCCATGCCCTCGATCAATTTCTTTCGTTTCTCCATCGGATCTCCCTCGGCGGGTTTCATTTCATCGCCTTTACCTTCTTCCGCTCGGGCTTGGGTTTCTCCTCACCAAGCTTATTGAACACCTTGTCAACAATCATGTCGGTCTTGTTTAAGATACTGGCTCGCTGCTCGGGTGTCAACTCTGACCAGCGTTTGTCCACCTTCTTCCCAAATTCCGCAAGGTTCTTGATGAACGGAACCCCGAGGCGTGAGTAGATCTCGTCCTTCGCCGTATCTATCGCCACCTCGTAGTGCCAAAACGCATAGAGCGCGTAATATAGGGCTAAAAATGAAGTGTTCGAGCTGATTACCAGCATATTCCATTCGGCAGTCGAGAGCGTCCAGATTGGGAATGCGAAATAAATAACGTTCATGACGATCTGGAGCGCGGTCACCGCAGTTGCCGCTTGGAGGACTACCCGCTGCCTTCGCTTGAGTTGCCTATACCAGGAGAGGCTCTTTGGTACTTTCCCAGTCTTTATGATTTCTTGCGTATCCTTGACAATCTTTTTCAGCATCTTGGTTTGATCAGCCATTTTCACGCCTCCCATGTGAAAGAGTAAATCTTGTCGTAGCAGTGGGTAACGGCGCGGTTCAGCCATTGCACGACATCGGGCCTCTTCAGGAGCTCCTGGTTGGTTGGGTTGTGGGCGAGGCGGTTGTAAACTTTTCTCACGTCGGTCAGTATGCTTCCTATCCCGTCCCTACCGTCCCAGTATTCCCGGAGAAGACCCCTCGCCATGAGCGCCACGGCGGGACTATAATCGGCGCGGGTGGGATCTAAGTGGTATTTGGCGCACACGGACGCCCATGGATCTAGGTTGTTTTTTACCGCGTACTCCAGGGAGTCAGATGCCATCGATGATAATATGAACTGTGAAACCCATCGCCTTCCTGTGCGCTTGTCCCCTGAGGCGATGCCTATTCCTTCTATTATCTGGTCTATGTCCATGCGTCCACCCAATAAAACATGTCGGCTACTTCTATTTTGGCTTTTCTGGTTTCACGGTTCCTATTTCAGGTTGTGGTGGGGTTCCTGTATATGGCTGCGGTAGAGTTCCTGTCTCGGGCATCGGGGGCTTCTCTGGTACTTCCTCTATCTCGACCGTAATCATGCCTTCAAACTGTTTCATAGCCTTTTTCAGAGCTTCAATAGTTTCCTCCTTCGTCGGAACCCTCATCTTCACGACTATCGGCATCTCATCCCTCCATTTTCCGATTTTTATTTATCCATTCTGGCGGCTTCTCTACGCGCCTCCGAAATCTCAGGGTGCAGTGGCTCTGGTTTAAAGTGATCATAGTCGCGGCACTCGCTGCATATCTCACTGTTTGCATTATTGGCGCAATGGGCGCACTCCGGTTTTTCTGGCGTGAGATACCCTGCCCCCGACCTTGAACCCGGATATGGCGTGACCTGCGCTATCGGGATCACAGCCTCCGCTGGTTTGGACCATACTACTCCTACAAACACTTTTTTGCCATTGAACGCTGCGTGCGTGTGATCTGGGAGTTTTATTGCTCCATCTTTTACTTCCCCGTGAAACGCCGCTATCGCCGTATTATCGGATTCAACGTAGAATTCATGTAGTTCCCCTAGCATTTTCAATAGCGTGTCCGCCAACGGTATTATCGGTGGCATACACTCTCCAACTACCAACTCACTCACCTCCCTTTTGAACTGGAATTTTTATCCGTCATGTCAAATTCTCCTTCGGTTTTCTGACCAAACTATCTGCAATGAGATGGCGGCAGACCTCGCTCCGGGTCGTGCCGAGCAAACCGATGCGCCTGTCTATCCGTCTTACGATCGGTTTGGGAAGAAACACCCTTATCTCCACCATACGTTGCGATTTTGGCATTTTTTAACCACCGTTTACTGACACTCCGTCATTACTCTGTTGTACCATACTTTAAAAAGCGTTTTGGCATTCGCACTCGGGCTTGGTGAACTGGTAATTTTTTGCATCCGTAACGTTTTCTTGGATTTTGCTGCATCATAACTGCACCTCACTTGCTTTGCCTTGGTTCCTCTCAGACCCCCTTCGTTTCCGGTGGAGCCTCTGGTGGTGGTGTCTCCGCATCGGGGAGCTTGGGCTTTTTCGCAAATGGGGCTACCGTTGGGGCTTCTGGTGGTGGTGCTTCTGCTGCTGCTGGGACTTCCTGTGGAGTTACTGGTTGGGCTGGTCCCATGGGGATTATCACTGGCTGGTTTAGTGGGAGCTGCTGTACCGCCTGCTTCTCTGGCTTCTCTCCTCGCGGCTGCTTGAAGCCCCTCTCAAACACACCTAGCGCCTTCTTTGCCAGCTCGAGCGCATCCTTCCTTAAATTCCCAGTCATTTTCTCGTCCTTCGGCTCGTACCCCAGCGACTTGGCCATCGTCCCGGCTCCCTCGTATAGCTTCCCTATGCTGGTGAATAGATCCCCTGCCTGTTTCATCTGGTCCTCCGGCTGCGATCCACCCTTGTCCAATGATGCTTCCAAGCCCGCTATCTTGTTCGCCACATCGGCCTTTACGCCGTCGACCGCCTGTTTTATCCCGTCTAGTTCACTTGCGCGTTCTTTATCTAGGATGGCCTTTGTGAGGTTGTCCAGCTTCTCGACGACCTCCGACTTCCCCTTACCCTCGGAAAGTGCAGCCTTCAGCTCGCGTAGTTCCTTGACCACTTCTCCGCCTTCCTCTTTCGGCCTACCCGCCCCCTCTATCTTCTGATCCAGCTTGTCGAACCGCTCCTCCCACTTCTTGTCTTTCTGACTCTCAGCGAACTCCGCCTTGAAATCCTGAAACTCCTTGCGTATTGATGTCCCTCCTTCGTCCCCTCCTCCCCCTCCGAACATCTTGGCAATCATAAGGTATGGCATTACCGTCTGAAACATTTTGTCCATCCTGTCCTCGGGTGTTGGGCCTTCTATTAACTGCTTGCCGACCTTCGATACTCCTTCCGCCGCGACGACATCCTTTGTCGCCCTCGTTATCTCGCCAGCATCGGGCAAAATCTGTAAAATGCTACTCAGGAATTGCGTGGTCTTAACTGTCTCCTCCAGGTTGGCTACTGGGTCCATGCCCAGATCTTTCAACGCGATTGTTGCCAATATGGCTGCGCGTTTTCGGTCGGAAATTCCTGTGCTTTGCATGAATGTCCCCAGGAACTGATCGAACTCTTTTCTTTCCATCGGGCTGACCAGTTGGATTGGGGCTTGCGCTTGCGGTGGCTCTTGTGGTGGAGCTACCGCCGGTTGTTTTTCAACTACTGGTTCTTCTGCCATATTTATCTCCTCCCTCCGGGTTTATATCTCTCAATATTTGTTAAAACTCGGAGTGGGATTAGTTGGTAGTGCAACTGTGGATAACGCTTTTCGAGACCATCCAACTGCGTGTCCACCAGGATTATCGTGCTGGAGAGTTTGCTGAAGGCCTTGGCAAGCATGGCTGACATGCCCCTGTTCGCTATGGCTGTCGCCTCGAGCTCTGCGATCGATGTGCCGTATTGTATGAAGAACTCGATAGCGCTATTAACGAACCTCGCCATGTCCACTTTTTTCGTGTCCTCGTCGTAGTATCCAAGTTCGCTGGCGCGTTGAACCCACTTCATCATTACATCCGTCCCTATTTCCCATGAAGACTCGGCAAGCTGCCTCAAAAACTCCCTCTTCTTTTCATCTGCAACTCTGTCGATTTCAGCTATTGGCTGGCCTTTCCTGGTGATTATGCCTTTTGTAGTCATGGCCTTGTTCAAGCGTCCGTAATCTGTCCTCGTAAATTTGAATGGCTCAGCAGTCACTAAAGCAAGGATGTTTTCTTGTCCTGACAAGTATGAAAAAAGTTTTGCCTCGTCATCTTCGCTCAGTTTTTCCTTGAGCTTGAAATGCCCAAGTAATTTTGCTATGTCCTCTGGAACTTGGTTCGCAGGCTCTAACGCCTTCTCCTCTTTTGGTTTTGTTGGCATTCTATTAGACCTCTATTAGATTTCTATTAGAATACGTGCTTTTAAAGGTTGCGTTTCGCTTCTTGCTTCGGCCATCCTTCAGCCATCGTTGCCTGCAAACATACTCCTGCAAATGACAAAAGCAGTCCAGCGGCCTCGGGTGGCGACAAGTGGTGCTTCCCGATAAACTCCGTCAGCAGATCCTCAAACTCTTGTCTAATATCCGGTTTCTTTACCATTTTACTCCTCCATCCCTCCATCTGGCACCTCACTTGCTTTTTCCTTCCTCTTTCACTTTCATTTTTAATACGTTCCACGCAAAATCGAACAAAAATTTCATTGGGCAGTACGTCAGTCCCCTCTCCGTATACCCTAAATTTTTGTTAGCGTTCCTGCACTCCTTCTTCCCGGGGCATTTGTTACAGTCCATTTTCATTTAGCTACCTTCTCTTTTCTCTTTTTAAACGTGGTGTCGTAGTCCACCCCCATTTCTTTGCACACAGATCTTAGTGTTTCTTCTTCCTCTTTTGCTAGGTTGTTGCTTCCATCGACTATGCGTTTGATGATGGTGAGATAGGGTATCCCAAACTCAGGCACCCCGTGTCTTATCGCAAGCTCCTGCAATTTCCATATAGTGCGTTTAGAAACCATTATTTTTCCCTCTTCCAGTTTGGATTCGGAATTTTTTGTAAGCAAGAGGAACAAGACACAAATTTCAATTTGCTGTTAGTTTCCCATTCATACCCACACTTGTTACATTTTATTTTCATAGTACTGGCCAACTACTACTACTTTTACTTATTTAAAAGGCTTTTGGTTTTTGGTTGGACACGCCCACACGGGGTATATAA
>Ga0315296_10003074_pt1 | contig 14077 bp, 15 predicted proteins | sample YL17G14_18_MG_FD_203921 | JGI IMG/M metagenome (GOLD analysis project Ga0315296, IMG submission 203921) | Sediment microbial communities from Yellowstone Lake, YNP, Wyoming, USA - YL17G14_18 | ecosystem: Environmental > Aquatic > Freshwater > Lake > Sediment | place: USA: Wyoming | collected... | reverse complement strand
CATGACTGTTCCGTGTGCGGAACGCTAATATACCCAACGCCCATGCAACCGGACTACAAGGAAAGTGGAAGACATGACCACACAGAAACGACGATTTGGAATTGCTCTTGTGCTCTTGACAGCATCAATCCTATCACTCTACCCAACAATGACGCTCGAGAAGCCACAACTAGGAAACGCGTCGATATCCATCAAAGCAGACGGGCAAGCATTCCCCAACGCGAAAGGCAAGCCTGGCAACACCTTCTCCAGCACGACCCTGACACTAACCGGTTCAGTCCAAACCAAGGGCAACGGAGAACTCAAACTGAACGACCTTGCTGGCAGCCTACAAATCGGACTAGCGGCCTACACAATAACCCACGGCGATGGAGAGGTCAACAAGAAAGGCAAGATCGAAATCAACGCCAAGACAAGCGACGCAGACAAGAAGCTCGAACTCATCCTCCACGGCAACACTCAAGACGGCACCGTAGTCTTCGACAGCAAGGAAAGCAAGCTATCTTCACTGTACTTCCTCTCTCTCAAGGGCCAAGTAGCCGTTACGATGCCTACCACAAACACAACCACTACTGAGAGCGACGACGACACCGTTACAGTGACAGTCACCCAAGACCAGACAGCCACAGAGACCGTCACGCAAATCCAAGACAATACCGTAACCGTCACCGAGACGAGTAACCAGACAGTAACCGAAACTGCAACGCAGACCGTAACGGAGCCAGCGACCACTTCAACAGTAACAGTCACCGAGACGAGTAACCAGACCCTAACAGAGACCACAACGCAGACCGTAACAGAGACTGTGCCAAGCGTGACAGTGACCGAGACAATAACCGTCACATTCTCGAATTCCACCGCAACAGCGACAAGCACAAACTCGACGCTGACGCTGCCTCAGGTCTGAGAACGGCAAGTTCCTTCCACCTTTCCCACCTTTTTCTATCCTACAAGTCTCGGCCTTCTACGTAGCCGTCTCGCGAGGGCGCAGGTTGCCAAAGATGTTAAGGACATCAAACGCGCCACTCAGTCTACATGATCGAGTCGTGGGAGATCAAGTTCCGGCCTGAGGCTGAATCCATACGCCGGATGGCGAAGGAGTTCGCTGAGAAGGAGATCGCCCCTATCGCGGACCGAATCGACCGCGAGAACAAGTACCCCATGGATCTCTTCGAGAAGATGGCGAAGCAAGGCCTATTCGGCATGTGCACCCCACCCGAATACGGAGGAACCGGCCTAGACCTCCTATCCACAGCAATTGCGGCAGAAGAGATCGCCAAAGTCAGCATGTCCGCCTCCGGACTCATCGGCATTCAAGCCGCCGTCACAGCCGACCAATCGCGAAATTCGGAAGCGAGGAACAGAAGGAGGCGTACCTACGCGACATGGTGACCGGCAAACGAATTGGCGCCTTCTGCCTCACCGAGCCTGTTGCGGGCTCGGATGCAGCGTCGATAGAGACAAAGGCCGTCAAGGAAGGCGACCACTACGTCCTGAATGGGACGAAGACTTTCATCACGCAAGGAGAGGTTGCAGATCTTGCTCTCGTCTTCGCAAAGACACACGGAAAGGACGGTGAAGAGGTTACAGCGTTATTGGTTGACAAGAGGAAGTCGCCGTTCAGGGTCGGATCGAAGATTGAAGTTATGGGGTTGAGGGGAACCGGCACCGCCGAGCTGATCTTCGAGAACTGCCGAGTTCCGAAAGAGAACGTGTTAGGCAAGGAAGGCGACGGCTTCCTGATCGCCATGATGACACTTAACGAGTCGAGGATAGGCGTCGCCGCCGGCGGCGTCGGACTCGCCCAAGCCGCATTCGACATCGCAGCCAACTACGCAAAACAGCGGAAGGCGTTCGGCCGACTGATTGGGAAGTTCCAGGCGATTCAGTGGATGCTTGCGGACATGTTGACTCAGATTCACTCGGCACGACTGTTGACGTATCATGCCGCGTATCTTAGGGATCAGCAACAAGACTTCGTTAAGGAAGCGTCGATGGCGAAAGTGTTCGCAAGCGAAGTCGCCGTTGAAGCCACACGACGCGCAATCCAGATCTTAGGCGGGTACGGGCCTACGAAGGACTACCCGCTCGAACGCTACTACCGCGACGCAAAAGTGCTCGAAATCGTCGAAGGCACCAGCGAGATCCAAAGACTCATCCTAGCCAGAGAAATCCTCCAACCATAAGGAAACGGCAAAGCGCGATCTGAGTTGTCGACTCGCAGATCTGGACCGGAAAGCGAATGCCAGAGAGCTATCAATGCAGCCGGCTCGGAGCCCCCAGTTGGCTACATTCATGAGTTCAGCAACTATCAGACGAAGCAGTCGCTTGTGTATGATTTGCAGGAGCCGTTTCGCTGGATAGCTGATGTGGCAGTGATGGACGCGTTCGAGTCGGGAGTGTTGGATCTGCCGGACTTCTACTTCACAGGTGACGACTACAGGTACCGTTTCGAGCCAGAAGCGAGACAGCGGTTCCTGGATTTGCTTCGTGAGCGGTTCAATTCGGCGGTCAGGTACAAGGGGCGTGCATTCAAGTGGGACACCGTGATTGAGCAGAAGACGGTTGAGCTTGGCCGCTACCTCATCGGTCGGACTGGCAGACTAGAGTTCTCGGTGCCCTCTCCTGATCTAGGCAGAGTGGAGGACAAGAATCTTCGGAAACGAATCCTCAATCTCACGCAGCAGAACGCTCGAAGGCTCGGAATCGCAAAGAGCACACTACACTACTTGCGTGGAAAAGCAAGATCGGGGCAGCAGTTCAAGCTTTATGCACCTATTCAACAGAAGCTTCACGTCCGCTAGGCAAAGTGGAGGCGGCTACGATGTCAATAACTATGTCGCCTGTCGTCAAGCGGCCGAGAGCCTTTCTGGGGATCAGCTTCTACGAACAGGACAAAGCAGTGAAACAATGGTTCGAGTCTATTCTTAGAGTATGTGGGTTTGAAGTCGTCACAGCTGAGCGATCCGAGCATATTGAATTGGGAGAGAAAATACGTCGCAAGATTCGGTCCTGTGATGTTGCATGTTTTGTGTTAACTCCTCGCGATAAGATCGCCGACTCAGGAAATTGGCTACCTCCTTCATGGATTCAAGGAGAAATAGGTATCGCATATGATTCAGATAGGAGAATCGCGGTGCTGGTTGAGGAAAAGGTTGAGGTCAAAGGCATAATCCCTAGCATCGAGGACTATACGCCCTTTTCAAGAGGACACTTGAACGAAGACACGCACTTGGTTCTCGCTTCAATCCTCTCGTTGCGCTTTCCAGTTTTGCAGGACGCCATCGAGACGCTTCTGAACCAGAGCGAACTTGCTCCACTCATAGTCATCAAAGCGTTGCGAAGAATAGCATCGAGAGTCGCGAATCTCCGTCGCATGAAAGCCACCCTCCCTGTCTGTCCGGTTGTGTCACTGATTCAAAACCAAAGGCCAATCCTGATTCTGGCTCGGGGAAGAACTGACGGTATCCTTGAAGACTCAACCTGGGTTGTGAGTCGTTCTCGCGTTCTGGGAGAGCAGGCCATTGAAGAGCTGGTAGGTACAGTCCGAGTCGTTCATCTGCAAGATCGATTAGCGCAGGCAGTCTTCGACGATTGGGCTGAGGAGAACAAAATGAAGGAGGCATTTGATGATTATACTCCGGACGGGACTTCACGGAAGCTTCAAGACTGGGAGGCCAGGGCGGAAGATCCTGACTTCCTGCCGAACTCCAGTGTGTCCGACATAGACAACTTTGTTAGAATGATCGACGAGTTAGTACCGGTCATATAGAGACGATCTGGTTTGGGGTCAGAAGGAAAAGTTCTGAAAATACTCGACAAAAACACAATTGTCGTAAGCTTGGGGCGCGAAGATGTCAACAAGGGAGACAAACTGATTGTCTATTCACTAGGGGATGAGATCACTGGGGAAAAGGGGGAATCTCTAGGCAGAATCGAGATAGTGAAGGCCGATGTAGAAGTTGCACACGTTCAGGAGAAGTTCTCGACCGCTGTCTCGCCACTAGTAACGGAAACGGCATTTGAGACTGAAAATGCTCCGAGTCTTTATGGGCAGTCAACCTATGGGTATTCAACTTATTCACTTCCATCTTGGATGAAATCTACCAGTGTTCAACGGACTCGAACCGAGAAGTACCGCGAGCCTCTCCCTGTAGAAGAGACGCAAGTCGGCGTGGACCGGAAGATCCGAGTCGGAGATCTCGTAAGAAAAGGGTGAGACTCGAACTCTTTCGGTCTTCTCGACCGGCTGATACTCAAGACAGCCTTGCGTGCACTTGTTATCTTTGAGATTGTTAGCAGGAATAGCGGCAGAAACGCGTTACGATTGAGTGGCGAGGCTTCGCCAGGGAACTATTCCCCTAACTCGTCTGGTCATGTGTAATCGCTTTCCGTACGCTCTTGCGTGATGCGATGAAAAAAGGCTAAGATGGCGGGCGTCGTTCGTCAATTTTTGTGTGTGTGTGGGTATCATGGTGCGCACACACACACTAAAACAACGGTTCAAATTACGACGCCCGCACCAAGGGACCGTCACACACACCGAATTACCTAGAACGGCGACGGACGACGGTTCAAATTACGACGCCCGCACCAAGGAACACACCTGACCCCTCGAATAGCCTTTGACGGAGCGGAAGCTAGAAATGCTTGCTCAGCAATTGAAGGTCTAAAATCCTTTGAAAAGGGGCTTCCTGGATATGGGCGAATGGGGCCGTAGAAAGGGAACGGATTTTGAGCAAAGCATAGCAGCCATGCTCACGTACTTGGGGTTCAAGATACTGGCAGAGAACATTTCAATCAAGTGTGTCGATCAGGGGCACCATACCCCAGGTGAGCATCCCGTCGACTTCTTAGCCCAGCATATTGGGCCGCTTCCACGGCCATATGGATCGTTCGATGGACTTACCTTCTTCGATTGCACCTCTTCCGAGAAGATACCTGAAGATGACTTCAAGAAGATATCTGAGACCTTGGAGTGTCTGAGGAAAACCCCTCCCTACACTGAGACGAAGGGCGCAATATTCGTCGTTACTAAGAAGATGACTCCTCCACTTAGGGAGAATCTTGGCAACTACCAAGGCATCCTAGCTTGGGATCTTGATCGCCTTAGCCTGTATGGCAGACTCGCTGAGCTCTACCCTCTCCGTAAACGTTGTAGATACCATTCCGGCGAGTCGATGATATACGTGCTTTACGAACCTGTTCGTGATGTTCTGCCTCGTCCGACGTTTGCTTTCCTGTTCTACGACGAGGATGGAACCAGATTGAATCGGGACACGCTTAGAAATGCCCTAGGAGTTGTGCGTAACATGGCATTCTCTTGGTCAAGCACCAGCGTCAGAGTGCATTCCTTGTCTGGGTATACATCAGACATACCGATGGTTCTGGATGAGACTGCGAAGGAATTCTCGTCTTGGTTTCGTCGCGTCAGAATACCTCATGATGAGCTCTTTGACTACACTCGACCTTGGTTCGCTGCGGTCTCTTCGAGTAGCAGTTGACTATCCGCCGCCTGTTGGCAGCCGAACAGAACTGGGTTCATTTTGTGTGTGTGGGTCTCATGGTGCGCACGCGCGTCCGAATTCGAACTCTCGTGTGTGTGTGGGTCTCTTGGTGCGCACACACACACAAATAGTACATCAGTGCGCCAAAGAAGAGTGGGCGAGTGTAGTGAGAGCGCCCAAGTAGCTTAATGTCTTTCCAGTTGTCTCTTTAAGGCAATGAACGTGACGCCAAACAGAATACCAGAGAAGACCCGTTCCAGAAGATCTAAGATGTCATCTGATCTTAGTTGAAAGAAAACGAAAGCACTTCTCATGAGATTCTCTGAGAGCATTTGCGCAATCTGGGGGATGCAAAGATTGCCAAGATTCAGTAGAGCTCCAAGAATGCGGATGCCGGCGAATGCTGGGATTAACGCTGCTGCGATCAGAATAGGTCGCCAGTAGCTCTCTCCGTATTGACTGATAAACCCGTAGATTCCTAGTACAGAGAAAACGTTGCGTTTGAGCCAGTTGATGAAACCGTCTCCTGGCGACAAAGCCCATTTTCTGACCTCCATTTCACCTACGAAGAATTGTCCAGCATCAGAATATCTTAGCGCCACCTCGTAGTTCCGACGCAACCTTCTGTAGAGTTCAGCCACCGCTGCGGCGTTCTTCGGAGTATGCTTCAGAAGTTTCTCATCATATGCAACACTCCTTCCTTTCCTACTCACCGGCCATCGTTCTCCCAAGAATCTCACATGACTCACGTCTGTGTGAAGCAAACGAGTTTTTGAAAGATCAATGTCGACAAACTCAATTCCCTTTGGCTCCAAGATTCGGACACGATCAAAGGCCAGCAGGCAGCCTTCACCTATGATCACTGCCCTAGGTTCCATTGCGTCAGGGTTCGAGGTAAACATGATCGATTGGTCTGTGAAGAAGGCTCGAGAAAAACTCAACTCATTCTTGAAGCGACATCTTGACCAATCTATTTCATTAAGGAACTCCGCACTATCGAATCTTCCCGCACTGTATCTAGAATCTTGGAATGTGACCGATCCACGGAAACTGGCACCTGTGTAGTCTGCCTCGCCTTCAAATGTAGCCGTAGAAAAATCTGTTACTCCATGAAACGTTGCAGAGCGGAATTTTGCCGAATTCTTGAAGGTGGCTCCTGAGAAGCTCGCTCTTTGATTAAATTCAGCTCCTGGGAAAAAAGCCACTGGGTCGACTGTGGTCTGCGAGAATTCTGCGTCATCTTGGAATGTTGCTCTGTCGAAGCTTGTTTCGCCTTTGAACTTGGCTCCGCAGAAGTATGCCTTGCCTTGAAAAGTAGCTCCGGAGAAATACGCTCCTTTCTCAAACATAACTCCGAAGAAACCAACAGGCTTCGAAAATGTGAAACCTATGAATTTTGCCATATTCGGGAAGACAAACCCGGTGAGGTCCATAGTTGCAATATCACTATTCTTGAGTTTCTCTACCTCGGCAGGCAGAGACTGTTGAAGCGTATCAGATTCAGCAGGAGTTTTTTTCTCAAGGTGAAATATGCATCTACTTTCCCTAACTGCCGCTCTTCCACAAGCAGCCAATAGCATAGGGAAGGAACATTTCTCAGGAGGCATTTCGAGTCAGCACCTATGTGAGACAAGGGCATATACTAACGTTGGCGGCGTTTGAGCCTATGCTTCCAGCTCGTACACATCTACGAGGATATCCTTGCCCGGTTTTGTGCTCTTTACTGTGAGCGATCAAAGGTGAAGATGGATGACTTCGAGGAAATCAGACGGCTTTCGAAGTTCATGAACATCGGTTTCCATGAGATCTGGCTTCGAGCCCCTGTCATTGTGTCCCACCTTGGAAGTGGACGTGTGTGTGGGTAGGCTGGTGCGCACACACACACAAAATCAGTCCTTCAGGCTTGACCTCCAACCGTCGTTTTGATCGGATCTGTCAGTGCCAAACCGCTAAATCGGTCGGTCTCGCCTAACCTATGCCATGCCTGTTGATTCCATAGAGTGGATTGCGCCGTCTCTTGCTTTTCTTGCTCTGATAGTCTCTCTCTTGAGTTTATGGTACACGTCGCTGAAAGGTCCAGATATCGTACTCTGTGATGAGCCGAAATTCTCGCTACGGAAGACTTCAAGAGATATCTTTGACCGGTTCATACCGCACGAGCTGTTTTCCGAAGCTCATCTTCTATTCCTGAACAACGGAACAGTCTCGGGAGTCCTAAGACTGGAGGCTCATTTTGAGCCAACGATTGAGCTGATGCCTTTCTTCGACAGTGCCAATTTCTCCTTCATGGTTGACGGCACGATTCATGAAGCAACTGTGCCACCAATCTCAATGCGGGAAAAGGAGAGTTGCATGGTCGTTGTTCGCCTATCAATTGAATTCGTCAACTGGAAAAAATCCTTCGCAAATGAACCCGTTCCGAAAGATGAGATCCGCGATGTTCTATGTGAGGCTGATTTGAAGAACAAGCAGCGATTTCATGACTTCTGTGCCGTATTGAAACCTGGCATGTATATTGGAAGAGTAAACATTGAATCGAAACAGACAGTGCGCAGTGGCCTCTCTGGTACCAAGATGACCCATAAGAATCTCGTTAGCGATCTGAGCATCGGAGTGCTAGATGAGGAGCTTGTCCGCAACTTCAGATTCTCAGCCACACAGTGGGACACCATCGACCCTAATGCAATTCTGACAGAACTGCGCGCGATTCACGACGAGTTTGGTCGCATGCTGCTTGAACCTGTCGAGCAGAATCTGAAGAAGCTCATGAGGCTGAACTCACTTGAGACCGATCTCTTTCACGCAATGAAGAGAAAACTTGAGGGATATGGCAATAGGAGGGCAATAGTTGAGTTCATCATACGTAGCTCGGGCCTTGATTCAAGACTGATCGAGTACGATGCCAGGACACGTGAATGGAATCGCAAATTCAATTTGCATCAGGATGATCCTTTGAACAAGCCTCTTGAAGAGGGGCTGTACAAGGAGATGAAACCACTGGAAGAAGAGAGTGCAGCGATAGCTGCTGAAGTCATGCAAGTACAGAACATCCTGCGAGACTGCTATCTGTCAAACTCCTAGGTCACCACGCGCCAAGTGGACTGTCATCACTGATGAGAGCGAATCAGAGTGATATGGCGCGGTAGAGCGTTGTCATCCGGCAGTTTGCACGCTCGAACAGCTTGCTCCACTCGACCAAGCTTGATTCTATCCGCGCCTTGTTGAAGGCCACCCGTTTCGAATCGTCACCCAGCAAATACTGAAGATTGTTGGCAGTCATCGCCCCGACCGGTGGACTGATCTTGATGTAGAAGTGGACGCCATGCGCCGTGTCAGTGCGCTTGATCCAGAGCACCTTGATCCCGTGCTTACTGCATATGTCGAGGACGGTTCCGATGTATTCTCTCTGCAAGCCAGCGTTGGCGACGCAGTCCTTGTCGATCTTCAATATGTCCGTCCTAGGAAGACTTACGCTTGCGCGCCCTCTTCTTCGCATAATTCAGCACCTTTGATGGGAAAGGGAAGGCTTTCCAGTCTCTGCCGCGGTACTGCATGCTTCTGGTTTCAACCGTCAAGGTAGGCGTGCTTCTTTGGTCGACTTCCTCGCGTTCGAATCTTGCTCTGATCTGCCGCTTCGGAATCCATCTCTTGAATCGACGGTAGATCGTTCGTTGGAAGTATGGTATGCCTCTCTTGGCTAGGTGTCGGCGAATCGTTCGAACTTTGCCGGTTCTTGCAGCTTTGAAGTGCATCTCGTATTCTCGGGCGCATCTGGATGGCTCATCGTACCACTTGCTGGCAACAGTCATCCGGTACAGGTGAGCGATCTTCACTTCGGACGCCTCCTCGCTGGGCTCATCGGTTTCTCATCAAAATTCACCCAGTTCATCAAGGGCAGAAGACGATCCACATCAGATGAGTTGACGGAATTCCGGCCTTTCTCTAGGGCGGATGCTTGCAGCAACGCTTGGAACTGTTTCTGAAGACGAAAACCGTAAGTCTTCTGGGCCTTGGCGATAGTCGCAATGGATGGCAGTATTGCTTGAGCATATTTCCGTGGAAGCTTGACCTCTTTGTCTTGTTTAGGTATGCGCTTCAGCTCAATGTCATGCTCTTCTAGATAGTCCAGTCCAAGTATGTAGTCAAAGACTTTCTTCACGGTCTCGATTCCATAGCTGTAACTGAAGGGTACGATCCGGGAGAGGAAACCCAGCCGGCCCCAGCTGTGACGTTGATCGCTGAGTTCTGCTCCTGTGATGGCTGTGACGATGCCGCACTTCACATGCTTCTCAGATATTCTCCGCGTTGCGTAGGTTGAGGCAGATGCGACTCCTTCCTCTATCAGCGCGTTCATTGATGTTATGAAACCCTTGACCGTGGACTCTTTACGCGACAGCGGCTTCAGGAGGTCCGGGATTATGATGTGTCGGATCTCGCCTGCTTCGATCTTGGACAGATAGTCGCGCTCAAGGCCGTAGGCTGTGAGGTCGCTCACGTAGGCAACGTTCTTGTTTGAAATGAACTTCTTGAGAACCTCCGTCTTGCCCGACTCGGGCCTTGCGATGATTAGTAGGCTGTTCGGTTTGGGAACATTCTTGATGTACGCCGTGTAGAGCGTCAGCGTGATGATTTCCACTAGCGGCTCAAGGTCCTTCAAGGTCGAAGAGAAACCTCCCACAGGGTAGGGGTGGTTTCTCGACGAGAAGTCGCCCACCACGTATGGGTTATTTCCACAGTCAATTGCACCCTGTGGATAGTCCTGCGTCCGGAAGTCTTATCCGTTACGTAATACTGTAATAATTATCGTGAAATGATATGGTCAAGAGGGGGCCGTTCGGTCGAGCCGCCGAAATAGAATCTTCCATAATGGCAATGCTCAGCCGACCAGAGAACCTACCCAAAGGGTTGACTTTCGGCGAACTACGTGCCGCATTGGCCAGTGGAAAAGAAGCAGAGATCGTCGGAAGCCCAAACACCGTCTCCACGGCACTCAAGGCACTGGTTCGAAAGGGGCTCATCGAGAAGCACATCGACACAAGGAGGTACAGAGTCCCGGAGGGAATGCCGACTGTTCTCACGGATGAGTTGGGGCGACGAAGCCTTGCGACCCGAATAAACAAATCAGAGGAGTTTACTGTTCTTCGAGATCCAGCGCACGAGAAAGGGGTCATGCATGGTTTCGTGGACAAGTTCAGCAAGGGACGGGGATCCGACGCAATAGTCTGGGAGGCTCACAGCATGTTCGACAACATGCTGGGGCACTTGGCACGAGGGATTCTAGACCTTGCAAGAACGAACAATCTGTTTGACAACGCCTATTTCGAAAAGGGACGTGACCCGAGAGAGATTGCCAACGATCAATTGGACAAGATATGGACCGACCTCAATCTACGCCATAGAAAAATGATCATCACATACGAGGTTGATTCCGAGAACTTACTCACATTCCTGAAATCAAATGCTGGCAAGAGCTTCCTAGTACGAGCGTTCAATGATTTTCTGAAACGTCCGGAGCGCTTTCACAAAGACCTAAACGGCATATTCTATCATGACGCACTCACACCGCGTGGAAGGATTCGAATGTCCCTTCCTTTCAAGTCCAGCGCTGTAGAGTCGATCGAGAACAAAGACCGGCCTTAGGCATCAACAGTGTCCAAAGTTCGTCTGGAGTGTAGACACAAATTGGAGTTATCTTGCAGTTAACTTGTAGCTAACTTGGAGTTATCGTCAAATTCAGGTGCAATTTGCGTCTGCTCGGCGTTGTATACAGATTGTAGCCAAGCTTTGGCTGTAACATTATCACCAACTGTAACTTGGAGCCAATATGTCTCCAGTTGTCTAAGTCGTGGATATATAGTGGACCCATTTGTAGCGGGCGGGTGCGTATATTCTGCCGGATAGCAATCTAGTTCTGGTGAGGATTGAATCCGCTTCACCTATCCGGCTACGGCGTGAAGATCAAAGTCGCGGCTTTGCGCTCCAAGTCGGACCTTGAGGTCACAGACGGAAGAGACTGGCACAAGGAGCCGTCAACCTCAAGGTTTCGGCCAAGAAGGTTCCCCTACACAAGCATCATCATCGACGGACATAGCGGCTACATCTCACTGCATGCTTTCCATTGGCTGTCACGTAACAAGGTTCCCGTCTTCATACTCGACTATGACGGCTCAATGATCAGCAGCATACTGCCTCCCAGTCCAGTCAAAGCGGATTTGCGTGCAGCACAGATCAAGGCGAGCGAGGACAGCCGGATGAAGTTCTCGATAGCGAATGCGATCGTTCGAGCCAAGGTTGCGAGAAACCTGCAGGTTCTCGATTGGCTTGCCCAACGTTACGACATCGAAAGACAAGTTCGACTAACGAAGCATGAAGCGTTTCGACTCGGAAAGGCCCGTAGCGTTGTGGATCTTCGAACGGTTGAAGGCCGAGTTGCACTTCGGTATTGGCAGGCGTACGCTTCGGTGATTCCTGAATGCTTCGACTTCCACGGACGAATGACAACCAGCCACCAGAACAATGCGTCTGACCCTGTCAATTTGGCGTTGAACTATGCGTATGGCGTCTTGGAGGGTGAGTGCCGAGCAGCAATCAATACAGTCGGCCTAGAACCGTCCATAGGCTTCCTCCACGAATCTAGCAGCTACCAGACGAAGCAGTCGCTTGTGTATGATCTTCAGGAGCCGTTCCGCTGGATAGCTGATGTGGCAGTGATGGAGGCCTTCGAATCGCGCGTATTGGATCTGCCGGATTTCTACTTCACAGGTGACGACTACAGGTACCGCTTCGATCCTGAAGCGAAACAACGTTTTCTTGATCGCTTGCGTGAACGGTTCAATGCAGGCGTCAAATACAACGGACGCACGCTGAAGTGGGATACGGTTATCGAGCAGAAGACGGTTGAGCTTGGCCGCCACCTGCTTGGTCGATCCGAACGATTTGACCTCTCTGAGCCTCCCCTAAGACTAGCGAAAACTGAAGATCGTGAAGTACGGGGACGAATCCTCAGCCTCAGTCAATCAGAAGCGCAGGAGCTAGAAATCGAAAAGAGTACCCTCCATTACGTTAGGAAACGCGCTAGAGATCATTGCTGCTTCAGGCTCTATACAAGAACGAAGAAAAGAGTGCAATCCGAGTCCAGAGGCGCCTAGAGTCGTCTGATCTTCGCGTGGGGAGTTAGCATTAAGAGCATGGTCATTCGGATAATTGACAAGAGGCACAGTTTCTGAAATCAGGCTATGTTAGCGCCCGCGTCGAATAGACTGTAAGTGATGAAAGGTGACAGCGTCTGGGAGGGCCACTATACCTCTTGTAGGTAGTCTCGACGCGAAGGGCGCGCTGAACTCCAAGTTTGTGATGGCGCGCGACTTCGTCACCAAGATACTGTCGATCCAGCTTCCGGGGAAAATGCAAGCGCTTCAGACGGAGAGGGATTTCTACACGGATCATGGGATAGCCCATGTCGAAAGGGTGGTTCGGAGACTGGGAGATCTCAACGGACTTCTCACTGAGCAACTGACAGAACATGAATGTTTCCTACTGCTTGTCGCTGCATACTGTCATGACTTGGGTATGTTCTTGGGTCGGCTTGAAGGCGAAGACCCCTCGCAAACCCGTGCACTTCACCACGAGAGAAGCGCGAAGATTGTTTCCGACCTTGCAAGAAAGAAACAAATTGACCTCGATCAGTTCGAACTTCCTATTGTCGAGATGATTGTGAAAGCTCATCGGATTCTGGATTTGAACGGGAGTTCTCTGCAAGACGAGCAGAGAATAGCGGGCGATAGAATAAAGACGCGGCTGCTTGCTTCTTTGTTGCGGATTGCTGATGCATGCGATATTGATCACTCCAGAACACCGGAAGCGGTTTTCAATTTCTTCGAAAGTATCATTCCTCCTCTCTCCAAGGAACGTTGGAACCGTCACAGAATAGTTGCCGACGTGCAATTTGATACGGCAAGAGCCTCTCCGGGTAGGTGGACTGGATAGTCTTGAGGAGCATGTGCGCGAATTGTATTACAGTCCAAATCAATTGTATTACAATTCAAACGAATCATATGTACGATCGGACTGGTTCCACGACCTCATGAATCGGTTCCAGCGTTGCTGGATCTAGGCCGGAATTTGAGAATAGGGATGGTATTGATGGTCACAGGCCCGGACCCCATATAGAGGAGGTGCCCTCCATCTTTTGCGCTTCCCTACGAGATGCGTACCTGCAAAGAATCGCCGACAATCAACACACGACATCCGAAGATCTACCAGTCCGCGTTAGAACGTCGGGTGATTCAGGCGAGGATGACGGTCTGCGAGAGCATGTGCGGGCGGCTTTGGTGGCCCATCTAAGCTCATTGAAACCGCAAAACGAGGGTGCAATACACTGTGTAGTACACCCTGGATTTGAGCGCACAAAACAGGGGGTGACAGTCACCCTAGTTTCAGTCGCGCCGTCAAACGCCTCATCCTAGCCTACCGCGTGCCTGTTCCGGCCCAGGACCTATAGTCCACGGCGGGTTCCTGACCTTGTAGTTTCAGAGCGTAAGGCGCTCAGGATCTGCCCACTAGCTTTGGTT
>Ga0315296_10003073_pt1 | contig 14082 bp, 13 predicted proteins | sample YL17G14_18_MG_FD_203921 | JGI IMG/M metagenome (GOLD analysis project Ga0315296, IMG submission 203921) | Sediment microbial communities from Yellowstone Lake, YNP, Wyoming, USA - YL17G14_18 | ecosystem: Environmental > Aquatic > Freshwater > Lake > Sediment | place: USA: Wyoming | collected... | reverse complement strand
ATTGCGGGGCTAAATATTTAGCCTGCGGTTTCACCGCCGCTTTTTAAGGCCGGGCGAAATCAAGTCCACCAACGCATTCTTTGCCTGAAGCAAGCCCTGCACAAATTCCGCATCGGCTTCGGTCACCGGCTTACGCTCAATATCCACCTGCTGCACGGACCGGCTATAGCCCAGACTTCCCAGCAGAGGTATATCTTTCAACTGAGACCTTATGATGTCGGTCTGAGCAGCTTCGGTAATCTTGTTGGCGATGGCCGCAACATGTTTGATGCCCAGGTCTCTGGCCATTTTCGCCACGTTGTTAGCCGTTTCTATGCTCCTGCCGCCCGGCTCGACAACCACTATCAGCGCGTCTATGCCCTGGACGCTTGCCCTGCCCATAGATTCGACGCCGGCAGCCAAATCCACCAGGACAAGCTCCTGCCGCTGCAGAATTGTATGCGTCAACAAGGCCTTTAGAAACGCTCCTTCCGGACAGGCGCAGCCGGCTCCTGCCCGCGTTATGGCCCCCAAAACCAGCAGTTTTACGCCGTCGACCTTGAGCCAGTACTTCTGGGGTATGTCGCTGACATTGGGGTTCAGCCTGAAATACGCCGCCGGCGCGTCCCTACTGGTCCCAGTACGCTCGGCAATTAGCTCTTTCATCTGGATAAGCGGCTTGGGGCACTGCTCGATAGGTATGCCAAAAGCCAGAGCCAGATTGGCGTTTGGATCGGCGTCGATAGCCAGAACGTCAAAGCCGTCCTGGGCGAATAATTGTGCCCAGACCGCACAGACTGTGGTCTTGCCCACACCCCCTTTGCCGCCAATTGCTATCTTTAGACCCTGCATTGTGAATACAACAACGAAGGGTGGCAGCGTCAAAACCGCAGGTTTTGGCGATGGCAGGCCGGCATCCGAGCCGGGGCCAAGCCATCCCCAAGCTGCGCTTGAGGCTGCCACACCGAAACGCAACCAACACCAAAAACATATTACTTTAATGCCGGGTCCTAAGACGGTCAAGCTCAGCCCGGCAAAAACTTCGTCCAACATTACCTACAGTGTGGGGGCAAAAGAGTTCTTTCAAACATAGCGGAGATAGCAAAAACGAACTACCGGACGGCTTTAACCAGCGCATCCACAGTTAGATTGACCGCTGCCTGCAATGCATCCAGCGGCAGTTGAACCGCTGCGGTTTGGTCGAACAATATCGACGCGCGGGCGGGAAATTCCTCATCGGCTCGCCAAACGACGGCGGTTATCGGGATACGCGGCAATACATACAACTGCACCGAAGCATCGCCAAATTCGCACCGTTTGGCATCAAATTGCTTAGCGGCTTCGTACAGCCGGTCAGGCTGATTGCCGAATGCCTGCTCTAATTTGTCCGTGGGAAGGCTGTGCGGGCCGCGGAAGAAAAACTGCCCGCCAGACAGGGACTCGGCTCGGACCAGCTTATCGGCAACCGGCAGATCCTTGGCATTTATTAAGTACGCGAGGATGCAAAGCTGCTGAATAAACCCCGCCGGCATAAGCGGCGAACCCGGCTCAGCAGAAAAAATCTCTCTACCTGCAAGATTCACGACGTAGCTATTCTGGAGCAGAGTGACAATGTAGCGGTCCGGATTTGTTATGTACCGGCACTTCGCCCTTCGGGCGGTTTTCTGCCCATCAAGCTCAACAAGTTGCTGCCAAAGGCCCTCGTGAGGCATTGCTCTTACGCCCACGACATAATCAACTGTAAATAATCAATAGTCAATTACTCGTGTCCCTTTCCCTGAAGCATGTCCATCGCGTGCGGCAAAACATCCAGGATCACTTCCAGCGATTCTTTGACTGCTTTTGGGCTGCCAGGCAAATTGATTATCAGTGTGCCTCCACGGACGCCGGCTACCGCCCGCGAAAGCATGGCATTTTTCGTTTTTTTCAGTCCCTCCTGCCGGATGGCTTCCGCCAAGCCGGGAACCATTCTCTGGCACACCGCAGCCGTCGCCTCCGGCGTAACATCACGAGGTCCAAGGCCCGTGCCGCCGGTGGTAAAGACAATATTGACGTTTAGCACATCAGCAAAATGTATAAGCTCATTTTGGATGTTACTCTGCTCATCCGGGACGATTTTATATTCGCAGATCTCAAATCTGTCTGCCGGCAACATACCCCTGATGGTCTGGCCGCTTACGTCTTGTCTTTTTTGCCCGGCGCAACTATCGCTAACCGTGAGTATCGCTACTCTCATCATTCGAGTTTAGCACCTCTATGGTGTCACCGACTTTGATTCGGCCGGATTTTGTTATCCTTCCAAAAACACCTTCTCGCGGCATAATACAATCACCGATCTGCTGGAAAATCGCGCATTTGCTGTGGCATTCTTTACCGAATTGGGTAATCTCAATCTCGACCTCGGAGCCGAGCCTGAGCTTAGTGCCCAGCTTTAGAGACGATAGGTCAATTTCCTCTGTAGTAATATTTTCTGCAAAATCTCCTGATTTTACCTGGGCTCCCTTTGCCCTGATTTTTTCGATAGATTCCTCCGCCAGCAGACTGATTTGTCTGTGCCAATTGCCCGCGTGGGCGTCGCCTTCTATGCCAAAACCGGCTTTGGCCTGAGCAGCGGGTATGTTATGCTTGCTTGTGCCGCGGTTTTGGCAGATAGATATGGCCTTAATCTTGCCTTTTATAGTGGCCACTCTTACCCCCCGTCTTTTCCAGCAACTTTATCCGGCTTATGACCATATCTTTGCCCTTGTACTTGAGCATATCGTAAATCGTAAGACACGCGACACTTACGCCGCAAAGGGCCTCCATCTCCACTCCTGTTTTGCCTGTCGATTTAACCGTCACATTTACGCAGACGGATTTTGCCCGGTCGTCGGCGGCAAAGTCAACTTTCACCGCCTCAATGCCGATCGGGTGACACATCGGAATCAGCGACGCTGTCGCCTTAACCGCATTTATCGCAGCAATTTTGGCCGTCTCAAGGACGTTGCCTTTCGGACATTCTCCCTCCTGTAGGACCTTAAACAATTCACTACCAAGTATCACGCATCCGGTTGCCGTAGCCGTTCTGACGGTGACAGCCTTGCCGCTTATGTCAATCATTCCATCTGCTCCCGGCACTTTTTAGCCTCCAATCTGGCTCATAACCCTGTTCCGGCAAGAGTTTCCATTTACCGGTTTCTTGGCTACAGCTTCGAGTATAGAGCCGGCGATGTCACCGAAATCTACTCTTATCTCATCATCCGAAAAAAGGCACGGCTTAAGAAACCCATCAGCGGTCAGCCTGAGTCTATTGCACTTGCTGCATTCCGGCGGGCGCTCGGTCTGCAGGCGCCTGCTCAAATCGGCCCTATTGTAGAGCGAAAAACGCATAATTGTCTGAAGCTGCAGACCCCTCCGCCGGCAAAATGCCGCCATTTGCTCAATATCTTCTTCGGTGGTGTCATCGAGCACGACCATATTAATCTTTATCGCCGGAAAGTTCACCTCCCGAGCGGCGTCGACCCCTGCAAGCACCTGGCGCAAATGTCCCCCGCCGGTAATTCGGCGGTATCTTTCGGCATCAAGCGAAGCCACCGAGATATTCAGCCGAGCCAAGCCATTTTGTCTTAGCTGTGCGGCCTTGGCTGCAAGCAGCGAGCCGTTTGTCGTCATACATACCTGGGCGATGCCCTGGATAGCGGCAAGTTTTGCCGCCAGATGCTCGACGTCCTTTCGCATCAGAGGCTCGCCGCCGGTCAGCCGGACTTTCCTTATGCCCATTCCGGCAGCAACTTCCGTCAGTGACTCGATCTGCTCGTAGGAGAGAATGTCGCCGGGGTCTTTATGCACAAAAGGTTTGTCGGGCACGCAGTATATGCAGCGGTAGTTGCAGCGGTCGGTTACCGATATGCGCAGGTAATCTATCTTTCGGTTAAATCTGTCTAACAACAACCGTAGCTCCCTCTTTGATTTCAGTAACACCGGACGGCACGCAAATTAGTCCGTCCGCCTCGCACAAGGCGGTAATGTGTGCCGAACTATGATAGTCAATCTGTGCAACCTTGCCATCATATCTAGTAACGACCGGCAGCCAGAAGTCTCTTTCGGCGTTTTTTCTTTTTATTGTCCGTTCCAATTGGCCGCGAGAAGAAGTGGGCTTGAAATCGTGTCCCATCATCTTGTACAGGAAAGGCTGGACCAGCAGCTCGAACATAACAAAGCCCGATACCGGATTGCCGGGCAATCCAAAGCAAAAGATTTCATCGGCAACACCGAAGACCGTAGGCCGGCCCGGCTTGACAGCGACCCTCTCGAACAGAATTTTGACGCCGTTTTCTTTGAGAATGTCACGAACGAGATCACAATCGCCCACCGAAACGCCGCCGGATATGATCACAACGTCATTTTCCGCCATCGCTTTTGTAAGCACGGCACTTATCCTTTGCTTGGTATCGGCTGCGATTCCATAGTGTGTCGGTATCGCCGAAGCGCCTGCGACCTGGGCGGCTAACTGAAAGCTGTTGCTGTTTCTGATTTGACAAGCGGCTGGCTTTCGGTCAGGCTCGACCAGCTCATCGCCCGTGGCAATGATGCCTACCCTCGGCGCAATTGTCACCAGAGGTCTTACGCAGCCGACACTTGCCAGCACAGCGATATGCTGGGCCTTAATCAACACGCCTGCCCGGAGGACAACATCACCTTTTTTGACATCTTCGCCTTTGGCGGCGATATTGCCGTCGGTACATTTACCGATAAATCGAATCCTGTCCCGCTCCGGCTCGGCGCTCCGCCGAGACGAGTTGTGGGCGAGGACTTCGGTATGCTCGACCATAATCACGCAATCGGCCCCTTCGGGCACAACCGCACCGGTCATAATCTTGGCACACTGATTCTTGCCGATCTTCTTTTTGGGCATCACGCCGGCTGGTATCGTCTCAACTACCATAAGCTCGTTTTTCAGGTCTGCCCGCCGACAGGCAAAACCATCCATCGCGGATTTGTTAAACGGCGGCATATCTATATCGCAGATAACATCTTCTGCCAGCACGCGATTGGAAGCCCGACCAAGCTCCACACGTTCGGTGCCAAGCTTACGGGCGGAACTGGTCACGATTTGGAGAGCCTCATCGAATTTGAGCATAGCTGCCCCATTCTACAAGACAATTTTCTCGGCGGTTGCATCGAACCGGGCTGCTTTGCCATCGCGAAGACTGAGCATACCCATTTGCAGCGCTGTCTGCACATGATAGGCAAGATCCATCGGGCTGAGCGTTTCTTTATTGCGCTGCCGACAGCAATCAAGAAACTTCCGCCAATATCCTACAAAATCTTCGCCGTGCTCGACGGCAAAACGCTGCGGCTTTTTCTGCGACCCCTGGGCGGGGATGAAAACGATTTCATTATTTTCGATAGTGAGCGTGCCCTCCCAGCCGCGAATCACAGGCAGCCGCTGCCCCGAACCACGACTGCCCGCACCGGGATAGTCGTTGCCTTGCGTTCCGAGCACGGCAACAGTGATCTTCTCCGGATAATCTATGAGCATATTGAACGTATCGGGCACTTCCCGCTCCTGGTAACGGAATTTGCCGCCGGTCGCCACGACCGTGCTGGGCATGGTGACACCGAGCATGGATATCACCGGCGTCAGGCTGTGCGGGAAAAGATCGGTGCTCGGGCCGCCGGCATAATCCTCATACATCCGCCAGCGGAAGAACCGGCTGACATCAAAAGGCCGCTTCGGCGCATCGCCCAGAAAAGCCTCCCAGTTCAACTCCAGTCCGGCTTTGGCGTTCGGGTCATCTATCGACATGCCCCGCTCGCCCCAGTCGCCGACGCGAAAATAGCCGCACTCAGCATGAATCGGCTGACCAATGAGGCCGTCGCTGATCAGTTTTTTCATCTGATGCCAGGCCGAGTCGGACATACCCTGTGTCCCGAGCTGAAAGACCCGGCCGGTCCTTTTCACTTCTGCCGCCAGGCGTTTGGTCAGGTCAAACTGCCGCCAGTGTGTTACCGGCTTCTCGCAATAAACATCTTTGCCGGCCGCAACAGCATCGATTGCCTGATAACCGTGATGATGGTCGGGCGTAGAGATGCAGACCACATCAACGTTTGGGTCCGCCAGCAGCTCGTGATAATCCGCGTAGGCCTTGGCGCCGTAGCCTTGTGCACGCTGCTGCAGTCGCGGTCGATAGACATCGGAGGCAGCCACGATGTCCACCGGCTCTTTCGCCTGCGTTTTTAGCCAGTGAACCGCCTCGAAATGTGCGCCGCTTCGGCCTCCGCAGCCGATAAAGCCCACACCAATCCGCTCATTGGCGCCGCGCACCGGCTGCGCCGATGCCCCTGCCAGCGCATAAGCCGCTGCCGCCGCAGCCCCTGTCCGCCGAATAAATTGCCGACGAGTCAGTATGCGGCCTGTGTTCTTTGATCTGCTTTCCAACATAATTTCTCCCTTTATTGATCTCGTTTTTCAAAAGTTTAGCCGTCGCCGTAGCGGCGACGGACCGGGACTAAACTCTGCTCAGCGTGACCAGTCCACCCATCGGCTGTACGCCTTTTCGATCTGTTCCGGGCTTACCTGGCCGTCCCACAACGCCACGCCGTACCTCAAGACCAACGGCTCAGTCGCCACGATCTTAAGCGACTCTTTGTGCAGAGCGAGCGTGGCCGACAGGTAGGCGAATGGTTTTTCCATCGTAAACCACGTTGCCGGGTGGCGCACGTTGTCCGGATAGTCAAACATTGCCACCGTCACGGCCTTGCCATCTGCTTTTGCGACGTAGGCACACCACTTCGCTCGTTTGTCGTTTGTATTTTCCACGCCGGTCTGGCCCTGCGCATTTATAAACCGCCCGCCGGTATCCATCGACTCTAAAAATCGCATGCCCAGGCCGAAGTACGGACTGCCCGTCAGCGTGATAGAATCCTTGCCAGCTGGCGGCGACAGCTTGCCAACCCACTTCAGCACAGTCGCATTTTGCTCTTTCATCAGGCAGACCTTAATCGTCCGCAGCTCCGTGGCCAGCACCTCATCGGTTCTGGGATTAACCCATTCTAACTGTTCGTCAAAACCTGCTGCTTCTGGATTATTTCCGTCACCGGCCTTGACATAATGGGCGAACGACAGATGCCGTTGTCTGCCCGGCTGCTGCTGTTCTTCCCAGAAATTCACGCTCTCGACCGCGACGGCAAACATCAAGGCGTGATGATGCAGATGGTCTGCCGGCGCATCCCGCAGGATATTGACGCCACCCGGGGTGAACAACTCCTGAACGTACGGCTTATAAGGAACACCCTCATACCGATACCGTAACAGCACACGGTCGCCCGCACGAACGGCAAGCGCACCGTCGTCCGGCGTGACCCCAATCGACTGCATAGAATACGTCACGCAACCGCAGACAACCATGATTGGCAAAAAAACCGTAAGCAGCCGCATAACCGATATGAGTTTTTCTCTGGCCATGATCACTTTCCTTTCAGCTTGTGTACACCACAGTCCCGGACTGGTCAACCTCGTATCCCCACTTCTTTATGTACTCCCACCCGGGCAGAAAATCGTCCTTTGTCTGTTTTAGCTTTTCTGAGAGAACCTTATCGAGCCTATTCTGCAATTTGCCGTGCTCTGCACTATCGCAAAGATTATTAAGCTGATACGGGTCTTTTTCATTATCATAAAGCAGCCACGGACCTTTCAGGTCGCGGACATAAGTATATCGCTTCGTGCGTATGCCGCGATACTCTCTGCCGCCATTTTCTCTTTTCCACTGACCAAAAGGTGACGGGCAGCAAATCAGAGCATCATTGTCGGCGGGCTTTTCGCTGCCGATCACAACGCCGGAAAAATCTGTCCCTTCCACCGTATCTGGTATATCAAGGCCGCTTAGGCCCAGAAGTATCGGCATAATATCAGGCGTGTTGATCGGCATATCAATTGTCTTTCCCTGCCTGCCGAGCGCCGCCGGATACCGCACAAGAAACGGAACCAGAATGGACTCGTCCCAGGGCCTTTGCTTATTTTGCTCGCCGTGCGAAAAGAGCATGTCCCCATGGTCGGACGTAAAGACAAAAATGGTCTCATTTTCCAGATTAAGCTGCCGCAGTGTGACAAGAATCCAGCCGATACAGTCATCCAGAGCAGCGATATGGGCGTAATATCCAGCCAAAGCTTTTTGCGCCGAATCCCGATACTGTGAAGGGACATTATCCGGTAAGACTAATTTCTTTTGCTCGAAAAGCTCCCTATATTTTGCAGGAGCGGTGTGATACGGGTCGTGCGGCGGGCCCCATGAAAGAAAAAGAGCAAAGGGTTTGCCGCCCGCATGCTCACGAATGTACTGCTGGGCCTGGCCGGTCTGGGCGATCGCGTCGTAACCTTCCCATTTGAGCTTAACATTCTCATCGCCGTAATAGTAAGAGTTGTTATAGTTATGTGTACAGCCCATTGCCCGCCAGAATTTAAAGCCCTGGCGTCTTTCTTTGGGGATAAATCCAGTTCTATCGCGCCCGTCCAAATGCCACTTGCCGATATAGGCGGTTTCATAGCCGGCCTGGTTATACGCCTGGGCAATGGAAACCGCGTCGTTGCTCAAACGCACATCGTTCAAAAAGACGCCATGCGTAAGTGGGTATCTGCCCGTCATCAAGCTTGCGCGGTACGGGCAACACACGGGACAGCCGGACACCGCACGGCTGAAGTTGATGCTTTCTTCGGCCAGCTTGTCGAGGTTCGGCGTTCTAACGTCCGGATTGCCCGCATAGCCGGTCGCCCTTCGACTTCGCTCAGGGCAGGCCTGGGCACGCCATTGGTCGGCAAAGACAAAAACCAGGTTTGGCCTTTCGGAAGAGGATTTCTCCGCCGAAGGTACCGCCCAGGACAGCCTGCCGGTCAGAGCAACCGAAGATGCTCCCAGCGCTGCAGTGCGCAGAAATTGCCTTCTTCCAATACGTCCTTCTTTCATGGGACCTTTCCGTGCCGTACTTTGAATTATCCGCTCCTTGTCGCCAGCCACAATCCCGATAAAAGCGGGCCTGAATTAGGACTTTAGGTGACGCCATTCACTTCAACGGTTCAATACGTATTGTCCGGATCTGCCAGGGTCTAAAAATAAGTGACTCAGATTCATCTGCCGGACTTATGGCGGACAAGGTTTTACCGCTGCGCTCGGCAAGGTCCACCTCGGTCAGTCGAGCCTTGCCAAGCAGATACTTGAGCGAAGCTCGACTCTCACGGCCCCGGTATTCATACATTCTAACATAACTCTTTCCCTGCTTGCTATACAGCGCTGAAACAAGCACATCTGGAGAGCCGGCCTCTAAAGGAGCCAGCTCGCTGCCGAGGCGGCCGTTGCCGGGAGCGGTACAGAGGCTCACGCAAGGGAAATTGTACTCCAACGCGTGCCGATGCAAGTCTGCCCTACGCCAATCTCCGGCAAAAGGGTAAAGTGCAAGCTCGTAGGTGAAGTCGCCATTGAGCATACGGGTGCCCCAAACGTAGTACATTGCATAGGCCAGAGGAACCGAAAAACCTCCGTCTGCCTCGCGCACGGAGCCCATCGTGCCGCGATTAAAAACGGCTACACCCTTTTGGCCGTCGGTCAGCGCCGTCCAATAAAGGCCGTTTACATACCGCTCGGATGTCTCAGCAACGGCGAAGGGAAGGTCTCGCACACCAACAGCACCGTCACTGGCCGCCGGGAAAATCTTAAAACGCAGCTTCTCCTCGTGCACAAATGGCGATTTAGAATCCCGCTTGTCATCGCTGAGCCGGCCGATCTTTTGACCTCGAAACTGGAAGTGAATCCGCCAATCAAGACGCGGGCTGTCCGCCCGTATGACAACCTCCGACACGTAAGGGATGCTCCCAATCAAACCGGACTCACGAGCCGCCAGCCACGGCCCGCCGGCAGGGGCCGGCTCAAGGGCCCAGAAACCCTTCGACTCACATTCCCGACCGTCAACTCGCCCAGCCAGGAAGCAGCTTCTTCTACCGGCCTGCAGAATACTGTTTCCACTCCGCCTATCCACAATGGAGTCTATCCCACCATTTTTGTTGAAGCCGACTACCACATACGGTGTCGTGACATGCAGGCTCTCCGTGTCTATCTCGATGCCCATTTTGCTTTGTGCAGTCTTTTCTTGTGTCGGCACCAGTGCATACGAGGCAAAACCCAGACCTGGAACATCGGCGAGAATCGCTATCCGGCCTTTCTGAATGCTTCCATCCGAATATTGATCCGCCGACAGGAGTACGCAAGGCACGGCTTGTCCACCGCGGCGAGCTTCCACATTTGCAGCAGCACCACGCCCCAGCGATACGTCAAAATCCACCCACTCCTTCCTGGGCCAACAATGCGGATTGAAAACCGTCACCTGCGCCAGCTCACCGCCTTCCATTCGAGAGGCCACGTAACGCAGGCAAGCTTCTTTAACACGGCTGGATGCAGCACTTGAAGCCGGCAAGAATTTGCGGGCATCCGGCAACAATCCACATATCTGAATGTCATGGTGCTGCGCAACCAAGAGGTTTTTCCACGCCTGCTCAAGCTCATGCTGATGGTCGTCGCCTTTGAGCATACACTCCACCGCCGCTAACCGTTCCGCCGTCAATACATCCACTTCTGCCTGCCTGCACTTATTCCAAATTTCGTTGCCGCAGTAGCCCCAAGGCATCCGTACATAAAAGTCGTTGGGAACCGTTTTTAACTCTTTCTCAGGGGCAGGAAATGTGGGAAATATCTCCTCAAGCAGCATCCACCGATACCCGGCTTTGCCCTGGTACATTTTGACCAGCTCCTCGCGCCGCAGGCTGGCGTCGTCAGCGCGTGTAGCCAGCAGGGGCTTGATGTGTTTGAAATCTTCCCGGAACTTTTCCAACGGCGTATTACATTCCGGTCCCGGATAGCGAGTTAAAATCCAATTGTCCACCGTGGTCCGCCCGAACTGCGCGCCCTCGCCTACGTACGTGGGAATCGCCGCGATGCGCGACCCGTCCAATCCCACCCACCAGCCTATTGCCGCATCGAAGGTCGGATTGTAGCCATACATCATGAAGTGCGTACGCATTATCGCACCGGCAAAGCCAAACCCATTCAGAATCTGTGGAATCTGGCTGTGCATGGCGTGCTCGCTCATCAGATAGACGTTTGGTGCGCAACCCAGGTGCCGGCGGTCGGCCTCTAAGGCGCAGCCGATCTGGCGAATATTGGACTCCTCGTTGATGAACACCGACAATGGCTGGCCGTAGGTACAAGTGCCTATTCCAAACCGTCCGGCATAGCGTTTAAGATATTCACGTATTTCCTGCAACACCTCCGGATTATGCTCGGCGAGATCATCGTAGGTGTAGGCTTCATTGTCCAGGCCGATCTTGAAGCTGGGGTAGCGGTCCAGCCAGTCAGCAGCGTTACGAATGTGCTTGAGAAAATGCTCCCGGCCCCAGAGCACCAGTCCGCCGTGGTCGTAAGTCAATAGATAAAGCGGCTGGTCCACATCGTCCGCCAGTGCCACTGTGGTTAACCCCAAATATAGGATGACCAACAAATATCGCCAGCTCATTTTTCTTATCAGCAAGTCTCCCCTTGCATTAAAGCGCAAAAATCCCCATCAACAGGATTAACCGCAGAGGGCGCTGAGGCCGCAGAGGAAAAATGTAAATTAAAAAACTCAGCGTGCTCTGCGGGCTCGGCGGTAAAAAACCCCTGGCATCCGAACGGCGAACTGCAGCCGATTTTGGCAACTTACTGCAATATCCGGAGCGAACTTGCTACAGATAGTGTGCCCTGACATAACCGGGCATTACTACAGAAGCTTTTTCAGATACTTTATGCTTCGCTCAGCCTGGTCTATCGTGCCGCACTCTACGCTCAGCACAATGTCACGCGGTGCAGCTTTACAGACTGCAATGACCTTTTTCCAGTCAATGACGCCTTCGCCGCAGGCACAGCCGGCGGGAGTACCCGTAACCTTGCCGCGTTCGGCCTTAGAATGCTGGATGGAAATATCCTTGGCATGCACGTGGACTAATCTATTCTTTACCCGCCTCAGCCATGCGATAGGGTCGTGACCTGCAAGGTAGCTATTGCCCGTATCAAAATTGACGCCGATCGCGGGCGATTTAACCAACTTGCAGATACGGTCAAGACCCGCCGGCGATTTGCTGTACTGCTGGTGCGGCTCAATGCCGATCATAATACCGCGTGGCTCGGCAACCGCCGCCGCTTCAGTCAGCGTATACTTCATTAAAACGTGGTCTTCCTCTTCGGTGGTCCAGGGAGGTTTTGGGCCTTCGTCGGTATTGACCACCGGTGCGCCGCACTCTGCTGCGAAACGAATTGCCTGCTTGAGATAGTTGCCGCTTATATCGGGCCTGCAAAGCGCGGTGTGCGACGACAGACCCGAAAGTTTCACGCCGGCTTTTTCGCACGCCCGCTTGATGCGGTATGGGTCGTCCAGCATTGAGACGGTCATATAGTAGCCGGCTTCACTCATCAGCTCGCGGCCCCAATGAACCCACGGCTCAACGTATTTATAGCCCAACTCGGCTGCCTTTTCGATGCCCCACTCAAAGGGCTTATCCGCGTGTCGTACAAACTCCAAATTCACACCAACATACACTTTTGCCATTTGACAACCTCCTTATTATATAAGCTGCCTTAGATGGTCAATTGCATCAGCTAACTGATCCATCGTCAAGAATAACACCGACAAAACCGCAATAATCCACATAGTCGGCTTAACATCTCTTGCTCTGCCCGAAATAGTCTTTATAAATACGAATGAAATAAATCCAAACGCCAATCCTGTGCTGATACTGTAGCTCAGCGCGGTCATCACCATTATGATAAAGGCTGGAAACGCCTCTTGCAAGTTCGCAAAGTCTATCCGCTTGATTTCCTTCATCATAAAAAGCCCAACCATTACCAGAGCGGGGGCCGTTGCGTACTTAGGAACTATCCCCACAACCGGAACGAAGATCAGCGCCACCAGAAAGCACAATCCCGTAACCAGCGAAGTCAACCCCGTTCGGCCGCCTTCCTCAATTCCCGAAGCCGATTCAATATACGAGGCAATCGACGAAGTCCCCAGCACAGCACCTAACATACTTGCTGCAGCATCGATTTGCAGCAAACGATCCAGCCCTTTTATCGTGCCTTTTTCATCGACCATCTTGGCCTCATGACAGCAAGCCACCAGCGTCCCTATACTGTCGAACATGTCGATAAACATCAAAGCAAAAATGTTTCCAAGCAGACTCCACTTGAGCGCTCCCAGAATATCAAGCTTAAATGCTATGGGCGTAATGTCGAAATCAACCGACACAAGATGTGCCGGTCTCTGAACAAAGCCAGCTGCAATCGCCAGTACCGTTGAGAACATCATCCCAATCAACAAAGCCCCTTTAATCCTTTTTATTTGCAGAAACGCCATTAGCAGCAAACCACAAAGACCTATTGCGACTGTCCCCGTCAGCGGGCCCGCCGAGACAAGCGTTTTTTCGTTTTTCACTATCACCTGCATATCCTGCAGGCCGATGAATGCAATGTACAGCCCGATGCCGACTGAAATAGCTGAAACCAAACTCACCGGAATCGCCTTGACAAGCCGCTTCCTCAAACCCAATAGCGTCAAAAGCCAACACAAAAGACCCGAAAGAAATACAACGCCAAGACCCATCTGCCAGGTAATTTTGCCGCCCAGGACCAGCGTGTACGACAGAAACGCATTTAGTCCCATTCCCGGAGCCATTGCTATTGGGGCATTAGCAAATAGACCGGTAATAATTGTCATCACGGCGCTTACTATGCAGGTGACAATTATCAATGCCTGCTTATCCATGCCCGCCGCGCTAAGAATGGCCGGATTGACAAATATAATATAGGCCATCGTAAGAAAGGTGGTCACACCCGCTACAAATTCAATCCTTACGCTGGTACGCTTTTGCTCAAGCTGAAAATACTTACTGATCATCTCCGATCTCCAGCGTTATCACCTTTGCGCCGAGGGTCCTGTCCAGCCCAATCTTTTGAACCGTCCCCACTCACCCCAGCATAATGCCGCCACATTCACCGCAAAATGCTCTTTCTGGAATATCTCGCGCATACGCTGGTACTTTGCATCCAG
>Ga0315296_10003072_pt1 | contig 14083 bp, 4 predicted proteins | sample YL17G14_18_MG_FD_203921 | JGI IMG/M metagenome (GOLD analysis project Ga0315296, IMG submission 203921) | Sediment microbial communities from Yellowstone Lake, YNP, Wyoming, USA - YL17G14_18 | ecosystem: Environmental > Aquatic > Freshwater > Lake > Sediment | place: USA: Wyoming | collected... | reverse complement strand
TCAAGGATACGCAGTACTTTGGCGATGCCTGCAACGCGGCGGTCACGGTCCGCCTCGAGCAGAAGGAGCGCAATGAGGCAGTTGGAGCTGCACCACGGGTTCCAATTGTTGAGCCGCCCTCGGTAAGCCAACCCCATCCACGGAAAGTCATCGCGCTCGAGGAAGGGATCGAGGATGCGCCGCGCCACCTCGTATCGTATGCGGGCCGAGACGTGGGCGCTGACGGCGTCTAACTGGTTGCGCAGCAGATAGTGCGTCCAGGCCAGCAGGCCCGCGGTCTCGCCGGCGAATAAGTCAATCGCAGGCTTTGCCGCATCTGGCAGCGGATCGCGGGCGCCATCCCACTGGTTGTGAGCCGGGACAACCCAGGAGGTCTCCTCGCAGATATGCCAGATGCCGTTGATGATGTCGTCAATGAACCGACCCGCTCCCTCGACGCATTCGGCGATTACCAACTCCGCCAGCGCGCTGCGCCGAGCGAAGTAGACCCCCTCAAAACGGGAACGATCGCCGTCGCGGGAGTAGTCCATATAACGGGTCGCGGGCAGCGCCGGCCATTGCCAACCGGAATACTTCTCGCCGGCTGCGATGCGGGCCTGATGCAAGTCGGCCGACAGGGCTTGCCACTCTGGGCGAGAGTCGGCAATGGGGAACGGCCGGTAATCCTCCCGAGGAGCCAGGATATCGGCGAGTTGCGGAATGCCGAAGCGATCTCTGAACATGGTTAGAGTCCTGTGCGGCTTACGGGCCGGTCCGGCAGCGTCATACTGGAATCAAGAGACAGTTCGGGCGTCCTTGCCCATGCATCGCCTCCTGTTGCCGCCGTTTTCCGGCAGGACTGCCTCCGGGCGACGACGGCCCGCAGCAGAAGCGCTTTTCGCTGCGCACGGAAGGCTTCCCTGCGCGGGACACCACCTGCAGCGGTCAAGAGGACATGAAACCGGCGGCGCCGGTCAACCAGCCTTGAGACCGGTCTCGTGCCAGTGACTGCGAGGCGCCAGAGCCTGACCGCCGGTGCGGCAGGACTGCACGCCGGCGCCGCGGTTTCATGCCGAGGGGACGGCCGGCGGCGCGCCTCATCGCGCGAAGTCTGTCGGCCGTGGTTCACTGCCGCTCGTCCTGCTGGCGCAGGAGTGTGCGCCCGGAGGACAGAAACGCTGCATGACGAGGAGGAGAGTCGCGATGGCGAAGCGTCCCAACATCCTTCTGTTCACAACCGACCAGCAGCGCGGGGATCACATCGGGTTGTCGGGGCACCCGGTCATCGAGACCCCGAACGTGGATGCCTTCGTCAATCGGGGCGCCTACTTTCCCAACGCCTATTCGGAGATCCCATCCACAACGGGCGCGCGGAGATGCCTTCACGGCGGCCAGGAGAGTTACGCCTGCGGCTTGGTTGGCTACTCGGGAACCGAATGGCATGAGCCTAACACTCTCGCCCAAGTGCTGGCCGACGAGGGCTATCACTGCATAAACGTCGGCTGGCGCAATATGCACCCGCGGCGAAAGTTGTATGGCTTCCACATGGTTATCCCGCGGGACCTCGTGGCTGGGGCTGATGACTACGCGGAGTGGCTGGAGCGACAGGTGGGGGAGTCGGCTCATGAGCGCGGACACGGGTGCGATGCCAATGGCTGGCTTGCGCGCCCGTGGCATCTGCAGGAGCGCTACCACCCGACGTGTTGGACGACTGACGTAACCCTGGAACAGATTGGGCGGCGCGACCCGACACGGCCTTTCTTTGTGTGGTGCTCGCAGATGCGGCCGCACTCGCCCTATGACCCGCCGCAGTTCTTCTGGGACATGTACATCAACCGCGCCCTGCCGGAGATCCCGGTGGGCAACTGGGCTGCCAAGCACGACGTTGGCGAGCCGCTGTCGCGCACGGCGTGGCGCGGCCGACTGAAGCCGGAGCAAGCCCAGCGGATGCGGGCTGCCTACATGGGGTCGTGCACTCATCTGGACTACGAGATGGGGCGTTTGCTGGAGGAGATGGCAAGGCGGTTCGGCGGCGAACTGGTCGAGAACACGCTGATCGTGTTCGTTTCCGACCACGGGGACATGATGGGCGACCACAACCTGCTGCGGAAAACATACGCCTACGAGGGATCGGCGCGGATTCCATTCGTTGTGCGCTACCCGGCGGGGCTCGACCTGCCCACCGGAAGGTTCGAGCAGGTTGTGGGTCTGCAGGACGTGATGCCTACCATCCTGGAGACCGCGGGTGTTGACTGTCCAAGGTCCGTGACCGGGCGGAGCGTGTTCAAGGCAATCAGGGGCGAGCCCTGGCGCGAGTATCTGCACGGGGAACACTCGCCATGCTACGCGCTGGAAGAGGCGATGCACTACCTGACCGACGGGAGAGAGAAGTACATCTGGTTTCCTGTCACGGGGCAGGAGCAGTTCTTCGACCTGACCCGAGACCGGCAGGAACTGCACGACCTTGCACGCGACCCGACGTATGCCGACCAGGTGGCGACCTGGCGCAGGCGTTTGATCGCGGTGCTGGCTGAGCGCGGCGACGGTTTCTCCGACGGAACGCGGCTGCTGGCGCGCAAGGAGTGGTGGTCGGCGGATGTGGAAGGGCGGCGAGGATAGCGGAGAAGATGCGCGGGCCGCGCGTCTTGAGCGCTCGCGGTGCGGTTGTCAACCGCGCGTGAGACCGCTGCACATCGTTTCGTCCCCGCGCAATTGTCGCTGACGATCACGGAAAGACTCCTCAAATGGGCAGGGGAAGCCCCGGCCACACTCGAAGCGGAGTCTCGGTTGTGCGCCGTCTTCGCCCGAGTCTTGTCTCCCAGGGGTTACCCGTGCAGCGGCCCGCTAAAGAGCCGAGCGTAGTCTGGCTTGATAAGCCAGCGCGTGAATGGATGGAGGGCCTGCCGATCGGCAATGGCCGCATAGGAGCAATGGTGCTCAGCGGCACTGAGATCGAGCGGCTGGCCTTGAACCACGAGAATCTGTGGCGCGGGGTCACGCGCGATCGAACTACCGAGCCGCGACATCAGCATCTCGCGGAGATCCGCGAGAGACTGTTAGCCAGGCAGTGGATCGAGGGTGCGGAACTCGCCACGAAGCACCTGAGCGGCCATGGCCGTCGCGTGCAGCCCTATCAGCCAGTGGGCGATCTCTGGCTTCGCTTGCCGGGGCACGGCGAGGCTGGCGACTATCGCCGCAGCCTCAACTTGGCCATGGGACTAGCGGAGGTCACCTACAGCCTGGATGGCACAACCTACAGGCGCGAGGCCTTCGCCTCAGCCGAGCACGGCGTTATCGTGATGCGCCTCGCGGCTGACCGACCCGGAAGCATCTTCGCCACCCTGAACCTCGATCGTATCTCAGACCCGGAGTGCGCACTTCGCCTGTGGGCGCGGGACGCCCGACTTGGCTTCGAAGGCCGGTTCCAAGAGGGTATCGGCTTCGCCGTGGAGGCGCGCCTATCCGCAAGAGCAGGGGAAATGCGCGCCGGCGAGGGCGCGTGCCTCGAGGTGGCCGGCGCGGACGAATTGGTCGTTGTAATGACCATCGCCGTTGACTACGATCAGCCGGATCCGGCCGCTTGGTGCGCGCATCATCTCGATGGCGTGCCCATGGATTTCGGCGTGCTGCGAGAGGCGCATGTTGCGGAACACCGTGGCCTCTTCGAGCGGGTCATACTTGAGGTGCCTCGCAGCCCGGAGGTAGCATCCCTACCACTGGGAGCGCGTCTTGAACGGCTGCGTGCGGGCGATGAGGACCGCGAGATCGTCGCTCTCTACTTCGACTATGGCCGTTATCTCCTCATGGCCTGTTCCCGCCGGTGCGGTCAGCCGGCAAACCTGCAAGGCATCTGGAACGACCAATTGCGTCCGCCGTGGAACAGCGATTTCCACCACGATGTCAACATCCAGATGAACTACTGGGCCGCGGAAGTGTGCAACCTGGCCGAGTGTGCCGACCCGCTGCTCAACTACATCTGGCGCTCCGTCCCAGAGGGCAGAAAGGCTGCAAGGGATCTCTACAACTGCCGCGGCATTTGTCTCTGCATTCAGACCGACGTATGGGACCGGGCAACGCCGGAGTCTCCCGGATGGGACGTCTGGACGGGCGCGGCAGCGTGGCTCGCACAGCATCTGTGGTGGCGGTACGAATACACACTGGACAAAACCTTCTTGCGCGATAGGGTCTACCCTTTCCTGAAACTGGTTGCCGAGTTCTACGAAGACTACCTGGTGCGAGACGATCGCGGACGCCTGGTGACAGCGCCCTCGCAGTCGCCGGAAAACAGTTTCGTCGTCGGAGCAAAGCCTGTGAGCCTGTGCGTGGGAGCCACCATGGACTTCCTACTGATTCGCGAGGTGTTGACACGCGCGCTCGAAGCTAGCGAGATCCTTGGCTGCGATGCGAACGTGAGGCCGACCTGGGAAGGCATCCTTCGCGACCTCCCTCCGTTCCAGATTGGCCGCCACGGACAGCTTCAGGAGTGGCTGGAGGATTTCGAAGAGGCTGAGCCAGGCCATCGCCACTACTCGCATCTCTTGGGCGTGTTCCCGGGGGAACAGATGACTCCGAGCGCTGCCCCTGATCTCTCTCGCGCCGCTCGCGTCTCGCTGGAGAGGAGGCTGGCTGCCGGCGGCGGGCACACCGGCTGGAGCCGTGCCTGGACCGCAGCGCTCTGGGGGCGATTTTTCGAGGGGGGCCTGGCTTACGATCACCTCGTTCACCTGGTTTCTGACTTCGCCACGGACAGCCTGCTGGATCTGCACCCACCCCGAATCTTCCAGATAGACGGGAACTTCGGTGGGATGGCTGCGGTGGCAGAACTCCTGCTGCAAAGCCATCGAGGCACAATCCGGCTGCTGCCGGCTTTGCCCCCGCAGTGGCCGGAGGGGTCGGTCAAGGGCCTGCGGGCGCGCGGCGGCTTCGAGGTGGACATGACCTGGGAGAACGGTGTCCTGCGAGAGGCGCGCTTGCTGAGTCGTCTGGGGCAGCCATGCCGCGTAGCGTGGTCGGAGGGCGGCTGTGAGGTCACTTCCGACGAGGAACCCGTCCCATTCGAACGAGACAGCGAGGGACATCTCACCTTCTCCACCGCCGTGGGCCAGTGCATCCTGCTTCGGCCCCTGGCGCGTGCTACCGGGAAGGGATCACCCGCGTAGAGGGGTCATCGGGCAAGATGTGATGGATGCGTCGCTCACTCTTTCGGATGATCAGGAATCCGACTTCTCGGCCCATTCTGAGTGGCCTCACAGGCGCTTGACCGGCACACCGTGTCTCAAAGCCGTTTGACCAGCCACAGCCTGACCGATGATGCGGGCGCTCCGGGTGACTGGATGAGCGAGGAGCACAGGCACATCCGCGTCGCACGTAGCGGGCCCCACAGCGGAAGGCGAGCGGGCGCGATGGATAGAATCTCTTGAACATCAGATGAGAGCCATGAGGGCATGCAGAGCTTTCTTTGCCGTCAGTGGCGCACTCGCGCTGGCAGTGACAGCAGGAGCAATGATGGCTGCTCCTGACCCTGCGGCGCCAACCTCCGTGCAGCAGAACCCAGTGGTGAACGCGTCATTCGAGAGCGGGGCGGTAGCGCCGGACGGGTGGATGTTCTCCGGACAAAAGGAGCACGTCCGGGCGTCGTGGGCGCGGGAGGGTGCCCACAGCGGGACGCGATGCCTGGCTTTCTTCCCGGAGATGACATCGGCGGCATGGGAAAGCGCCCCGGTGCCGGTTGCTGCCGGGCGCCCGTACGGGCTCACATGGTGGACGCGATTCGAGGGAAGCGTGCCGTGGCACTGGTCATACCACTGCGAGTTCATCGGCGTGGCCGTGCGGTTCCTCGGCGCTGACGGCCGCGAGATCAGCCGCGTGGAGCGCAAGTTTCACTGCCTTGCAACAGCCGGCTGGCAGCAGGCGTGGATCAAGTTCACGCCCCCTGCGGGTGCGCAGAACGCGACAGTGGCCTTCGTCTATCGCACCGGCATCGAGTCCGACGGGCGCGTGTGGGTGGATGATGTCGCGCTCGAGCTGCTGGACCCGCTGCCTCCGTTGCCGGAGGGCTGCGCGCGAATCATCCTGAAGACGACAGACGAGCAGGGCAAGCGGCTAAGTGCGCGCATGTGGGTGAGGACCGAGGCAGGTGAGAACCTGTTCCCGAAATACTGCTACCGGTTCAGCGTTCCGGATGTCGGCTTCCATGCCGCGCCGCAGGACTGCTGGCTCGACGTACCGGCGGGCGCGCTGACGGCCGGCGCGCGCCGCGGGTTCGAGTATGCGCCAGCGCAGGAATCCGTGCGCTTGAAGCCCGGGGAGAAGCACGAGGTCCGCCTCGCGCTGCGCCGGACCATTGACATGCGCGCCCAGGGATGGCTTGCGGGAGACCACCACTGCCACCTTTTCTTTCACAAGAACACCCAGCATCCGCAGATGACGCCGCAGGATGTGTTTGAGATAGCCAAGGCCGAGGGCCTGAACTACCTCTCGCTGGACGGCGAGATGATTGAGTTTCGCGCCAACCTGGGCGATCACCAGAAGGCCCGCGACGAGGGTTTCGTGGGCGAGATGGGGCTGGAGGCGGTGACCGATTTCTACGGGCACGTTTGCCTGCTCAACGTGCGCCAGGATATGCCCGGCGGCTTCCCGATGCGCATGGCATTCTGGCCGACCAACGAAATGGTTCATGCCTTTGCGCAGAGTCAAGGCGGGGCGACCATCTGCGCACACCCGCTCGAAGGCGCTTCGCTTCAGGACTTCCTCGACGCTGTCGCCGACCCCAAGCGTGGAATCTTCGCACGCGAACTGGCGGTTGATGCACTGCTTGGCAGCCGGTTCGCGTTCGACATCTACTCGCACTACGCTCCTCCGCAGCGGCTCGCCAATGTGCTGACGGCTTACTACAATCTGCTGAACGCGGGGAGCAGAATCGGCGCCACGGCCTCGACGGACTACTACATTGACCAGGGGCGCGGCCCATGCGGCACCTGGCGAACTTACGCACGTGCGGAAGAACTCGATTTTGCCAGCATCGCGAAGGCTTATCGCGAGGGCCGGACATTCGCCACCAACGGGCCGCTGGTGCTCTTTAGCATCGGGAGCGTATCCCCGGGCGATGAGGTGACTCTTGCCAAGCCAGGTGAAGTTGATGTCTCGCTGCGCGCCGAATCGCAGTGGGGCCTCGATGCAGCCGAACTGGTGGTCAACGGCGAGGTCAAGCGGCGCTGGAAGGCGGTGGGCGGCAGGCTGGATGTTACCGACCGAGTGCATGTTGCGGAGACGTCATGGGTCGCAGCGCGCGTTTTCGGGCCCAAGTCGCCGGCTGTGGACTCCTCCCCCATGGCTGACGAGCCCGGCCAGTCCTGCGGCCAGTTCGCGCACACGAGCCCGATCTATGTTCGCGTGGGCAATGCCGCATTCAGGCCGCGCAGGACCGCCGTGAAGTTCTGCCTGGCTTGGGCTGAGGCAATGGCGAAGGCGGTAAACGCGGTGCGCGACACGTACATGAGCGCCGATCTCAGCCCCTACGGGCTCACGGGAGCCGAGGCCTTTGGGCGTGTGATGTCCCGGATAGTGGAGGCGAAACGCCGGGCACATCGGGATGAGCGGCGGCACTAGCAGTGGTGTCGGGAGAGGGGGCGTCACGTGCTAAAGCGCGTGTCCGACACTTGAGCTGCACAGGAAGGAGCGGGTACTGACTATGCAGGCGTGGGTCTGGCTGTTGTTGGGCGCTATCGCGATCGTCCTGCCGTGCGCAGCATGGGCAGGAGAAATCTGCTCCGCAGCGCCGGACGATTTCGCGAGTATCCAGAGGAATGAGCGCACCGGGCGCTACCTGCGCGGTTTCGACCTCGCTGCTGAGCACGCCCTGAAGACGCTTGACCCGGAGACCGGACTGATCCGTGTGCCAGGTCTCATGAAGCCGGATCAGTTCGACTGGTCGCTCGCCGGGATGGACCGCTTCGAACGCAAACGTCGCATCACGCCGGAGTACTCCAAGTTCTATACCCTCTCGCGAGTGTCTGCCTCGGTGATCGGGCTGCTCGGCGAGGCCTATGCCCTGCCGCTCTCGCGCTTCTATCGGAACCGGGAAGCGCTCGGTCTCGTCAAGAAGGGGCTTGAAGCATTCCGCGCTCACCAGGACGCGAGCGGGGAGTGGATTTTTTGCCCCATCCGCTTCAGCACAGTGTACGGATCGCACGAGATGGCCTGGCGGCTTGAGCCGCTGCTGCGGGCTTACGTCTCGGTCAAGGCGGACCTTGAGTCAGAGGAGAGAGACCGCTACGAGCGGATGCTGCGGCGGGCGGCAGACTTCCTACTGCGCACCCCCTGTACCGACCGGTGCAACCGGGGCGTGGTATGGGCAGGGGTGATGGCGCTGGCGCACGCCATGATCGGCAAGCAGGAATACCTCGAAGCGGCGCGCCGGAACTGGGCGCTCGTGGCCCCAACCGTCTTCAGGAATGACGGGCAGGTGTTGGAGGGCCCGGGCCCCGACCATGTTTACAGCCCGGTATCCATGCGCTACGCCTTCCTCTACCGGCTGATGAGTGGCGACGGGAGTGTGGATGAAGTGCTTATCCGGTCGCTCAGGTGGGCGCTGAGACTTTACGATTCAAATGGCGTCCCCTTCACCGGGATGAGCACGCGCAGGGACGTGGCGCGCGGCGACCGGCTCGATGGCTATCTGCCGCTGTTGGAGTACTATGCTGCACGGGAGCCGCTATTCGACCGGCTGGCAGGCGACTACCTGCAATACCTGGAGAGCAGGTCAGTCGAGTTTGCATGGCCTCACGGAGGCGCTTACGCGCTGCGCGCTGCGCTGTTTCACGGCGCGCGCCCCGATGTGCGCGGGGCCGAGGTGCCCGAGTATTTTGAGGTATACGAGGCCGACGTATCCATCTACGCAGCAGTGCGCCGCCAGTATCAGACCGTCATCAATCTGGGCAGCCGCATGAACCGAAACGGGCTGCAGATGTGGACCTATGGCCGCGATAAGCCTGTCGTCTGCCCGACCGGGGACTTGGCCAGCGGCACTGAGACGTGGGGCTACGGGTCATGGTTCGCTGACGTGCGCGACCCCAGCAACTATCAGACCTGGCACTCCGATCTCGACGCCCTGGCGGTTGAGCGCAGTGGACATTATGACTTCTACGTTTTCTCGCCCGTCTCGACCGTTGTCATCTACGCCAGCCCACTTAGCCAGCGCAAGACGCGTTGGGTCATGGCCAGGGACAGCGCGCCCGAACCCGTTATCGAGGAGGGGCGAATAGGCTTCGCGGGCCAGCCCTCTCTCCTATACTATGCAGGAGGAAGGCCGACGCTGCGCGAGACACGCAATGCGCGCCTACTGGAGTTCGAGCGCGACCTTCCGTTCGACTGGTATGCATTCTCCGGCGGCCCGTTCCGGCAGAAGGAGGTGTGCGAACCAGTCGTCGGAGCGATCGCGCTTGGCTTTGCCGACACGACTGGTACCTATCTGGCGCTCGCCAATCCCTCGCGCTTGCGCTGGAAGGGGAAGGTGACGATCACCTGGCCCGAGCAGCGCATTTTGGACGCGGTGCTGGGGGACAAGGAAGTGCGGGTGATCCGTCTGGGCGCGAGAGCGGAGTAGCCCGCCGAATCCGCCGCCGCAGAGTGTCGGAACACAGGCAGATCGCGGCTCTTGGTGTCGCACACTGATTCTGGTAAACTGCCCGGACGGCCCCTTCGGGCTGCATCCCAGGCCGGGACACTGCCAAAGGAGATCGAATTGCAGGTAGAGGACAGGTTGATACCCGTTACTTCGCTTGAATCCCTCGCTGAACAGCCGGTCGTGGCCGACTGGTTGATAATCGGCCCGTTCGTGGTCGAAACAGGACCATCGTTCGAGCGGGAATACATGTTCGAACGGCACAAGATCCTTGACATAGACTACCTGGCGGCTGCAGGAGGCGAGCGGGCCGTGCGCCCCGCACACGACCAGTGGGTGCCGAACGAGTATCCGGGCCCGCCGCGGCTGCACTGGCAGCGCTTGCAGGAAGACCGGATATCGCTTGCCGGACGCGCGGGCGACTTGCTCTACCGCACGGTGCAGCGGAACGCCGTGTTTTACCTGGCCACCTACGTGGACTGCCTCAAGGACGAGGTGGCCTTCGTGGAAGCCTACCACTCCGGCATCCGGCTTTTCCTCAACGGCGTCGAGGTGTGCAACCAGCCCTACGGCCTGCCCAAGGGGCTTTGGATGCGACAGATGCTTCTGCCTGTCCGGCTGCGGGCTGGGCGCAACCTGTTCATGGCAAAGGTGCGGCCCGGCTACATTGCGGACGGAGTGGAGTTCTGCCTGACGAACTTCGCTGTCAGGCCGGCTGCGATATCCGTCGGCGAGGTCTTCGCTTCTGCTCCCCTCGCGTCAGGCGTCTTCCTCGGGCCGGAGACCGACCCGCGCCAACTGTTCGAGGTGCGCTGCGCCAACCTCGGCAGCGGGCGCGCCGAAGTTGAAGTGGGGATAAGTGAGGAGCCGGTGCAGGCCGTCCTGGGTCCCGGGCAGTCGCAGTTGCTGCGCCTGCGGGGCCCGAGAGCAGCAGCCGGGGCCCCGACTTCCGCGACCCTTGCGCTGGCCGTGGGGGGGCGAAAGGAGAAAGTCCAGTTTACATACGCGCCAGCAGCCGTGCCGTTCGTCGAGGGGACCGGCTTCGTTTACAGCCAGTTCCATTTCGACACCACCTATCACGAGGAGCAGCGCGTGTATGCGATGGGGGCCTTCGACATAGTGCGGAGATACTGCGACCAGTTTGAGAAGGACCCGAACTTCAGGGGCACGCTCTCCGAGATTGACTACCTGAAGCCCTATTTCGATATGTTCCCGGCGCACCGAGCTATCCTGCGCAAGGTGCATCGAGAGGGCCGCGCCGAGTCCGACGTGTTCTACAACCAGCCCCAGGCGACGACCTGCTGCGGGGAGGCCTTCGTGCGCAACATGGTCTATGGGCAACTGTGGCACGAAGACGTGTTGGGCCGGCGATGCTACGTCTTTTCGCCCGGGGATGTGTTCGGCCACCCCGCCCAGATGTCCCAGATTGCCGCGAAGGGCCAATGCCAGGCAGTCGCCTGGGGGAAGCCGATCTTCGGATTCCCGCCGCTGTTTCGCCTTGTGTCGCCGGATGGGACACACCTGATCCACCGTCGGGGCCATGTTGACCAGCAGGGCGCGATGAGCGTGGGCCTCACATCATTTCTGACCGGCTGCGACAAGACGCCGCCGACCGACTGGCTGGCTGCCCTGTCGCCGAAGGTGCAGATGGCAGTGCCCTCTGATTTTCACGCTGCCGTCCGGGATGAATGCCAAGCCAAGGGAATACGGCTGCCGCTCACGTCCCGCGACATGTCGCTTTATCACGCAGGCACAGCGCTGAGCCGCATCGAGTTGAAGATCGGCAATCGGATCGCCGAGAACTTGCTCATAAGCGCAGAGAAGTTCTCCGCTTTCGCCGGGCTCCTGGGCGCTTGCTACCCAGAGCGGCCGCTCGACAAGGCCTGGCGGCAACTGCTCTGCGGACAGCACCACGACTCGATAACGGGCACCCACAACGAGATCTCATACGTTGACCTGATGATAGGCTATCGAGAAGCCTGTGAGTTAGCCCAGGGCGTGCTCTCCGATGCGTTGAACTACCTGAGCCGGGCAGCCAGGGCCAGTGCGGCGGAGCACGAGAGGCCGCTTCGCCTGTTCAACCCGCACTGCTGGGACCGAACCGACGTATGCCGCGCGACCATTTCCCTGCCTGCGGGCTGGGCCGAGTTCGGCCTGCGCGACGGCGAAGGCAGGGCTGTCCCTTGCCAGGTACTCAGCCGGGAAGGCAGCAGAGTGCAGATTGCGTTCGTCGCCAGGGTGCCTTCCCTCGGCTACACGACCTACTACCTGACATCGAAGCCAACGGCGCCTGCGAAGGAGACCGCGCGAGAGAACGCCGCGAGCATCGAGACTTCCGCTTTCCGCATCGCAGCGGACGCCGCCCGCGGCGGCCTGATCTCACTTTACGACAAGCGGGCCAAGCGGGAATTGCTCGACACTTCGGCAGGGCTGGTCGGGGCGGAGATCTCCGTGCTCAAGGAAGTGCCAACCAGGCGCGAGCCCCAGCATGAGATGTACACCACCGGGCAGTCATTCTATGGCCACGACCGCCCGGCTGAGGTGCACGTGCTGAAGGGCGAGGTCGTGCAGACGCTGGTGATACAGCAGCGGCTGAGCGACACGCTGCCCAAGGTGCGGCACGAAATCAGCCTGATCGAGGGCGTGGAGCGCGTTGACTGCCGGATAACGCTCGCGGATTACCACTATGAGGACGACATGTTCGCGGTGACCTTCCCCACGAATCTGCAGGGGGCGGTGCCTACCTTTGACGACCGTTACTGTGCGGTGGTGCGCCGCGAGAGCAGGGGCTTGCTCGACTTCCGGACACACCAGATGCTCATGTTCAGCGGTTGCGCTGTCTATCCGGCCGATCACTGGATGGACTACGGCCCGACACTCACCATCGGACTCGGAGAGGCCGGGCGCTTTTCGCTCGGCATGACCGCGCTGATCGCGCCCGCCGACAACTCTCTGGTCGAGGCGGCGAATCGCCTTCTGCTGGCGCTGACCAAGAAAGGTATTCCAGTCACGCCGTGGCCGGACGTGGACCAGCCTGAGATCGGCACGCTGCTGCCGAATGTCAACGACGACCTGCTCTACAACGACTCCCGCTTCGTGCTGACGACCCAGCGGAACCCCAACCGCTGGGCGGAAAGGTTACTGGCCGGGGTCCGCGACGAGGTTGCCGACAAGTTCAGATCGGAAATGGCGGCGCGAGCGGCGGCGCTCTTTCTTGTGGACGGGGACAACCGGGAGAGCAAACCGATCAACGCGCTCATCCTGGGCGCTCCGGACGCTCCTGCCCTGACTGAAATGGTTGACGGGATCGCGCAGAGTCTGGAGCAAGGCGAGGTTCTCAACCTGCAAGCGACCGCAGCAGACAACGCCGGAGAGGTGGACGACTACGGCGTGTGCCTGATCAACACGGGGAACATCGCGTGCAGCGTCGAGCGAGGCGGCGTGCTCGCGCTGCTTCTGTTCCACACAGCCCGATGGTATGGAGCAACCGGCAATATCGAGGGCAGCAAGTTCGTGCCCGAACAGCGCACGCACGTGTACACCTATTCCCTCTTTCCCCACGCCGGATCATGGAGACAATCCAGGGCATACCGGCAGGCGCTCGAAGTCAACGATCCCATCATCGCCGTAATGGCCGATGAGACGGGCACTGCCCTGCCTGACACAGCCAGTTTATTGAGAGTTGACGCGCCGGGAGTGGTCGTAACCGCTCTCAAGGCATTGGGGAATCCGCTGGCAGGCATGAAAGCACAGGTGCCAGGCTTGCCGGAGCGCGGGTTGGCTCTCCGCTTCTACGAGGCCGACGGCCGCCAGGCGCGCGGGGCTTTCGAGTTCCTGCCAAGGATTGAGAAGGCTTTCACCACCAACCTGCTCGAACGTCCGGTCAGCGACGCGCCCGTATCTGGCAGCACTCTGCCGTTCTCGTGCGGGCCTTTCTCGATCGAAACCTACGGGGTCATGACGCGTGGGCTGACCGTCAACCCGATACGCGACAGCTTGGGGCCTCAGAAGGAGATCGCCCAGCCGGTGTTCGTGCGCTCCTGGGAGCACGATGCGGGTACCATGCCGATGGGATACGAGGCGGTGGTGGCCTCCATCGGTCGAGACGCTCAGGACCTGGCCGACGGAAGGCTGCAAGTGAACGTCAACGTGGTAAACGACTTCCTCGACAGCCGGGTCAGCGGCAAGGTCCGATTGCTGCTCCCCGAAGGGTGGAGCGCGGACGCCAGCGTCATCGAATACGAACTCGAGCCTCTGGGCCATGCCACCTACCCGGTGGTCATCACCCGGCCGTCGCCTGAGGCTGCCGGCCAGGTCAAGATCCGTTACTGTGCCGACGGACAGGATTACCAGGATATTCTCGAGGTCGGCAAGGGAGTCGAGCCCGGCTTCTCCTTGCGCCTCGACGAACGTGCAGTCGTCGCTGTCGTGGAGAACCCCGGCGCGGAAAGCCTGGAGTGCGAGTTGGCGATAGCGTCGCCA
>Ga0315296_10003071_pt1 | contig 14083 bp, 13 predicted proteins | sample YL17G14_18_MG_FD_203921 | JGI IMG/M metagenome (GOLD analysis project Ga0315296, IMG submission 203921) | Sediment microbial communities from Yellowstone Lake, YNP, Wyoming, USA - YL17G14_18 | ecosystem: Environmental > Aquatic > Freshwater > Lake > Sediment | place: USA: Wyoming | collected... | reverse complement strand
CCGGCTAACTCTTCAAAATCCTCTCGATCCGCGCCTGCATCTCAGGGATCTGCACGACCGGGTGCTTCACGGCCAGATCCACGGTATAATGATCCGTCCCTTTGTGCAGCTCGATGATCCGGAGGACGGTCTCCGGGGAGGGAGCCTCCTTGCCTGCCAAGATCGCGTAGGCATGCATGGGGTCCATCAGATATTTGTCGGTGTATTTGGGTTTCGTGTCTTTTCCTGTATCCGGCGCCGCTTGAGCCGGGGCTTCCCTTCCCGGGCTGGATTGCATCAGATAACCATAGGCCTCGGCGGATCCTTGGATGATCTTCGGGCCGCTTTCCGATTTGTCCGCGGACCCCGGCCCGGGCTCTTGAGGCGGGATAGACGGAGGAGATGGTTTCACCGGGGCATCGCCCCGGGCAAGATCAGCGAATAACCTCTTGGTCCGGGCTTCCTCGGCCCTGGCGGAAGCATGTTCATACGCCGCTTGTTTCTCCCGGCTGAAAACCAGCGCCAGTTTATAAGCCAGCTTGGCCTCCACCCATTTCTCTTCCGTGGAGAACCGGTTACCCAGCAGCGAGGCTTTTTCGGCAATATCCCGCAAGGCCTTCAGCGGAACGGCAGCCCCCTCTTTGATCATGTCCTCCAGTTGGGATGCCGGCCCCAAGGCCCTTTCCAGGTCTGCTCTTCCCACGGGGTCTTTGTTGATCAGGCTGGTGAGTTCGTCGACGGGAGCATCGTACGGCCTTCCTTTTCCCGCCGGAGCCGTTGAAGGGGGAGGTGAGGATCGGATCTGCGGCGCAGGTTCCCCGGCGGGCTCATCCGGTTTCGGACCTCTGGCTTCGGCGTAAGCCTTGGCGGCCTCTTCGTCACCGAAGGTCGCGGAAAGCCTTAACGCTACGAGGGAAAGGCCGGCCTCGTTTCTCTCTGCGAAGGCCGTCCTCAGCGTTGCAAAGGCGTTCCTGAGCTTGACCGCGTCCTCCATGGGCAAGGCGACCTGTTTTTCCTGCAACACCTTTTCCAGTTTCAAGCCCAAGTTCAGCGCCCGTTGATTCTCGGACAGGCTTTCGGAACGGGCACACTCCTCCACCTTGTTCGCGAAATCCGTGTACATGGCATAATACCGTTCTTTCGCCTCCCTCAGCGGATCTTCCTGGGGGAGCGCTTCCAGCGCTTCGTCCCCGTATCCGAGGTCGGCCCCAGGCCCCTGATAAGCAACCCCTTGAAACGCCCCGGAGTCCAGTGGGGTTGATACCGTCTGCCCGGTTGGTTGAGATGTGGGTTCGGGCGGAGGGGGAGCAGGCGGACTTCCAGGAAGCGAAGGTGCGAAGCGATGTTCTGCCCCGGGCTCAACCCCGTAATCGATGACGATATCTCCAGACGGAGTCGGAGCCGCATCCTGAAATTGAGAAACGACCTCCGCGATGGAACCGCCGTAGCCTTCAGAATCCGCGGAAACCAGGGGGGGCGTCGGAGCTCCTTCGATCGGCGGGGGAGGAATGGCTTCAGGCCTTGCTTGCGTTTCCGGCCCCTTCGTTGAGGATCTTCCTAACGGATAACCGAAGAGATCAGCCAAGCTGAAAAATAATTGGGCTTTTTCCGGGGTCTCTTTCCCCAGGTTACGAAGGTACTGGCCGATTTGAACCCTCTCCTCCTCGGTCAATATCTGGGCATCGGGATGTTCCTGCAACAAGGTTTGCAAGCTTTGAGCATTGGTCAATGTCCCTTCCGGGGTGCCGCACCTCATCAACGAGCTGATATAAAGGTGGGCCTTGGTTTTTGGGTCCAGACCACTTCTGGTTTTGGGCTTCTCTTCCTTGTTTGGTTTTTTCGAGCGTCCGAATAGCATGGTTATTTCATTCTTATCAGTATGGCTGAGCAGAACAAGCTATATAAATCTATCACAAAACCCCGGATTATTCAAGATGTGGCTCCCAACCAAGCTATGGCTGTGCTGGTTAGATGGAAAGCAGAGAGGCAAGGGCCGCCTGAAGAGCGGTCCTTTTCATTTGACCTGGCCGGAACCCCAAAAGGTCTGGGAAGGTAAAGCCGTTCATTTGGATCTCATGGCGTCTTGAAAAAAATCAGCGGGTGGGGTATAATTTCATAACCAAAGGCTACCCATTATCGGAGGGATGCGATGAAGGAAGTCTTTACGATGTGGCGCTACACCAAGATGGTGGTGCTCACCGCGCTCACGGCCGCGGTCTACGCCGCGATCCTGATCCCGTTCAAGGGGCTGATCATCGTCCCGGGGTTCACCGAGATCCGCCCGGCCACGGCCGTTCCGGTGGTCTTCGGGCTGCTGTTCGGCCCGGCCGGGGCTTGGGGCTCGGCCATCGGGAACCTGATCGGGGACTTCTTCGGGACGCTCTCCTTCGGCAGCCTGTTTGGGTTCCTGGGGAACTTCTTCTTCGGGTTCATCGGGTACAAGCTCTGGGGGCACATGGGGATCTTCTCCTCGGGCAAGGGCCTGGAGACGCGGTCGGGCCGGTCGGTCTTCGAATTCATCCTCATCTCCATCCTGTCCAGCGCAGTCTGTGCCGCGGTCATCGCCTGGGGCCTGGAGGTCCTGGGCCTCCTGCCCTTCGCGATCCTGGGCTCGGTCATCACTGCGAACAACGCCCTCACCTCCATCGTCCTGGGGCCGTTCCTGCTCTGGCTCCTCTACCCCAGAGTCAAGCGCTGGGACCTGCTGTGGACGGATATCATGGAGGAGAAGGACGTGTCCAAACACCCCGCGCCCCGGATTGGGGCCCTGCTGATGTGGATCGGGGGGCTGGGAGCTTTCATTTTAGGCATCGGGCTCTCCACGGGCCTGTATGGCGCGCACTTCTTCACCTTCGGGATGGGCAAGGCCGGAGGCGGAGTGGTATTCGGGGTCCTGCCGTTTCTGGTCGTGTTCCTCATGGGCTGCTTGTTGACGTGATCTCCCTCAAGGGAGTTCGGTTCCACTATAAGAACGCCGGGGAGGAGGTCCTCAAGGGGATCGACCTCCAGATAGAAAAAGGGGAGGTCGTCTTCCTCATGGGCCCGTCCGGGGCGGGAAAATCTACGCTCTGCGCCACGCTCAATGGCTTGATCCCCCACCTGATCAGGGGGAACTTCCAGGGTGAGGTGGAGGTCGCGGGGAAGAAGACCAGGGAGGTGCCGGTGAAGGAGTTTGCGCCCCATGTGGGCCTCGTGTTCCAGGACTTCGAGGCCCAATTGTTTTGCACCACGGTGGAGCTGGAGGCGGCGTTCGGGCCAGAGAACCTGGGCTTGGACCGGGAGGAGCTAAAGCTCCGCGTTCAAGAATCCCTGGATAGCGTGAGGATGGGCAGGTTCCGCAAGCGCCAGCCGGCTAATCTCTCTGGTGGTGAGAAGCAGAGGCTGGCCCTGGCCTCGGTCCTGGCCATGAGGCCGGGAGCCCTGGTCCTGGACGAGCCAACCACGGACCTGGATCCATTGGGAAAGTCCGAGCTCCTTCAAGCTTTGCGTACGCTCCGTGAGAAACAGGGGATGACCCTCCTGATGGTGGAGCACGAGACCGAGGAGGCCCTGAGTGCGGACCGGGTCCTGCTCATGGACCAGGGAAAGCTCGTAGCTCAGGGAAGTCCCTTGGAAGTACTAAGGGATGGGAAGGCTCTGGCCGAGCTCGGGGTCAGGCCTTTGGAGATGATGGAACTCTCCTCAAGGCTAAAAGTTCCAGCGACCTGGACCACTCCAGAGGAGGCTCATCAAGGCATCCAGAGCATGGGGCTTGGCATCTCCAAAGAGGCCTACGTGAAGCTGCAGGAGAGGGATAGAGACCGCAAGTACGGGGAGGTCGTCTTAGAGGTCTCAAAGGTCTCCTACGGGTATGAAAAGGGTACTCCGGCCCTGAAAGACGTGTGCCTGAAGGTCCGGAGGGGGGAGTTCCTGGCCGTCGTAGGGCAGAACGGGAGCGGGAAGACCACCCTGATGAAGCACCTGAACGGCCTTCTCAAGCCTCAATCCGGAGTAGTCCTGGTGAACGGCAGGGACATTCGCAAAGAGAAGCCCTCGCAACTCTCCCGGAAGGTGGGGCTGGTCTTCCAGAACCCGGACCACCAGATATTCGCGGAGAGGGTCTGGGACGAGGCGGCCTTTGGGCCAGGCCTTCAGGGGTTAAGTCCGAAGGAGGTCGGGGAACGCGTGGAGCAGGCCCTCCAGGCCGTTGGCCTTCTGGAAGCCAAGGACGAGGACCCCTTCGTCCTGACCAAGGGGAGCCGACAGAGATTGGCCGTGGCCTCGGTCCTGGCCACCCAGCCTGAGGTCATCGTCCTGGACGAGCCCACCACGGGCCTGGACTACCGCGAACTCGCCAGCATGATGGAGCTCATTAAGGGGCTGAACGACGCGGGACACACCATCCTCATGGTGACCCATTCCATGCCCCTGGTCGCGGCCCATGCCCAAAGGACCGTGGTCATGAAGGAGGGCAGAATCTTGAAGGACGGCCCAACCCGGGAGGTCTTCTCGGACCCGGCGTCACTCAAGGAAGCCTTCCTCACCCTTCCGCCGGTCGTGAGCCTTTCCCAGAGGCTCGGGTTCACGGCCCTGACCGTGGACGAGCTCGTCGGCTGCTTGAACAGAGAAATCCCAAATCCCAAATCCCAAATCTAAAACCCCTTGGAGCTCTACCTCTACCAGGATAAGAACACCTTTTTCCACCGCCTGGACCCCAGGACCAAGATCTGGGCCATGCTGGTGAGCTTCGCGCTCCTGCTCCTGTTCCAGGACCCGCGGTTCGAGCTCGCCGGGCTCCTCGTCATCCTCGTCTACGGGGCCCTGGCAGGCTCGCTCGGGAACCTCAAGAAGATCTGGCTCCTGCTCCTTTTGATAGGCCTCCTGTCCTTCCTGGGTTGGGCCGTCATGGCCAGGGGCACGACACCCCTGTTCTGGCATATCACCCGGGAGTCCCTGCTCTACGGCTTGGGGACCGCGATCAAGATAGACGCCATGATCGTGGCCGGGATCGTGTTCCTGTCCGCCACCCGGAACGAGGAGGTCGCGCTTGGACTCATCCGACTGGGCCTGCCCTATCCCGCGGCCTTCGCCTTCTCCATGGCCCTGCGCCTGGTGCCCACCTTCGTGGGCGCGGGGTTCACAGCCATCGAAGCCCAGCGCTCCAGGGGCCTGGACCTGGATGAGGGAAATGTCATCCAGCGCGCCCAAAAACACATCCCGCTCCTGGCCCCGATCTTCCTGAACACCATCCGGAGCACGAACCAGCTAGCCATGGCCCTGGAGGGGAGGGGCTTCGGGGCGAGGAAGAAACGGACGTATTACCTCCAGATCGGCTTCAAGGCCGGGGACGCGGTCCTGTTCGTCCTGAGCCTCGCGCTCCTCGGGCTTGCGGTCTGGCTTAGAATCAAGGGCTGGGGACTGATTCCGGGATTGAAGATGTAGGTAAGCCTAACCAACACCAATGGAAGGAGAGATGACCATGTTCAAGACCATTTCCGATTTCGAGAAGGCCTGGGGGTACGAGGGCCCGGCCACGTCCAAGCTCCTCGGCAAGCTCACCGATGCCTCGCTCGCCCAGCGGGTCGGACCACAGTACGCAACCCTGGGCTGGCTGGCCTGGCACCTGGCAACCGCCATCCCGGAGATGTGCGGGCGCACGGGCCTTAAGATCAATGGTCCGGCCACGGGAGCGCCGGTTCCAAGCAGGGCCGCGGACATCCTCGCGGCCTACGAGAAAACCTCAACCTCCCTGCTGGAGCAAGTGAAGAACGCCTGGACCGACGAGAGCCTGCTGGTGGAGGACGACATGTACGGGCAGATGTGGAAGCGGGGCGAGACCCTGTTTACCCTGATCGTGCACCAGGCCCACCACCGGGGGCAGATGACCGTCCTGATGCGCCAGGCCGGGCTCCCGGTCACAGGGACCTACGGCCCTTCGTGCGAGGAATGGGCCGCCATGGGGATGAAACCCCCGGTCATCTAACTTCTCATCTTCTCTGAAATAAAGAGGCCCCGTTTAAATTGCCTGGCGGCAATTTCCGCTAAGGGGGCAAGCCCCCCTTCGGCGCTCGTCCTGAAAAATCCCCGGACTCGCTGAGCACCCCCCGGACATGGGGGAGCCTCTCCCCCATCCCCCCTCTTATCCGGGAAACCACCCCCGGATAAGAGGCCTTTTTCCACTTTTTCGCATAAGTAGCCCCGACAAAGCATAGTTACGTGCCCTAAACGAAAAAAGCCCCCGGAAGGAGGACCTCCGAAGGGCCTATGAAATCCCAAGGGGTTTCCGAGGTATTCACGCGATATTCACGCCGTATTCACGCGCTTAGCACCCAATCCCCTCAAAAAAATCTTTAAAATTCCTTAAAAAAGCCAAAAGTGCGTCATTTTGACACACTGTTAGAGAAAAGGTTCACAAATTAATGATTCAGCTAACCAGTAGGCAGGAGAAGCCGCTCCCGGATAATACGTTTTTCGATTACTTCGCGCGAAACTCCAAATACTTGGCAAATGTCATTCGCCATAAACTCTTTCGCCACATCGCCATACTCCGCCCAATCCTTGAACCCCTTTTCCTCAGCCTTTTTAAATGCTATTAAAAACTCCTGCTTTAATCTGTCCAATGGAACCAGTAACCGGCCTGCGAACTCATTGGCATGATATTCAATAGACCCCTTTTCCTTTTCAGGAACTAACTGGACGAAACGAATCCAGTCGTCTAAAGATTCATATTCTATATTCTCTAAAATGGACCGGTGTAGGACGAAGTGACCCAGTTCATGGGCAATAGAAAACCGCATTCTATTATCCATGCGGTCATCCATATAATCTTCAAAATCAACGACAATCCGACTTAAGTCACCTGTTAAAAAGGCATCCACATCCCCAGCCTGTTTAAGTGAAGGAATCGGATCAAGCCGTAACCCCACCGGCCTAAGAATTAACTCAACTTCGACTGGTATAGAGCCAGAAGGCCAGCGTTCGGATCGGATACGGTCTGCAGCAGCCCACGCTTCTTCCTTGGTTATGAAGGGCGCCTTGAACTTTAATGGGTCTATCAAGGAATGCCGGCTTTCCTTAGTTTTTCAGCAATACGCTTCATTTCTTCCGCCGTAGGCTTCTGACCGCGCAAGGTGCGAAAGAAGGCAGGTAATATTTTTACGAGCTCCTTGTCGGAAAGAATATCTTCTGGAACCATACCCTTTTCCAATGCGGCGAGATCGAAGAATTGCTTCCACTCTTCACTCTCCTTTCGAAGGCCAAGCACTGTCGCGTAGCGTACGAGTATTTCCTGACTCTTCGGCGGAAGCATCGCACCCCGCTCCATCCGGCTGATGTTCCCGGGGTCCGCATCGGCCTTCCTGCAAAACTCACGCAGCGTCAAACGGTTACGCTGGCGTAAAGACTCGAAGAAACTTCCGAACGTGTCTGTCCGAATTTCGTCCATTGAACCCTCCCATTAGCCTTGTTGTAAAAATTATACAACATCGCGTGAGCGTTTGTCAAGGGGGTCGAGGAGAAAAGCTTCACAAACAAAAAGGCGGCCAGAAGGCCGTCCTTTTATGTTGGATTGCGGATTCGGGAATAAACTATCTAACCTTCACGACCCGCAGGGGTTTAGCATCCTTGCCCTCCGGACGGAGAAAATAGACCCCGGCTGAAAGCCCCTCCCCGATCCGGTCGCCCTTGTAAACTCCCACCTTCCGGCCCGAGATGTCGTAAAGCGCAAAGCGCTCGGGGGAGTGGCCGGGGACAGAGACAAAGGAGGTAAAGGGGTTGGGATGGGTGGAATATGGGAGGCGGGAGATAGGGGATATAACTTCATTTACCTCTACCCCATAGTTACCGTTGAGGTTCCGCTTATAGTAGATCTCGTAGTTCCCATCACGATTATCTGCCCAGACTACATGAACTTTAGGACCCTGGACGGCGAAAAAGGGAGTTATAGAAGCCGACGTATCATTCGTAAGACGGATTTCGCCCGACCAACTAATGCCACCATTAAAAGTCCAGCGGTGATAAATTTCATTGTTTCCATTCCGGTCATCAGACCATACCACAAGGACATTAAAGGTTGTAACTCGATTACATCCCCAAACGGCGGGCGACCTATATACTGCACCAGTGACCGATGTGATAATATTACCTCCCCACGATAATCCGCCATTCAAAGAGCGTAGGTAACTGACCCAGTGTTGGGTTAAAGTTCGATACCATGAATTAGTTACATCAACAAAAAGGACAATGGAGTCCGCAACAAAAAGAGAGGGATAATAGAAGCTTGTTCCAGAATTAGGACCGGAAGAAGCACTATGAAGCACGGTATCTGGAAACCAAGTTGCCCCCGTATCCGTGGACCGCTTATATATTACGCTCGAACCCATTGAATCGTAACGCACATAAACTAAATGCACGGACGCAGCAGATATCGATATACAGGGGACCGAATGCGAGCCGGGATGGGAGCCTGTTAAATATCTATCCGAGAACCAGGAGCCACCGCAGTTCTGGGAAAACTTATAAAATATTTTATTGGCACCATATCGATTATCAGACCAAACCAAATGCAGCAACGAATCCGAAACCGCCAATGAAGGCGTCGCAGATTCACCGGCATCCGTCGTCAAACGCGTATCTACCCCCCAGGAAGTACCCTGGTCCGTTGACCGCTTGTAGTAAATTTCCCAGTTGCCACCCCGATTGTCTTGCCAGACGAGATGGACATTCGGTCCCGAAACGGCGATCGAAGGGTTGATCGAACTGGCAGGTCCCGATGAGAGACTGGTATCGGAACTCCAAGTTGTCCCCGCATCATTGGAACGTTTATAGTAGATCTTCCAATTGCCAGCCCTCCGGTCATACCAGACCACGTGGACGGTATCGCCGCTGGCGGCTATACAACGAGCATTGTTGTTCGAGAGCATTGAGGAATCGGAATCAAAAGTGAGCCGTCTATCCGACTCCCATTGGCTGTGAACAATAGCAGGAATGCAGAGGAGTAGAGGGACAAGGGAGAAGAGAAGCGAAAGGCGCTTTCGGCTAAAAAGCAAAGGATGGATAATCTTCATGGCGGACCTCCTTTCGGATAGGGTAAAAGAAGCATAGCACATCCGGAGGGAAAAAGCAAGAAAAAAATGAGGCACGAGCAGAATGGCAGCAAGGGAGCACGGAAAATAAAGAAATCACAGCAAAACCGCCCTCGGAAAATATTAAAAAGAAAACGGGATGAAAGTCAAGACTCTTGGCCTGGATAGCTGGTTTGACAAAACGCCAGAAGCTATGTTATAATTTCCTTTTTAAGCCTTAGGAGAACTGGTAATGAGAGAGAAGATCAAAGAACTGCTGCCGGAGATCGAGGAGATCAAGGACGCCGGCCTCAGGGACAAGACCTACAAGGTCTACGAGCGTGCGCTCGGCCTGGGCGGGTGGAAACCCGAGGACATGGGCCGGATACCCTTCACCCTGCTCATCCCGGACTGCAAGATCAGCTACGCCACCCACGTCCGGGGAGTCACCGGGGTCAGCCTGGAGGCCGCCAAGGTCCTGGAGAAGGTCTACGGAGGCAAAATCCCCATTCATCGCGACCATCTCCTGGCCGGGGCCCTGTGCCACGACGTGGGCAAGCTCCTGGAATACAAGGAGGAAGGAGGGAAATTCGTGAAGAGCAAGTCCGGAAACTACCTCCGCCACCCCTTCTCCGGGGCCAACCTGTGCTTCGAGGCCGGGATGCCGGACGAGGTCACCCACATCGTGGCCGTGCACGCCAAGGAGGGAGACGGGGGCAAGCGCAGCCCGGAGGCCATCATCCTGCACCATGCGGACTTCACGAACTTCGAGACGCTGCATTAGGCTATAGGCTGTAGGCTGAAGACTGTTAGGAGAAGAGATTGAAAATGGGAAAGACATTTGCTGAAAAGATATTAGCCAAGAAGGCGGGAGTGAAGGACGTGGTGCCGGGGCAGATCGTGACCGTGTCCCCGGACGTCATCATGTCCCACGACAACACCGCGCCCATCGCCAAGACCTTCAAGAAGATCGGACTCCCCAAGGTCGTCAAGCCCGAGAAGCTGGTCATCTTCCTGGACCACTGCGTGCCCGCAGCCGGGGAGCAGTACGCCCAGAACCACAAGGAGGTGCGGGAGTTCGTGGCCGCCCAGGGGGTGAAGCACTTCTACGACGTGGAGGTGGGGATCTGCCACCAGGCCCTGCCCGAGAAAGGACACGCCCTGCCGGGCAGGCTCATCCTGGGCAGCGACTCCCACACCACGACCTACGGGGCGTTCGGGGCCTTTGCCGCGGGCATCGGGAGAAGCGAGGCCGCGGCCCTGTGGGCCACGGACAAGATCTGGCTCCGGGTCCCCTATACCCTGAAGGTCATCATCAAGGGAAAGCTTCCGGGGCGGGTCTCGGCCAAGGACGTGATCCTCAAGATCATCGGGGATTTGGGCGCGGACGGGGCGCTTTACCGGGCCGTGGAGTTCACCGGCCCGGCGATCGAGGCGATGAGCGTAGCCAGCCGGATGGTGCTCACCAACATGGCCGCGGAAATGGGAGCCAAAATCGGGTATATGTACCCGGACGGGAAGGTGAAGGAGTTTCTGAGAAACCGGACCCGAGAGCCTTACGAGGAGGTCTGGTCCGACCCGGACGCCTCCTACGAAAAGACCCTGGAATACGACGTTACCGACCTGGAACCGCAGGTGGCCTGCCCGCACACCGTGGACAACGTGAAGCCCCTCCGGGAGGTCGCTGGAACGAAGATAAACCAGGCCCTGATCGGGACCTGCACCAACGGCAGGATCGAGGACCTGGAGGCCGCGGCGACGATATTGGAAGGCAAGACCATCGCCCGGGGCGTCCGGCTCTTAATCTTCCCGGCCTCGCAGGAGGTCATCTGGGAGGCGATGAAGAAGGGCCTATTAGAGAAGCTCAGCCGGGCCGGAGGCGTGGTCATGAACGCGGGGTGCGGGCCCTGCCTGGGCGCCCACGAGGGCATCTTGGCCAAGGGGGAGATCTGCCTGTCCACCTCCAACCGCAACTTCCAGGGGCGGATGGGGAACCCGGAGGCCTCGGTGTACCTGGCCAGCCCGGCCACGGTGGCGGCCTCCGCGCTCAAGGGCGAAATCGCGGACCCCCGGACGGTCTAAGGGAGAAACGCACCATGGGAATCAAAGGGAAAGTCTGGAAGTACGGGGACGACGTGAACACGGACGTCATCTTCCCCGGAAAGTATACCTACACGATCTCGGACCCCAAGGAGATGGCCCAGCACGCCCTGGAAGACCTGGACCCGACTTTCGTCAAGGAGGTCAAGCCCGGGGACATCCTCGTGGCGGGATGGAACTTCGGGTGCGGGTCCAGCCGGGAGCAGGCCGCGACCTGCATCAAGCACACCGGGGTCGGGGCCGTGGTGGCCAAGAGCTTCTCGCGCATTTTCTACCGCAACGCGATCAACGAGGGCCTGGCCATCGTGGAGTCCATGGAAGCCCCGGATGCGATCCAGAAGGGGGAGGAGATCGAGATCGACTTCGCCAAGGGGGAGCTGGTGTGCAAGGCCGGAACCTACACGTTCCTGCCCCTGCCCAAGGAGGTCATCGGGATCGTGGAGGACGGGGGCTTGATCCCGCACGTGAAGAAAGAATTAGGCCTGAAATAGAGAACCGCATAGGGAAGAACAAGAGGAGAGAGGATGGCGAAGTATAAGATCGCGTGGCTCCCGGGGGACGGGGTCGGAAACGACGTGATGGAGGCCACCCGGGTGGTCCTGGACAAACTCCGACTGGACGCGGAGTACGTTCACGGGGACATCGGGTGGGACTTCTGGTGCAAGGAGGGGGACGCCTTTCCACAGAGGACCGTGGACCTCCTGAAGAGCGTGAACGCCGCGATGTTCGGGGCGATCACCTCCAAACCCATGAAGGCGGCCGAGGCCGAGCTCGTCCCGGAGCTTAAGGGCAAGGGCCTGGTCTACCGCTCTCCCATCGTGCGGATGCGGCAAATATTCGACCTCTATATCTGCCTGCGCCCCATCAAAGCCTACCCCGGGAACTCCCTGAACTTCAAAGAGGGGATAGACCTGGTGGTGTTCCGGGAGAACACCGAGGACCTCTACGCCGGGGTGGAGTTCAACCCGGTTCCGGCCGAGCTTGCCGAGACCCTGGCCAAACTCTCCAAGCCGTTCGCCCCGTTCAAAGGCCTTCCCGGGGACCAGTACGCGGTCTCCTGCAAGATCAACACCAAGAAGGGCTCGGAGCGGATCGTGCGCGCGGCCTTCGAATTCGCCAAGAAGTTCCATCGCAAAAAGGTCACCGTGGTGCACAAGGCCAACGTGGTCCGGGCCACGGACGGGCTGTTCCTGGAGACGGCCCGGGAGGTGGCCAAGGGGTATCCCGGCATCCAGCTCGACGACGCCAACATCGACGCGATGTGCATGTGGCTCCTCAAGAACCCCTTTAACTACGACGTGCTGGTTGCCCCGAACCTGTACGGGGACATCATCTCCGACCTCTGCGCCCAGATGGTCGGCGGTCTGGGCTTCGGCTGCTCCGGGAACATCGGGGAGAAGTTAGCCGTGTTCGAGCCGACCCACGGCTCGGCCCCGAAGTACGCCCGTCAGTACAAGGTGAACCCGATCGCCACGATCCTGGCGGCCAAGATGATGGTGGACTGGCTGGGCGAGAAGCCCATGGCCGAGAGGTTAGAGAGCGCAGTCGCTGCAGTCATCAAAGAAGGCAAGGCGAGGACCTACGACATGGGCGGGTCGTCCACCACCAAGCAGATGGCCGAGGCCATCGCCGCGAAGCTGTAAGCGTCTTCACAACGGAGTCAAGGGGGCCTCCTCAGGAGGCCCCCTTGGCGTTGAATCCTTACGAGGGACATGGTATACTTAGAAAGATGAGGATTTGCGAAAGCTTCACCAAGACGGCCCTGGGCCAGGCCCTGCGCTACCTGGGGCCGGGGTTCATCGTGACCGTGGGGTTCATCGACCCCGGGAACTGGGCCACGAACATCGCCGGAGGGTCGCAGTTCGGATACGAGCTTCTGTGGATCATCACGCTCTCGACCCTGATGCTCATCCTGCTGCAGCACATGTCGGCCCGCTTAGGCATCGTCACCGGGCGGTCCATGGCCGCGAACGTCCGTGCCCTTTTCCCCCGCTGGGTCTCGAACCTGCTGGGGGTCACGATCATCCTGGCCTGCGCGGCCACGGACCTGGCGGAGTACCTGGGCGCGGCCCTGGGGTTCTATCTCCTGTTCCGCATCCCGCCAAGCCTCGGGGCTCCGCTCACCGTGGCCCTGGTCGTCGTCGCCATCCTCGGACAACGGTACAAGCGCCTGGAGCGGTGATCATCGGGTTCCTGGCCGTGATCGCGGGGTGTTACGTCATCGAGCTCGCCCTGGTGAGGCCGGAGTGGGGAAGGTTGCTGCCCCACGTCGTCCTGCCCTCGATTTCGTCGCAGAGCATCCTGGTGGCCGTGGGAATGCTGGGCGCCGTGGTCATGCCGCACAACATCTACCTGCACTCCAACGTCATCCAGAGCCGGGACTGGGAGGGGCCGCCGGGGAAAAAGAAGCGGCTCCTCCGACTGGAGTTCATAGACACGGTGGCGGCGATGGGCCTGGGCTGGGTGGTGAACTCGGCGATGATCATCGTGGCCGCAGCGGTGTTCTTCCGGCACGGCCTCGGGGTGACCTCCATCGAGCAGGCCTCGGAGACCCTTCGCCCTCTGGCCGGAAACCTGGCCCAGCTTCTCTTCGGCCTCGCCCTCCTCTTCGCCGGGGTGGGCTCGTCGATCACCTCGTCCATGTCCGAGGCCAACGTGATCACGGGGTACCTGGGAAGACCTGAGGACCCCAAGGGATGGGCCTATCGCATCGGATTGATCGCGACCGCCATCCCAGCCCTGGTCATCATCGCGATCGGCGTGGATTCCTACAAGGCACTCATCCTCTCCCAGGTAGCGCTCTCGGTCCAACTGCCCTTTACCGTCATCCCGCTCCTCCTCCTGGTCGGGAGCCGGAAGGTGATGGGGGAGTTCGCCTCGGGCTGGGGAGAGAAGGTCCTGGGCTGGACCGTGGCCCTCGTCGTGCTGGCCCTGAACGGGCTGCTTTTGTATCAAACCTTGGG
>Ga0315296_10003069_pt1 | contig 14090 bp, 6 predicted proteins | sample YL17G14_18_MG_FD_203921 | JGI IMG/M metagenome (GOLD analysis project Ga0315296, IMG submission 203921) | Sediment microbial communities from Yellowstone Lake, YNP, Wyoming, USA - YL17G14_18 | ecosystem: Environmental > Aquatic > Freshwater > Lake > Sediment | place: USA: Wyoming | collected... | reverse complement strand
GTCTAAAAACCTTGATTCTTAAAGCTATTATTCTCAAAACCCTCTTTCTCAAAACCATGTTCCTTAAAGCAGTCCATAAGTATATACGCATATACTAATATACTCATATCTTTATACAAAAACCCTGATTATTAAATCAGTCCGTAAGTATATATGCATATACTTATATACTATTGTTGCAGTTGTCAAATGGACTTGGCCATCCCTTACGGGACTGAAAACAAAAAATCCCTCATCCAAAAACCTTGATTCTTAAAGCAGTGATTGTTAGAGCAGTCCATAAGTATATACGCATATACTAATATACTCATATCTTTGTACAAAAAACCCTCCATCTCAAAAACATGTTCCTTAAAGCACTACATTAGTATATATGCATATACTAATATACTATTATTGCAGTTGTCAAATGGACTTGGCCATCCCTTACGGGACTGAAAACAAAAAACTTGTCCCGAATTTGTCGAAGGCTCTTTTTGTGGCAATAAAAAACAGTGTTAATCTGGGAAATCTGTGGCCAATTTTTGAACTTTTTTGTGGCTACTTTAAGTCGGTGCAAAATTTTGCAATTTTTTGCAACATTTTGTATACGTTTTGCTTATGTTTTGCAACGTTTTGTATAAAAAATGCAAAGTTTTGCAACGTTTTGCAACGTTCTTGTTCTCCGTAGCCCACCGTAGCCCATTATGGGCGAAGGCGGACGAAGGATGAATTGGCAACTCATCCCCCCGTAATTCCTCTGGCGTAAATTGTTTTGCCACCAATGGTTAATGCAACATTTCAATAACTATCTTTGCGACCTCCTGGCGAGCTTTTTTCGCAGCCAATGGTCCTGTCAACTTTGTCAGCTCACAACTGGTTTGAGTTAACTTGCTGTTATCTTCTAAAAACAGCTCTATATCTTTTATAACAGGTTCAATTGAAGAAAGGTACGGCATAAATTCCGGCACTAATTCCTTATTTGCCAAGATGTTAACGAGCGACAGATACTTCGTTTTTACCAGCCATCGTCCTATCAGGCGCCAGAGAATTTTGCTGGATTGATACATTACAACCATAGGGCAGCCTACGGCTGCGACCTGCAAAGTGGTGCTGCCGCTGGCGACGATTGCGAAATCGGCATCGCGAGCTGTGTCGATAACCGAGTCGATAGTATATTTGCACTCAAAGTTTGTAATTTGTTTTGCTTTAAGGACTTGCTGTCTATCAGCGTTTACGGCTACGGCGGTGAAGGTGGCGTTTGGATATCTTTGTTTTAGACGGATTGCAATCGTTTGCATTGGTTGCCAAAGGGCATCTATTTCGGCTGTTCGTGAGCCGGGCATAATGGCAAATTTGGCGTTTTCAGGCTTAAAATCAGCATATTTTTTTCTGTAATCGGGCAAATCATTGCCCAAATCATCAAAAAGAGGGTTTCCGACAAAGATGGTGTCAACACCTCTTTGGCGGAACCAGTTTTCTTCAAAAGGCAGGATGCAGGCGAGTTTATCGCAGTATTTTCGAAGTTTTCGGATGCGCCAGCCGGCCCAGCACCATAGCTGAGGGGCGACGTAGAAGAGGGTTTTTATATTGGCTTTTTTTGCGGCTTTAGCAACGTGAAAGTTGAAGGCGGGCGAATCACAGACGATGACGAGGTCTACATTATTGCTTTGCAGGAAACGACTTATGCGTTTTATAAGCTTGTAGAAATAGGCGATGTGGCTGAAGGCTTTGTAGCCAATCGAGGCTTTGTGGATGGTGTTTTCGAGGAGAAAGCAGCCTGCGGTGGCCATTTTGGGGCCGCCTACGCCAACGAAGTCGATGTTGTAAGTGCTTTGTTTTAGGGAGGTTATAAGGCCTGCGCAGTGGGCGTCTGCGCTGGGTTCTGCGGCGCTTATGAAGATGCGGTATGTTTTATCAGGTTCGGGCATAGTAAGTCTATATGGTAATTAGATTAATGGAAACAGCAAGCAGATATTATCAGGATTTGGGTAGAATTGGAGGGATAATATGACAAGGATGCAGAGAGAGCAAAATCTTTATAAAATGGGTAGTTTGAGGGTTTTGGGTAAGGGTTTTCGCCTATTAAGAAGGTCATTTTTTAGTGGTTTGGTGGGGAAAAGTTACCAAACGTTTGAAAATATTCAAAAACGTTCAAAAACTGTATAGAAACGTTCGAAAATTGTATAGAAATATTCAAAAACTGCATAGAAACGTTCAAAAATATTCGACAGTTTTGTTGGCCACGAAGGCACCAAGATGCGAAGAAAAATTGGACGCGGATTAACACTGATTCATTTAGACCTAAAGGAAATTTAGGCAGCGAATCGTCATCGGTCAAATCTTTTCTCGTGGCTTAGCCACTGCGAAAGATTTGTTCTCAGCCGGTTGGCCATCATTGATGGCCTGCTGATTCTCAGCGCGCTGTCTAAAATACAGAGAGATAATTAAAAACGGATTCCCCGGAGGCGGACAAGTTCGTGGCTGGATGAGATTTAGTTGTCGATAGTTTGGAGCTGGAATTGATTAGTCGCCGGCTGGTAGAGGCATACTCGAAACGAGTATGAGGTGACAAGTTTTTTGTTTTCAGTTTGACAATTGCAACAATAGTATATTAGTATATGCATATATACTTACGGACTGATTTAATAATCAGGGTTTTTGTATAAAGATATGAGTATATTAGTATATGCGTATATACTTATGGACTGCTTTAAGGAACATGGTTTTGAGAAAGAGGGTTTTGAGAATAATGGCTTTAAGAATCAAGGTTTTTAGACGCGGATTCCACCTTCGCCGAGGCTACGGCGGACAAGTAACACTGACTTGGAAACACGGACTAACACGGACTGGTTGGCTGATGAATTAGACTAACTTTTTTGATGCTGATTGCGCAGCAAAGTTCAGCCACAGTCCTATGGACTCCTTACGGAGATGAACACAGATTAACACCCTACTTCGCCGAAGCGGCTACGCAGGGCAGGCAGATTTTTTATTGCCACGAAGACACAAAGGCATAGAGAGATGAAGGGTAGCAGAATATCAGGTTATCAGGTAGCAGGACAACAGGGAAACAGAATACCAGAGAATTAGTTAATTGGTGAATTAGTGAATTGGTAATTGATGCTGAATACTAGATACTTGGTTGTAGATGGATAATGTCTGGAATTGATTAGTCGCTGGCTGGTCAAGGCATACTCGAAACGAGTATGATGGGGCAAGTTTTTTGTTTTCGGTCCCGTAAGGGATGGCCAAGTCCATTTGACAACTGCAATAATAGTATATTAGTATATGCATACTGGGCTGCGCTGGGCTCCGCCCCAGCGAGTATACTTATGGACTGCTTTAATAATCACTACTTTAATAATCACTGCTCTAGGAATGAAGGTTTTTGAGAATGGGGGATTTGAGAATGGAGGTTAGAGAATGAGGACTTTGAGAGGAAAGGGCACGAGTATATTAGTATATGCATATATACCAATGTAATGCTTTAAGAATCAAGGTTTTTGGGATGAGGGATTTGAGGCGGAGATTTGAAATTTAAGATTTGAGAGATTCGGCGTGAACTAAAGTGCCTAAACAGCTTGGCCGTCCCTAACTCTGCAGGACACATGACGGCAGGGAGTGAACTAAAGTGACTAAAGTGCCTGGGCGGTGCTCCGCCGATGGCGGACAAGGCTCGACAAAGATAGCAGGGAGCGGTTACTTTTTATTGCCTTTACTTATAACTCTAATTGTATCTGTTCCCTCAAAGACAGTTCCATCGAGCAATTCGCCGGTGATGGTTATTTCGTTTTCGCCAATACTTAGAATGCTCTGAACTTCTGAACGGCTGAACTTAACAACTGCGGCATTGTTATTAATCTGTAATGAGTCGGCTGAAATTATACCCTCAAGGAAGATACTGTTTGGGTCAATGTCAGCGACGTTGTAATCTTCCGGCAGCCGGATTCGGCAGGTGAGCCAGTTCCCTTTGCTTTGTAAGTTTAGTGTGTCGGGTTCGATATTGACATCGGCTGGTATCGGCGGCCAATATTCGTAAGCGCCCATATCGACGATTGGGGTGCCATCTTCATCGCCATCGAGGAGACGGGGGTAGCCATCGAGGTCGGTCTCGTTTGGGTCCGGTATATAATTGGGGTCGCCGGTATCGATGCAAGGTGAAGTTTTGAGCAAATGATAATTACCTTCTACCCAAATGGCATTGGGATTGTTTGGTTCAACGATGATATTCGGGTCATTAGCATCTGCCCAGTAGCCCGGCTCAACAAAGCAGGGGTCACTGCTGATATTAGTATTGTCGCCTTCAAACCAGATAGTCCAGTCCTGGATACAACTATAATTGATGAGAGAGCGGGACGGCAACTGTGGAGCTTGTGGAGCAAAATTGTTCCAGATAATACAGTTGTTGATATATTTGTTCAAAGGGCCACCAACACCGCCGAAGGCTCCTTCGGCTTTATTGCCGATTATTGTGCAGTTTCTGATAGGACCGAAGCTATAATCAATCCCGCCGCCAGAATATCCTGCTGAGTTTCCGCTGATTAAACAGTTGCTAATCGGGCCTCGGAACCCAAACAGCCCGCCGCCATCCCAGCCCGCTGAATTTCTGCTGATTGTGCAATTGTTGATAGGGCTGGTAGGACCATAAGTCTCCTCACCATCAATACCGCCTCCGTACCCCTCAGCCGAGTTGTCTGTGATGGTGCAGTTGGTGATTGGTCCACTACAGGCGGACAACCCACCGCCACAGTAAGCCGAATTGCCAGTTATAGTGCAGTTGGTGATTGGTCCGCTACAAGCAAACAATCCACCGCCATACCGGGCTGACGAATTGCCGGTTATGATGCAATTTGTGATGGGACCAGGGCAGCCGGAAATCCCACCGGCTGTCCTATCCTCGTTAGATACGTTGTTGCTTACAGTGCAGTTGGTAATAACTGTTGACAAATTTGAGCGTTCGAAGACTATTCCACCAGATTTATTACCAGTTATGGTGCAATTAATAATTATAAGTTTAGTGTATCTGGAATATCCGGATGTAATTCCGGAGGAGGAATTGTCGCTTATAGTGCAGTTGGTTATTGTAACTTCGCCGTCGTAGACGAAAACTCCAAAGCCATTGTTATTACTGATGGTGCAGTTAGTGACTATTGGGTCTGCCCAAAAGCACTCGATTCCACTACTCCCTTCGTTGTTATTGATGCTGCAGCCGGTAATCGTCGGATTGCTCTTATCGCATGAGATTCCGCCCACATACGGACCTACATTATCAGTGATATTGCAGTCGGCGATTGTTGCATTGCTCTCATACAATCTGATTCCGCCACCCCATCCGGTCCAGTTAGCACTGATTGTACAATTGCGAATCGTCGGATTGCCATCTTCGCACCAGATTATACCGTAGCCTGTGCAGTTGGTAATCTTGCAACACATAACAGTAGGACTCGAGCCCGTGCAAAAAATCGCTCCACCAGCGGGAAATTGATCCTCCTCTGGCGCGAAACCATTAATAATTGTGAAACCGGAAGCAACGGAATCTGGCCCCTCGCCGCAATGAAACTTAAAGCCTCGATGCGGCTCGACTATTGTGCCGTTGCAGTTGATTATTGTGGCGGCAACAATGTTGGGGTCGTTGGGGTCGGTGGAGCGGACGGTGACGGCAAGGCCTTTGAAGTCGATGTCGCGGTTGCTGGTGCCGGTGTAGGTGCCGGGCTGGAGTATGATGACATCGCCATTACTGGAGTCGTTAATTGCGTCCTGAATGGTGGGATAGTCGCCTGTGCCATCGGCATTTACGGTTATTTCTCTGGCGTTTACCTGGGCTAATAGAACCAGCACGAAGGCAAGGCTTATAAGGATTATATTTTTCATTTTATCGCACTCCTATATAATTTTTGAAGGAAGATAAGGCTGCTTTCTTTGCTCTATTTTGTGAAGTGAATAATAACAGGAATAAGAGGGAAAGTCAATGATTTTTTTATATAATCGAAGGGATGTGAATCCCATTAATGAGCAGTGGTAAATAAACCTTCGGCGGGGCCGGGGGATAAACAACCCTGCACCACCTCGGGTGCAGGGAAATTGGGGTATTACCAGTTTTGAAGGGGCGGGGCGGTTGTCCAGTTGTTTGGGTCGTTGCCGGACTTATTGGCGGCGGTGGAGATTCTCTTAAGCGCATCGCCGAAACCATCGGGGGTTTCCGGCCAAGGCGAATAATCGCCATACATAACCTCGTCAACAATTACCCAGGAGATGCCCTCGCTGGGGGTATCCGCTGCTTGAGGTTTTTCGAGTGCAAAACGCTCGCTGCCGTTGGAGAGGTCGCCGTCCCAAGGGCCAAACACATTCACGCCGGCAGTAAGGTTAATAGTGCCATAAGCGGTTTCGAAGGCATCCAGCCGAGCAGACTCCATCAGCGGGTCAAAACCAACTATGATTTTTCTGCCGCCGGCTGAAATTGATGTGCCTGCCGGGAAGTAGTAATCATTATTTCCGATTCCGCGTATACGCCAGACGCCGTCGGCGTTCCAGAGATTGACTGTCCCTGCTGTGGGATTGTATAACTCAATATACTCATCATCAGGGCCTAAGGGATGATACATAATCTCGCTTATAACCACGGGATAGGGATTTGGAGCTGCGTTGGCTGCGTTCAGAGAGGGAGGCATAGGGAACCAGTATTTGCCGCCATTTGGATAACGGCCGAGGGATATGTTTTCTTCCTGGCCTTTGAATGTGATGCAGTCAACAATTCTGTCTGCGGATGTGCCGGGCAAATAAGAGAGGACGACCTCTTCTCCGGCCTTACTCAAACCAAAGCCCTGACCGCTGCAGGGGTCCTGATGAAAGCCGGAAACTTCGTCGAAGGTGACACGTCCGTAGGCAGGGACTGAGGTGTTTGGGATGGCCCATTTTTTGAGGTTGGCGAGGTCATCGCTGAGATACCAGCTGTTATTCAGATTGATGGTTGAGGCGGTGGTATTGTAAAGCTCGAGCCAGTCGTTGGAATCAAACGGCGGGAAATTATAATCGGTATGAGCCATAACCTCGTTGATAACGATGCCGGCGGGTGGTGCAGGGTCATCGGCGCCTGGAGAGCCGTTGATGTATGTGCTTGGGCGCCAGTTGCCGCCATATTTGAGGGAGCCGTAAGGCTCACCTGGTATTGCGGAATTAAGTGGGACCATAGAATGACCTGCGCCGTCGGCGGCGAGGGGCCAGCCGCGACCGTCCTCATAACCAAATTCGGTAATGATTCCGTTCCAGTAATCTGTTAATTCAACGTGCTCTCCATCATTAGCAAGATTCAGGGTGTACTGGCCTGCGATGTTAAAGGCCGAGCCATAGCGGGATTTGAAGGCGCTCTGGTTACTGACTATAAGGACGAAATTGTTGGGTGCGAGGCTGGTAACATTGCTGTCGTTGAAATCGAATGTGATGCCGTCAGTGAAGGAGACATAGGTCAAATCGAGCGTGTTTGGTCCGGTGTTCTTTAACTCGATGAACTCGAAGTCGTCGTTGTCGTAACCGATGCCGTCGGGGGGATTAAACATCATTTCGGTAATACGCAGGTAGTTTAGGATACCAGCCGAAAGTGCTTCAGTCGTTGTGAACTGAATTGGGTCTGACCAATGGCTCCACCTGTCTGTATTGTCCTTCATCCGGCAGCGGACGCGATATGTTCGCCCGACTCTGACCACGCTTGCAGGGATAGTGATAGTAGTATTACCGGCGTTTGTAATTTCGGCGCTTTCCCAGATAGTGTCTATTTCATATTTTCTCGGGTCAGTCGGGTCATAAGTTGGGGCGTTAACATCGGTAATCTCGCCGATGCGCCACTTCATAGCGGCGAATGAGCCGGCACCCTGCGGGTCACTGAAAGCGGTGGTTTGAAACGTAAGGTTGTTGATGGGGAAATTGGGGTCGCCGGTTGCGGAAATCGTGGGTTTATAAGGTATAGCCGTGTCACTACAAAGCTCTTCTAAGGTTGGTTCGGAAGGGCCACTGCCGAGGGAGCGGTAAGGCACATAGTTCTTCATCAGTTGGATAACACCGAGGAAGCTGCCGGTATATACCTGCTCTATGAAGAACCATCCCGGGTCATTTATGTATGTGTGATAGTCCCACAATGCGCGGTCGGCATTGACGATTGCGAGGCCGGCGGCGTTCGGCTCACTAATAACGGCGGCATATTCATCGATAAGGTCCCAGGTCTGGTCAGTATTGAAGAGGAGGTCTTGAATTTCACGGATGCGGTTATTGCGCATTACAGTAAGGTCGGAATTGGTCCAGAGGCCATTTTGCTTGAATGGTTCGGTGCCGTCGCCGCCGCTGTCATACATACTGTCGTGCCAGGTCAGGTCGAGGTCCCAGGGAAGCATCGACCATATACCGGTTAAGGGGTTGTGAAAGTAGAAGTAGTTTTTGCTGCCCATATCGTAGTGGTGGACGCCTTCGCAAATCGTTCGGAAGCTGTAATAGCGGAGGACATCGACATTTGTCAGCCACCAGGTGGTGGTTGGAGCGGGTTTTTTGCCGTATCCGGCTATGAAGGCGGAGAGGTCGGAGCCGTCGCTCGGCTCTGTGGCACCCTGGTTATTAAGCTCGTCTGCCCCGCTGTTAATTTTCCAGAGGTTTCCGTCGAGCAGGCCGTGCTCATCGAGGAAGCGGCCATCCATCTGCTCTACTACGAGGTAAAGTCCCCAGAAATCGCCGGCGTATTGGGTGGGGCCGGATTCGGCGGCACCATCAATTATGCGGAATTGAATCCAATGCGTTTTTGAAGCCGGGACCCCAGCGAGATTGAACAGTTTGTATGCCACGCTCTCAAACAATCCCTGTTTCCCACGTATTTCGTAATCAGGGTTCTGAATGTTTGAGGCTAAATTGAGCTTGTCCCAGGTAGTACTGTATCTACTGCCGTAGTTGTCGCGTGCCTGGAAGTAATGGCCGCGGTTGAAGTCGAACTTCCACATATTCTTGCCGCTATCGTAGCGGTGAGTGCCGCCATAGGCACGGTAACGAACATTGTCGTAGACTTTGCCGTCATAGACGAGAGTGCCGGTCCATAAATAGTCGGAGCCCCCATATGCAGGAACACTGTAGCTGCCGATGTGCTGCGAATCGAAGACATCTTGCTCTTTTGTAAGGAGGTGATAAACGGGAAGGGTGCTCATCACATCGGTGCCATAAGTAACGACCTCAGTCCTGCAGGGGTCGGCACTACCGGGTTGAATGGCACCGCTCCAGGCCGGCACGCCGTCATAGACAAAATATGCAAAATTCGGCTGTGGGTCATCAGTATAAGGGACCTTAACCCAGTTGCCGAGTGTGTCTTCGACCCTGATACGGTAACGGATTAAGCGGCGGCTGGTCTGGGTAGAAGCTGACAGTTGAACGGAGTAGATATCATCGCCAGCGAGCTGGTCGCCGTTGATGCCATCATCGTGCATCGTCACATTAACCCAGCCCGTTTCGTAGGCGGGGTCGAAGTAGTAAGGAAGAGATGTTCCATTAGTATATTGATAGCGGATATAACTGCCCGGCTCGACAATCCGATACTGCAGGACAACACCGTTGGTTACTTTGACACCATCAGGGTCGGTTACCTTGCAGGTTATTGTTACTACTTCACCGGATTTTGGCTGTTCGGGATTATGGCTTACCTGACGAATATGCGGGGGGATATTGGAGGCGAAAACTGCTGTGTTTTTGGCCTTTGGTGTTGGATAAGCGGAGCGCCAGCTTCCGCCGAGGTCGTTATCGAAGGAGGGATTAACCAGTTGTATTGAATGGCCTGTGCCGCCAGGGGGGACGTCCGGCACGGCGTCGCCGACGGTCGGCCAGGGGAAACCGAGCTGGTAATCGACATGGTCAATCTCCAGTCCGTCGGCATTGCTCAGCTCGATGGTTTCTCCATCATTCTCGAGCTTGCCGACAAAGACTCCAGCGGGAGTAGCACCGGGCCACTTTGCTACAAAATCGGCACTGCTTGTAGTATTGGGGTCAAGCGGGTCGGAATCTTCCACGACGACCAGATAATTATTAGGTTCGAGCGAAGCACCAGGCGGGAAAGTAAAATCTATGCCTCTGGAGAAATACCAGCCGGAGAGGTCAACGGCTTCACTGCCGGCATTATATAGCTCTACAAATTCCACCTGTTCGACTTTAAGGTCGGGGTTGGAGTGAATTTCATTTATGACTATTTGGGGGATGTTTGATTCGAGCCAGTGTGAAGCTAATATGGCAAAGTCTGTCATATCGACTTTGTTATCATTGTCGAGGTCGGCACAGCTGGGTTCGGAGCAGCCGCCAGTATCCAGCCACTGGGTGGTAAAAAGGCTTATGTCTTCCCAGCCGACAGAGCAGTTTCCACTCAAATCGCCGATGGGGCACTGTGCTGCAGCAGAACCAGCTAAGAATAGAGGCAAGGCCAATAACAGCAACGACCTTTTGGCAGAATCGAGCACTTTTCTATACCTTCCTCGCAGAAATTTTATACCCTCGGTTGCAATTTTCTCTTCGGTATTGGTATGCCTAAAGGACAAAAATCCTTCAATTAAATTTTGTTTATTTTAACACATACTGACTGCTAAGTCAATGGACTTTTAGCATGGTGCCTGCCTGCTTGCCGGCGTTGAGGTGATAAAAAGCGCTTGCGAAAACGGGGGTCTGCGATTATGTTATCAGTTTTGTTTTTCATTAAAAAAACGCACGAGCAATGTTTTATTTTCAGGAAGCAGGCGATGAATGGAGCTATAAAAAACCCGGGATTATCGGAACTGGACGAGCTTTGTATTCAAACGATACGGTTTTTGTCGGTTGATGCAATTCAGAAGGCCGACTCGGGCCATCCGGGTATGCCGATGGGTATGGCGCCGGCGGCATACATTCTGTGGACGAGACATTTGAGGCACAGTCCATCTAATCCGCAATGGCACAACCGTGACCGATTTATCCTTTCGGCAGGGCACGGGAGTATGCTGCTGTATTCGCTGCTGCACTTAAACGGTTATGATATGAGCATAGACGATTTGAAGAATTTTCGGCAGTGGGGCAGCAAGACACCCGGGCATCCGGAATGCAGGCCTGAGGTTGGGGTTGAGGTTACAACCGGGCCGCTGGGTCAAGGCATTTCCAATGCGGTCGGGATGGTAATAGCCGGCAAATATCTTGCGAGCTATTTCAACAGGGAGGGTTTTCCTATTTTTGACTATACAATTTATGTAATCGCCGGTGACGGTGATTTGGAGGAGGGGGTGTCGGCTGAGGCCAGCTCATTAGCGGGCCATCTGGCGCTGGATAATTTGATTGTTATTTACGACGACAATCGCATCACCATTGACGGCGAGACGAGCCTTGCCTTCACAGAGGACGTGGCAGGGCGTTATAAGGCTTACGGGTGGAGGGTTTTAGAGGTGGCGGGTGACGGCAATGATATGGAGGCCTTTGAGAAGGCTTTGAAGAAGGCCAAGAGAGAAAGGAATCGGCCGACGCTTATCAAACTCCGCACGCATATTGCTTATGGCAGTCCGAACAAGCAGGACACTGCTGGAGCGCACGGCGCCCCTTTGGGCGAGGACGAGGTCAGATTGATAAAGAAGAAGTTCGGCTGGGACCCTGAGAAAAGCTTCGTTGTGCCGGATGAGGTTTTAGCCCATACGCGAAAAGCCATAGACAGAGGCAAAAAGGCCGAGCAAAAATGGAACAAGATGTTTGAAAAATATGCCGAGGCGTATCCGGAGCTTGCGGAGCAGTTGCGGGATGCTGCTGACAGCAAATTGAGCATCAACATTGATGAGTTATTGCCGAGGTTCGAGGCGGGCAGTTCAATCGCGACGCGCAAGGCATCGGAAAAGGTTCTGGATGCGGTGATGCCACGCCTGCCGTTAGTTATGGGCGGTTCGGCGGATTTAACACCCTCAAACCTCACAAAGTTTAGCGGGGCGGAAGATTTTCAGAAAGATAGTCGCAGCGGCAGGTATATACGGTTCGGGGTCAGGGAACATTCGATGGCGGCAATAATGAACGGGATATCCGCAAGCGGTCTGACACGAGCTTACGGTGGGACGTTTTTGGTATTCAGTGATTATATGCGGCCGGCGATTCGAATGGCGGCTTTATCGAGACATCCGACCATCTTCGTCTTCACGCACGACAGTATAGGGGTCGGCGAGGACGGCCCTACACATCAGCCGGTCGAGCAGATAGCGAGCCTGCGGGCTATTCCCAATTTACTGGTATTCAGGCCGGCCGACGCCAACGAGACTGCGCAGGCGTGGAAGTTCGTATTACAGCACAAGGATGGGCCGGCGGCTCTGTGTCTTACGCGACAGGGATTACCCGTTATCGACCAAAGTAAATATGCTTCCGCAGCAAACCTAAGCAAGGGTGCATACGCTCTTGCAGGTGCGGAGAAGCCGAGCGTTCTTCTTTTAGCCACTGGTTCGGAGGTTTGCATTGCAATGAAGGCTTCAGAAAAATTAGCGGCTGAGGGGATTAGCACACGAGTTGTCAGTATGCCGTGCTGGGGGCTTTTTGAAAGGCAGCCGCAGGAATACAAAGACTCGGTTATTCCGCCTGACGTGAAGGCGAGGATCGGCATAGAAGCCGGCGTTGAACTTGGCTGGGGGAAATGGCTCGGTGATAAGGGTATCTTTATTGGGATGTTATCATTCGGCGCATCTGCGCCGGCAAAGGTCTGCTTCGAGAAATTTGGAATCACGGTTGACAACGTCATAAAGGCAGCTAAAAAATCTATGGGAATCAGACAGATTTTGGATACTCACCGCCGTGAAAACTACACGGATTGAAGATATAATAAAATAAGAAAGATTCAGACAGGAAGGTCTGGGCGGCATGGGATGAACCTACAAATCAGGCAGGTAAGAACAGAGTTATGGCGATAATTCTTGGTTACGAAATAGCCGAAAATTGGCATTCCTATTACTCCACGCCATATCAAGGAGAAGGCATCAATGCTGGTCGGGCGAAGAAGTGGTGGGAATGCCCCGAATGTAAACGCGATTTCGTTTTTTCATTTAGAGGCGGACCGCCATGGCCTCCACTGAGTCTCCCGTGTCCAAGTTGTGGACGAGAATCTTCACTCCCATGGCCCACTCCTTCTATGGTATCATGGACATGCCAGAAATGTGGCCACGTTCAGATGGCCTCCCGCCAAAGTTGGGAATCCTCTGATAAACGATATACATACGTCTATTTCGAGTATGGAGTCCAGACGTCCCAAACAGAACTGCGCTGCCACAAATGCTTTGAGGTTGGTTGGCGTGGGAGTGGGTTGCTTGATGAAATGTTCGATCTCTTAGGATCTGCTTGTGACGTGGTCGGAGAATTCGCTGATACTCTTCGCAAGCCCCTCGGAATTAAGACTCAGTCTGAGATTCTAGCCGAAAGCCGCAGATATAATCGCGAGATAGCGGAGAGAGCTGAACTGGCGTTTGGCGACTTTCTGAGAAAGGTGCCAGAAATCAAGGCTGAGCAAGCAAGACTTGCCGAAGAAGAAAGACAAAGAGCCGAACTGGAAGAAAAGAAGCGTCAAGAAGAACTGATATTACTCAGGAAGCAAGCGAGAACGGTTGTTGGATTAAAGCAAATGAATCCGACCAACTTTGAGCTCGCTGTGGCTTCGCTATACCTGACGCTCGGCTACAAGGTCTATGTTACACCTGCTTCGGGGGACCAAGGCATTGACCTCGTGGTTGTTAAGAACAAAGAACAAATAGCGGTTCAGTGTAAAAGGTACAAACGACTGGTACCGGTAGGTCAAGTGCGCGATTTTTATGGTTCATTTGTCGGAACTTATACTCGAGGCATTTTCGTTACCTCTTCTGCATTCTCTCGGGCGACACAGAACTGGACCGCAGAGCGTCAAGGATTAGAATTGGTTGACGGACAACAACTCGCCAAGCTGTTTGTTGAACACGACCCCACAATCACCCGCAACGTCGAGAAGTGGAAAGAGCCTTCGCCGAGTAAAGAGTAGTGGTGAGAGCCTCCACCTTGAATCATCATTGCGACGTCAAGTATTTAGGAGAGAACGATGGACAGAGATAAAAGAATTCAGCATGGCATTTGGCTTAGGCTGGTTG
>Ga0315296_10003068_pt1 | contig 14091 bp, 11 predicted proteins | sample YL17G14_18_MG_FD_203921 | JGI IMG/M metagenome (GOLD analysis project Ga0315296, IMG submission 203921) | Sediment microbial communities from Yellowstone Lake, YNP, Wyoming, USA - YL17G14_18 | ecosystem: Environmental > Aquatic > Freshwater > Lake > Sediment | place: USA: Wyoming | collected... | reverse complement strand
TCCCTAAACTCTTTGTCACTGCCCACCATAAGCTTGGATTTAAGGATTTTGGCTGTCGCAGCTGCGAAGGCGTCTGCAAGCGATAATGTATGTCTACTTTTAATTCTGGCAGCCTCACGCCATAAGTCGTCGTCTTCTATTGGAATAACCTTTAAACCATATAAGCGCAGGTTTCTCTGCTTCTCCTCAGCCAACTCAGGGTCCACTCGGCACAAGATATAGTAAATCTCAGTCAAGTTGAGCACGTTTATGTAACCTTCAGCCGCTCCGCTCTGAACTTTCTCAAGGCTGTCCCTAACAACTTCCGCTCCCTCCTCGCCTAAATAGAAGGCTAAGATGGCCTCAGAATCGAAGGTTAGACGCTCCGGCACGCTTTTCCATCTCCTTGTCCTTCGCGAACTCTTCTCTTCGGGCTTCTTCCAGCAATTCTCTTGCGGTTTTCCCTTTAAAAACGGACTTTAATGAACCAAAATCATCATTTGGCGAAGGAAGAGGTTTCAATACTATTCCTTTTTCATCCTCTTCTATCAGTACTTTGTCCTTAATGCCGTATTTCTTCCTTAGCCTCTTGGGTATAGTGGCCTGCCCTTTCTTCGTGACGCTGACGACCTCGACCAATGTAATCACTCAGTAATACCCAAAATTGAAAGTAATACTTAAAGTTACTGGCGTACTATTTTCACTTGTAACCAAGAGAAAACGTTTATTCTATAGCTTCTTTAAGGGGCACGAGCTCTAAGGCTTTCTTTTCTTTGGCATTCATGTATTCTTTTATGTAACTCGTCATCCAAAGGCGGTTCTGAGCAAATCAGCTTTCCTTCCAATAGTTCCTCTAGCTTCTTGATTTTCCTGCGGACAAGCTTGACTTCTTTCAGGTCGCCGCTCATTAGAATCATGCCTTTTGAACTGTAGAAGGAAGTTCATGAGTATTAAAACTAACGGTCCATTATTCGCGATTTCCATTAATGGCTGCATGGCTTAAGTTAGATGAGGCAATTTATCAAAACATCAGAAGACACGTTAGAGAGGAACTAGGAGAAGAAAAAATAAGTTTGTTGCAGACCGTTTTTTTATTCTACCATTTGCGATTGCCTAGAAGTGCTTTCGCGCCTGAAGGTGGTAGCGAGATTTTTGAATTGGCTATTGTCCTGATTTCAGACAGTTACTTGCACCAGTTCTCGTTTCCGTTTAAGCTGGTATAGTTCTTCTGGAAACGCTTCGAGGTAGCCTTCGATGGCTTCTCGTATGGTGGCTATGGCTTCTTTCCTGCGTTTTCCTTGGCTGATGCAGCTCGGAAGCTCAACAACTTGGGCTGAGTAGCCTTCGGCTTCTTCCCTGAGAATAACAGTAAACTTTGAATCTTTTACCTCAACCAAAAATGAACTCATACAAGCACCAAATTTGACAGATTAGTTCAGATTTCCTCCGCATCTTTCCCAGCCTGAAGACAATCCTCCAACCCCAAGTTCAAAGCCAACACTGCAGAGACACGGCGCAACAGGTCATGTCAAATTTCAATTACATGCAAGCTGAAAGAAGAAGAACACAGGTTCCCGGCAAAAAACACAGTTTTTCTTCTTTTCAATTAAGACCTCTTAATCTATCTTCACCAGCACAAAAACCAGAACCAAATCCACCCGCACCCGCAAAAACGTATGCTAGGGCTCGTCTCCCTCAGATTCGCCAGTCTTCTCTTCAGGTTCCTCTGGCTCCATTTCAATAGTGACATGAACGTTCGCAGCAGCTAAGCCTACCAGTGTAAGGGTTGCACCCGCAACTGCCACCCACAAACCCCATGAGTACATCCACCCAGACAGAACAAAGAACGCCACCGACGCGAAAGCAACAACGCTTGAAGCGAGAGCAGCTATTTGAGGTGTAAGCTTTCTTGCCTTGTAAAGATGTAATGCGATGGCTAGCCATGATACAATCGCAGCAGCATAGGTTGCTATACTGATTAAAGTGAAAGTGAAGTTTGACGGAAGCATCCATGCCGACTGAATTAACAATGGAGGCAAGCTTAGAGGCAAGTAAGTCGGAGAGTTCCTTGTTTGACTCCAAGGCAACAAAACTGAAGCTAAATTCAACGACGCGCCCATTACAGCTATTATGAAAGCTTTCTTGGGAAAACCGCTTCTCACCACGCTGTTTGCCTGCGCTTCGGGGCTGGGATTTCTTCGACTCCTAAGACCTTTGCGCGTCTGATGAACCGCTAAGGCTACAGGCGTTGCAAGGGCTACCGACGACAGAATCAGGCTAAGAACCGTTACGAGCGTCTCCTGCAGTGGCGCCTGAACGTGTTCTGTTGACGCAAGATACTGCACTATGACGTCACCGTACTCGGGAATCCACTGCGCATACACCAATATTCCGGAGTTCACATCGTAAAGAAGGGTTAAATTACCTGAATCCCATGGACCCGCAAGGCTAAGAGTCACGTTAACACATTGAAAAGTCCCGGCCTCCACCGTATAATGGAGAATCTCGCTTGTCTTGTTAGCGACATTCTGCTGGGCACTCGTTTCCACGTGGTCGACCCAGTCCAAGTTTCCCTGCACACTTTGGCTGATGCTTTCCGGCGGCATGTAAACGAGGGCTTCCAAGCGGTCAATGTATACAGGAAAACCATTCTGATAGCTGATCGTATAGTTGAAGAGGGCTGTGGCGTTGATCTGGAACGAAAGCGTTTTCTTATCAAAAGACAGTATCTGATACAATGCGTTTCCGGTCTGTTGGCTCTGGTCAGACGTGCTCATCCGCGCATACTTGTACTGGAGCACTTGGCCTTGTTCCAGCTGAAGTTGACTAGAATGCGCGATGCCCACGAATGAGGACGAAAGGATAAGTACAAATGCAATCAAAGCAAAGATAGGTAGTTTCCGTTTGTTTACCAAGAGCATAGAGGCATATAGTAAAATTGCAAATATAAAAGCATATAGAAAGAAAAAAGAAAAGAGGGTTGTTGGGTTTATGGGTCGAAGTCGACTTTTGCTAATGAAGTTGTTGGGAGCTTCTCGTACCACCATTCAATGGATCCATCCTCGTAAGGATTTGGCAAAGATGGTGGTGATACCGCACCGCCCCATGTGACACCAGCTTGGTCGTATGTGTATGCTGTTGCGAATGCGTTTGTACCGAACTCGGTTATTGTTCCGAGGGCCTTGACAACTGTGAATGCTGTTGGTTCGCGGTCTGCAGCACTGTAGGTGATGTGCAACACGAGTGCAACCGTGCCATCAGGTATCCAGCTCAAATTGGGCTCTGACAGATACTGAGATGCCCATGCTGCTGCCCAGTACGTGTCGCGGCCATCCCAACCGTAAACAGATAATCCGCGTGTGCCGTTGATGTCGCGTGCCAAAGCAATCACTGCGTAGCCAGCCGTATAACCGAAGCCTGCGGCTGTGCCAGTGCTTGACGCCCACGTTGACAGTGGGAAGTAGTCCAACGTTGCGAGGGCGCCGTTGCTTGTGGGTGCAGAGCCTGTGACTGTGCCGCCGTTGACGAGCGCATTGTATACTGTGCCTTCGCGGGATATTGCGAAGTAGAAGTCGTTGAAGTATCTTGTTATGCCGTTAGCTTTCATGCCGCCTAAACTGATGATACCTTCTGCTGAGGTGGTGCCGTACGATGCAGTTTGGAATGAGGTGGCAGTAACAGTTGACCATCTACCAAGCAATGGATTTCTGGACGGATACCAGTAGAAATATGTAGAATTCAGCGAGAAGCCACCTGCGATTGGCTGAGGCGGAGACCTTGCGGTCGTGGCGGCGTCGTAGTAGTTGAAGACGAAGCCATTGAGACCAGTTCTGACGTAGCTGGTTGCATCATTACCTTTTGCGTAGCCTAAGTTGCTGAAGGTTTCGAGATAGTTGGGTGTGAAGTTGCCGATGTTGCTGAGAGCGAAGGGTATTGTTCCTTTCATAGTGATAACGGGTGCAGTCCACGGGAATGCGGTATCGTTTCTGTCAAACAAGCCCAAAGGTTCATTCCATGCCATTTGGCAAAAGTCTGACATCATTGATCCGCCTGCGCTGTCGGTCGTGGCTGAGCTTTGTCCAACGCCAAGCCACATGTACGGAGTGCTGGATGCTGTTGTCAGGTCTTCGGGGTTGAACACGTTGTCCAGCAGATAGCGAACTTCGATGTCGACGCTGTTAACACCATATGTAGCATCATTGGCATCCTTTGCACGGAATGGAGCATATGCAGTTGAGCCCGTGTTGTTGTCAGTCATGCCTGCAACTTCAACAAACCTGATTTCCCTGTTGGCGTCCTTTGCAAGGAAGTGCAGCATATTTGGATAGCTGCTTGAATTGTAGCGCCACTGAGCAATCACCCAAGGTGTGTTAGGCTCGTTCTGAGGTGATGGAATGTCTGCGATACCTGTGCCTGGGTCAAGAACGCGTGTGTTCGAACCGGTTGGAAGGTCTGGAACGAGCGGGTTGTAAACAGTGTATTCTGTGCAGTTAGGCCAGTAAGCAGCAAAGTAAATGTTGTTCTTGCCAGAGTCGTAGGCTTGAACCGCATCGTACAGGTTCGAGCCTGTTAGCGGGTGCTGGTAGACTGTTTCGTTCATGTTGTGGTACCAATGGATGTAAGCCTGATTCGATGGGTTCAGGTTTCTTGCCACGTCAAGCTCGTAGCGTTCTGAGAAGGCAAAGTCGTTTATGAGGTCTAAGACCTTCGGGTCAATCAGGATCTTTACGTCTTTGTAGACTATCATGTACTTGGTGTCTTTGTTCAGGATTACAGTGAACGTTATCTTCGCGACATCTTCATTGTAGAATCCATCGTGGATAACCACGTTTGTCCTTGCGACGCCGAGTCTTGCGCTGTCGTAGAGTATCTCAATTCCGCTTGTAGCTAAGCTGCCTAAGACTGGCGACCAAGTTGTTGCGCCTGCAGCTTTAGTTCCATCCCAGCTGACAACTTTTCTTCCAGCTTCAACTGAGGATAGGTCACTGTATACTGCCCAAGCTTCGATAGCTCTTGGTATGGCTGCACGTGTATAGTTCATGTAGAATACCCAGCCTTGAACGTACAGTGCCTGGTTAATTGCGGTCGACGCCCAGGTTTCTGTTTTTGCCCAATCAGCAGCGTTTGCGCCGTAAGCGATGCCTGTGTTTGCTGGAGTCGCGAACTCGCCGAATTCGGTCATGCCTATTCGCAAGCTCTTGCTTGCGCTGAACCAGTTGTTTGCTGGGTCGAGTGCTGGATATCCTGTTGCGGCTGAAGCTGCCCATGTGTTGATGTTGTAGGAGTATTGTCTACTGTCGTAATAGTCGTTACCTGCTACGCCTTCAATGGTTACGTAGTCTGCATAGGGGCTCACTCCTGATTGTCCGGATATGAAGGCCAATCCAACGCCAGCTAAGACTGAGCCGAGTAGTACCGATGTCAATATTAGTGCTATCACTGATTTGTTCATTTCTTATTCTCCTCTATTAAATCACTCGAACTAATACTTGCGTGGGTTCCGTATAAAAGGTTTTCTGCAATGCCATCGGTGCAAACAACTAAGTCCTACAGAAATGCTGGATTGTGGGAGGGTTTTTCCGTTGTTTGCGCGTATTTTGATGTTGAGTGATGTGGAAGTAATCGTGGAATCTAGCATTTGGGAATAATGCGGGTGGTTGCAGCGTGGTCTCGCGGGCTTGTTCTGTTGTGTTCGCGGAGACTTATACCCCCTCTATAAATAGTTAAAACTATCGTTGACTAGCTGCTCGGAGCAGCCTATAGTCCCCTTGTATATAGGCTGAATTTTTGGTTCATTCTGGGGTTTTCTTAGGGTTGCTCGTCTTTTTGTTTGAGTGCGAGGTTTTCTTGGGTTTTCAACTGTACTGAGCTTTTTTTCACGGTGTTCTTCTATGAGTTATTAATTGTTGCTGGAATAGGCTAGCCTAAACAGTGAAAAAAACCTGCTCACCTTCAAATCAGCATCTCCCGCGGATTTTCTTCAGGCTGAAACAGCTGCATCTGCAATCGAGATGATGGAAAACTTCGCTAATTCACAAAAATCACGACTTGTGCATACACACCTCTAACTTTAATATGCAGCTTGCACTGAATATAGAGAACGCTTGATGAACACTTGAAGCAAAGCCAGATAAACCGCAAAACGACGTTGCACCCGCCAAAAAAGAGGGAAAGACAGCATTTGGGGAGAATAAAGAAAATATTATACTCTAAACGAGTAACAATACTGATACTGGTCTTCTTCTTCCTGTTCAGCCTGCGCGTGGTCAGCTGGTTCCAATATCCATATTTACTGGCGAGCGGCGACCTTAGACCGCCATTTAACTCTCAAGCCCTTGTGAAAAGCGTGCTCTCTACGTGGGATGAGATCGATTTTGGCATGCCCTCAATGTACTCCCCTAGAATTCTCGATCCCTTCTATTTTCTCATCACGACCTTCCAGACTGTCGGTTTAGGTCTGTTCTCTGCGGAACTCGTGACAGTGTTTTTAATCTATTTCTTTTCAACAACTTTTACCTACATCTTTGTCAAACAACTCACGGACGATGCCGTTATTTCAGTTGTCGCCGCCCTTTTCTTTGCTTCTAATATCTACCTAGTAAACGATCGAGAAATATCGGCAATTGGATTCGTAGATTTCGGCTTAATGATGCTGCCCAGCTTGATAGCGTTTGCAAGGGGCATCAAGACATATTCGTACAAGCTGATGGCGATTTCCGGCGTACTCTCCATTCTTACATTTGCGGCCTTCCCAAACTATCGGAACACTCTCATCTGCCTAATCATGCAGGTTTTGGTCTTGGTCTATTTCTATCTCAAGAATCAACTGAGCTTGGATCGCGATAGTGCTGGTTCACGAATTTCCTTGAGATTCACACTAGATGGTGAAATAGTAAGTCGCTATGCGAAGCTTTTGGTGGTCTTTGGCTTGGCATTTCTGCTGGCGTCCATGTGGGTTCTGACATTAATTTCCTCAAACTTTACCATTCTAATGTCGTCCCTCCAAGGGCTTTCGACGCCTTGGTGTGTCCGTGGGCTCAATTTGTACGATGTGACAAGGCTCATAGCCAAGTGGGGGTTTTTCGATGAAGGTGTCGGCATGCCGTATATTCCATACAGAAACCTGTACGTGAATGTTCCATGGTTTATCTTTCTATGCTTTGTGCCTGCCGTCTTGGCTTTTGCAAGTTTGCTCTTGTCGAAAGAACGCAAAACGACTGTTTTCTTCGGGCTTGTAGCCGCGATTTCTCTGCTTCTGTCTTCTGGGTTTTCTTTTAGTGTTTTCGGGAATCAACTGTACGCCGCCATCATTGATTTCTTCATGCTCAGGCCTTTCAGAGAGGCATCCAATTGGATGTTTTTCGTCGTGATATCATTCGGAGTCCTCATAGGCTGCACCGTTTCAGCCTTGCAGCACAAGTTCAAGAGCAAAGCATTCAGGATTCTTTCTCTCGGTCTCGTTGTCGCGATTTTTGTTTCTACTGCCTATCCTCTGAGCACAGGAGACGTTGCAAGAAACTGGATTGAACCAGAGATCAAAGGGTCGTATTTCCCATCCTCGTACACCGAGCTTAACACGATGCTTTCGAGTCAGTATTGGACTTTTCTTGCCGGAGGAAGAAACACTTACGTGGTCTACAACTTCACAGAGGGTCCTTTCAGCTGCGGAAATCCATATCCGCTGATATTCTCTAAACCGGTAATTACGGGAGCTGGAACGGAATACATACAGTCCCAAAACGTTGAATTAGTGAATGAAGTTAATAATGAACTAAATCGTCTAACGCCTACCGACCATAACATTGCGCCAGAAGGAACAGCCAACGCAAGCTCAATTGAAAACAATCAATATTCACCTGAAAACGCTATAGATGGCAATATGCAGACTCGATGGTCTTCGCAAAGATATGTTTCTCAGTGGCTCGAGGTTGACTGGGAAGGGACTCGCCGAATATCCAAGATATCAATAGTGTTTGAGGCAGCGTACTCGGAAGACTATGCGATACAAACGTGGAACGGTAGGTCCTGGGCAACTCAGTTGACCGTGCAGAACAACACTTCCGCCGATGTTTCCTATTCTTTCTCAACCCCAATAGACACTACGAGGCTACGCCTCTACTTCACCAAAGCCTCGGAACACTATTATTCTGTTAGCTTATGGGAACTCAAAGTCTATGGCCGAACTATAGGAATTGAGAAGTTTCTCAGCGTTCTGGGCATTAAGCAAATTATCGTCGAAAAAAGCATCATCATTGGCAACATATCCAACCCGAACGACTTGTCACTAGCAGAGAACCCGGATCTTATTTTGGCAAAAGAGTGGCCCGAAGTTGCGCTTTTTAACAATACTCACGCCTTGCAGAGACTTTACGTCGGCGACAATATCATAAGCTATGAAACGTTGGACGAGATGCGAGGAGTCGCTGAGGGATCCCAATGGGACACACTTCAGCACTCAGTCTTTGTCAATTCAACTTTCAAGTTGCAAACGACGAGCGACGAGCTGGTGCTTCCAACAGATTTCAGTTGGACTGAACTGTCACCCACGAGCTATGGAGCAGGCCTGGAATCCAATGGAGCCTTCATTCTCGTTCTCATGGAAAGCTACGATCCGAATTGGAAAGCGTCCGTGAACGGCGAACGAATCTCAGAGAACAATCATGTAATAGTAAACGCTTTTGCCAATGGGTGGCTAGTAAACAGCACAGGACACCTTACAATATCGATACAATATGAGACACAAAACGTTTTTCTAATATCCGTAGTTGCGTCCTTAGTTCTTCCTGCACTGTTATTAGCATTCTTTAGTAGAAAAGACCTGAAGAGAATCGGAAATCTAATCCGTCACAGACTCAAATCCATGAAAGTCAAGTTGAAAGGGAAAATGTAAACGCTTTCAAACATTCTTCTCATTGTAACTTTAGCCTAGAATAAACTAGACCCGAAGTCGTCGCAAAATATTCGAGACTTTTCAAGAGAGTTACGCCCAAAGCTAGCTTTGGTCTACTCAAAAATCTTCTCCAGTTTTTCAAGAAAAGTGCATATCTGAACCATACGCTCATTTGCACCATTGAGTAATCACCATACTTGCTCGTGTACAAATGAATGGTTTTCCCGTAGTAGAACTTCTTTCTAAGCCACGTCGTAAGTGAGAAATCTTCTTCGTGATGAAGTATCACGGCTTTAATCCGTGGAAATATGCTGGGCTTCTCTCTTTGAGTCTTATAAGGTAATGTAGATTCCTCAAAAAAAATCAGTCCTTCTTCGAACCCACCTACTTCTTTGGCAAGCTTTGCAGAAAAGAATCTCGCAGATTCAACGATAGATCCAGAGTAGAAGCTTCTCTCAAAGTCGCGGACTTTCACCCAAAAACTACTGCCGACAGAGCTTTCAGGTATCACAATTCCTCCTATGTCTTGGTCCTCAACTGCCCGTTCAACGCATTCGCCTATTACGTTGCGAGTGAGTTCCATGTCTGAATCAACAAAGAGCAGATATTCTCCTGACGCGCGTCTTATCCCTTCGTTCTTTGCCTCAGCTCTTCCTCTTCTAGGATTTCTTATCACATTGCATTTATATTTCCCGGCAATTTCAAGTGTGGTGTCCGTTGAACCGTCATCGACAACAATGGCTTCTATCTTTTTCCATGCTTGCCTCTTCAATGATTCAAGGCACTTTGCCATAAATCTGCCAGAGTTGTAGGTTGGAATTATGACAGAAACGAGCGGTTGCTCTATGCTTTCCTGCATCCGAATTCCCGTCACGTGGCTTTGACAACACTCAGGAACTCGTCAGCTACTCTATCCCAACTAAAACTTCTGGAATATGACAAGGCGTTTTCTGAAAGTCTATCCCTCAAAGTGTAATTTGTCAAAACCAGACAGATTTTTTCTTCCAAAGCCTTTATGTTGCCCGATTCAACCAAAAGCCCTGTCTCGTTATTGATAATAGCATCTCTCAAACCTGCAACATCATAAGCAACACATGGCACGCCCAAAGCGTTGGCCTCAATGACGTTCAGACCGAAGCCTTCCCTTACGCTAGGATTAACCAAAACCCATGCACGTTGAATCAACTCTCTGCGTTCACCATTGCTCAGACCACTGAAAAACCGCACACCCTCACCCGCCATCCGCAATAAATCACCCTTGAAAACGCCGTCACCGATGATCCAAAGCTCCGCATTCGGAAAACGACTCCGAACAATCCTGAAAGCTTTAACCACATGGTCAGGGCGCTTAGCCTGCTTCAAACGCCCCGCATAAATAACTACTGGAAAATCCTCTTTTTCTGGAACGTCGGTGAGAGGTTCAAAGTTCAGACCTTCAGAAACAACGAAAACCTGCTTAAACCCTAAATTCAGTAAATCTCTTCTTGTGCTTTCAGAAACCGTAACCGTCGGCACATCAACGTAATTCCTCAACCATCTATCTTCAAGGAAATTGTAGCCAATGTAACTAACAGGAAAAGGTGTCTCGTAAAACCAGTACTCCCGAGCCAGCTGATGAATCAGACACACAACCTTCTCGCCGTTGATTGCAAACTTGGGAGCAAAAAAAGGTCGCGTATTCACCTCATCAATAATGAGATCAAAATTTTCCTTCGAAAAATACATCCTATAATATTTTTTGGCTCTCGAATATACTGAATACTTCTCGCCGCTCCTGACAATTCGGACTCCATCCAGAACCTCGTCGTGTCTGCAATCTGGAAATTCGGACGTAAACAAAGTGACCTCATGTCCAGCCTTAACCCAACGTTCAGCAACTTCTCTAGTAAAAACCTCAGCGCCACCCATCGCTGGATTAAGCCAACAACGCCAATTAAACCAAAGTACTTTAAAACCTTTCATAAAACTTCAATAATCCGCAACCTCAACTGGGTCATCATTGTAAGCGAGAGGCTTTCGGTACCAATGAGTAACCCTAAGTCTATACGCAATTCCCAGCAAGTCTATAAACATCCTCCACATTTCCCTAAGACTAAACAAAGTCTGCATCTGGAGATTCACAGGCATCTCCACAACTTTCAAGCCATAAAGTTTCGCTACAATCAACAACTCGACGTCAAAAGCATACCGTTTGACAGACAATCTTGGAAAGACCTTCTTTAAAGCGCTTTTCTTCATCACTTTAAGCCCAACTTGAGTGTCTCTCAGCCTAGCGCCAGTCAATAATCTAACCAACAAGTTGAAGCCGCGACTGAGAAGCCTCCGTACCAACGGCATCTCTACTACAGATTGTGGATGCCATTTTGAAGCAATAACGATGTCTCCATGTCGCAAAGCCTCAACATAACGCGAAATTCCTTTTAAGTTTATATCTAAATCGCTATCTACAAAAATCACGACTTCGCCTACTGCCTGCATAAAACCCTTTTTTACGGCATAGCCCTTCCCAAAGTTCTTGGTATAGCTTACAACCTTCACATGGCCGTTTTTACTTGCGTACGTCATTGCCTTGGACAAAGTCTTATCTTCGCTGCCGTCGTCCACCACAACAATCTCGTATTGTAGCTTCTTGCTTTTCACAGCTTCATCTAACGTGCCAAGTGCATCCTCAATCGAGCCCTCTTCATTGTAAGCTGGAATTACAAACGACAAATCAAGTTTGCTCAATATCCTTTTCCCCATTCCTTTTGTCGTGTATTAAATAACAAACACCTTGGAGAATAACCCCAACAACCAAGGCGATAAACGCGCAGACAGCTACTTCATCAGAGAGGGCAGCCAAACCCATCGACAAAGAAGCAGCTACAGTCATCAAAAGCAACATAAACCCCACTATAAATGGAGCACCCCAATTCTCTCTCAAATATCCTTTGACTTGAGCAGGAATCTCTTTAACAAGATCATTAACCATGCTTCAATTGCACCGTAGTTTGTCTTTCAGAAGAGATTATCGTGGATTACGTTTAAATGTTTTGGATCATTGATGTGCATCACAACTAAGGATTAGTGTAAATACCATCAGGAATATTACCTCTTTGCAGGAGCCAGTACATCCCGGAAGACACAATACACTTCTTTTGCATATTTTTCCCAAGTCAAGTTTTCCAGTACATACTGTCGTCCTCTACTCACCATATCCTCCACAAGCTCAGGATGTTTTAAGGTAAAGGTGACGGCGTCCACCATGTCTTCAACATTCGGGTTAATGAGAAACCCTATTTTCTCCCGTCTAATGACCTCGGAGGCTCCGCACCCCTTAGATATTATAGAGGGCTTGCCAGCCACCAACGCCTCGAAAGGAACCAAACCCCATGTCTGATCCTTGACAGGGAAGAGATTAACATCACATGCATAATAGAGACTGCGAAGTTCATCTTCGGAAATACTACCCGTGAAAATAACGTCCTTCTCCAAATTAAGCTTCTCAGCCTCCTTCTGTAAAATGGGTTTCCATGGACCCTCACCCACAATCACCAATTTGCAATCTAAATACTGCTTCAGGCTCTTTAAAGCGCGGATGCTTAGGATATGGTTCTTCCTCTGGATCAATGCACCCACATGAAGCAGCAGAGTACCATCACCCAGCCCCAGACGAGCTTTAGCATCAGGAACCTCTGCACTAAAGAAATCATAATCTACGCCCGTATGAATAACCACAGCGTCCCTGCCATATCTCTCCTTAATAAGGCGGCCGTTAAGCTCGGAACATGTAATGATAGGTTCAACACATCCATCAACAATACGCTTGTCAATCGCCTTAGCCAACTCAAGAGCGAGGCGGAAAAAGTAGCTTCTATCGTAAACATCCTTGGTTTGGCCGTAGGGTCCTAGAACCTCACTGCTCATCCAAACCACTGGCTTGCCAGTTCTTGCAAAGTAGGTCGCCCAATAAGAGGGGAAGTTGCAGGCGCTCACTAGGTCAAACCTGTCAGAACACCTTCTGAGAAGTCTCACCAAAGAGTTAAACACGCCCAGCGTCGATGTAAACGCTGCACCAACGCTATTCATAGTGGGCGGCGCGAACTGTTTCTCAGGCAAGATATAATCCAACTCCTTGAGATGAGATGGAAGTTTGCTTAGATCCAGGGAAAGCGTCGCTATCCTTGTATCGCAGCCCATAGAGTTTAAGTGATAAGCGAGGTTTAAGATTACCTTTTCAGCGCCGCCCGCAAAAACGTGTGGGGTAACAATCAAAACCTTCAATATTCGGGTTTCCTCCTGGTAAATCGCTTGGGGTATAGAAACCTTAGCCCCAACGCCAACAAAACCGTTCCAACAATGGCGACCGAAAATCCCTGTTCAACATATCCGAGGCCGAGGTATGTTATAGTATACTGAGCTGGTTCATTGATTTTGAATAGGGTTCCGTAGTTGAAAATGCATATTTGAGTGGATGCCTCACCTGGACCAGAGAGTTTCCAGTAACCGTTGCCTGCCTCTAGAAAAGCCAGATAACCTGCCGTCGCATTGATCACGTACTCAGAGCCTGAGCGCATACTGTAGCTGGGAACTTCGGAGTCACTAGAGCTGCGGAACGACGATCCAACCTTATCCACACAATTGCTCAGTGTAGCCATATTAAATCTTGCTTCTCCAGTTTCAGCTTCGATGCTTATGTTGTGGTAACCCTGAGACAAGATTAAGGGTCCAATGTCAACATCTGTGGAGAAGCTGCCGGTTCCTCGGCTTAACTTTACATCTTTAACAAGATTGTCAACATGGACCGTGACGGATGCTTCTTCATCAGGACTTTGGAATGTTAGATTCAACATGTATGTATTGCCATTGAATACGTAGAATTTGGTTTCAACACTGGAGTTTGAAAGATCAATAAGCCTTCCACCGCTAGCCTCAGGATTTACGATTAAAGCCGTAGAGTTATAACTCCATGCGTGGTCATCAAAGAGGTAAACTAACTGTGAGGCGGACCCTTGAAGCATGTTGGAAACGTTTTGCTCCACCTCACTAGCGGATTTCTCAGGAACTATCGCTATCTTTGAAATTGCGGCAGGACCACCTAAATCGGAAATTTGGAGTTCACTTTGACCATTAAGGCTTGAGTTGCCGAGATCCAACCACTCGTAGGAGCGATCGGTTGAACGTGTGGGTGTGAAGACATAATCCGTAGCATTGTTCATTGTGAACCTTATGCCTCGGGAACC
>Ga0315296_10003067_pt1 | contig 14094 bp, 13 predicted proteins | sample YL17G14_18_MG_FD_203921 | JGI IMG/M metagenome (GOLD analysis project Ga0315296, IMG submission 203921) | Sediment microbial communities from Yellowstone Lake, YNP, Wyoming, USA - YL17G14_18 | ecosystem: Environmental > Aquatic > Freshwater > Lake > Sediment | place: USA: Wyoming | collected... | reverse complement strand
AAAAGAGATATGACGGTTACGTAGTACGCCCAGTCGTCCCTAACAGCCTTCCTCAGCTTGAACTCCCTGTAGTCGAAGCCAGGCTTCAGGTACTGGTACGCCCCGTAACCGTCATATCTCTTTTTTCTCCCCATTGAGATCACATTAAACTACTATGGATCGTATAAAAAGGGTAGTCGGCACAGGCTAGTTCTGATCTGAAAAAGAGTTAAGAGGACGCTCTGGTAACAGAGAGAATGGTGTAGTGGATGAGGAATCCTACTGCCTTCTTACGCGAAGAATATGAGGAATTGGTAAGAAACGAGCTCGACTGGAAGATTCGTGTTCTACAGGGCCCGAGCGAGCCCTGGTGCACTGTTGAGGGAAAACGGGTTTTGATGTTCTGCTCCAACAACTACCTCGGCTTAAGCAATCATCCAAAACTGAAGGAAGCGGCGATAAAGGCTATTCAAACCCACGGCGCTGGCTCAGGCTCCGTCCGCCCAATCGCTGGCACCATGGACCTGCACGTGGAGCTGGAGAAACGCCTTGCAAGGTTCAAACATGCAGAGGCTTCGCTGGTCTACCAGACAGGTTTCGCCGCTAACGCTGGTTTAATCCCTCAGCTGGCTAGCAAGGGCGACCTGATAGTGAGCGACGAGCTCAACCACGGGAGCATCATAGACGGCGTCAGGATGACGCCCGCTGAGAGGGCGATCTACAGGCACACGGACCTGCGGGACCTGCAGCGCGTTCTTGAAGAGGCGGAGAGGCACTCGCCTCCCTACAGGCGGATCCTCATGATCACCGACGGAGTCTTCTCCATGGACGGGGACATAGCGCCGCTGGACAAGATAGCCGAGCTTGGCGCGGAGCACGGCGCCATGGTCTTCGTGGATGACGCCCACGGCGAGGGCGTGCTGGGCGAGGATGGAAGAGGCATCGTCTCACACTTCAAGCTCAGCCGCGACAAGGTCCACGTGGAGATGGGCACCTTCTCAAAGGCCTTCGGCGTCGTCGGCGGCCACATCTCAGGCTCACAGGACCTGATCAACTTTGCCTATAACAGGTCGCGGACCTGGCTGCTCAGCGGCTCGCATCCGCCCGCGGTTGCAGCTGCCTGCATAGCCGCCATCGACGTGCTGGAGAGCGAGCCGCGGCTGGTGCAGAGGCTGTGGGAGAACACCAGATACTTCAAGGGGGCTATGAGGGACCTGGGCTTCGACACGGGCAACAGCCAGACCCCGATAACGCCTGTCATAGTCGGCGAGAGCGGCATCGCCAAGAAGCTGAGCGCAAGGCTCTTCGAGGAGGGCGTCTTCGCTCTGCCCATCGTGTATCCCATGGTCGCCAGGGACAAGGCCCGAATAAGGACCATCATGAACGCCGCCCTGACAAAGGAGGACCTGGGCTTCGCTATCAACGCTTTCGAAAAGATCGGGAGAGAACTGCGCATAATATAGGCTTCTTTATTTTTTAGAGGTTTGACTCGTTGACAACTAAGATGCCCAGGCATAGGGTGGCTTGAGGTGCCGTCCATAGAGGCGACAGGAGGGGTGTGCGGGGTAAAACCTTCTTAAGCAAGACTTTGCCAATGAAGAACATCTGGGCTTGAAGGAGGGGAGATAGATGCGGGTGAACGAATTTGTCAGGTGCGAGACCTTTCCATGTGATGATGTGGAACACAGGTGCTGCATCATACCGGATGTGGATGTAAAGCCCGAACGCGTCTCCATCGTGATGATCTCAGAGGCTGCCCCGGCCGATTCTGCCGACTATTATTATGCTAAAGGAAACCCCTTGTTTCAGCAGACCACTGTTCAGGCCTTCAAGGATGCAGGCTCTGATGTTTCATCTATGCGGGATGTACTAGATCTGGGCGTGTACCTCACCACAGCTGTGAAGTGTGGGAAGATTGGGTACAAGATAAAGACGAGCACTGTCAAGGAATGCTCTCTTATCCTGGAGAAGGAACTAGCGCTCTTTCCCGATGTAAAGGTCTTCATGCTGATGGGGGATGTGGCGATAGAAGCCATCAACCACATCGCAAAGAGGAACGATGAGCCAAGGGTGATTCCCGCAGGCTCCACGTACAAGATCCGGAACCAGGAGTACTTCTTCCGAGGAAAGAGGGTTTTCCCCTCCTACCTGCAGGCGGGCCCCAGCTTCTTCATCGAGAAGAGCAAGCGAAGAATGATCGCCGAAGACATCGCCAAAGCCTTGACCATCGTGAAGTAACGCTCCAAGCCTTCGGTTAGACCCTCGACAACATCCCCCAGAGACGTTCATCAAAAGGTGCGAGGGGTGGGATTCGAACCCGTCTCAATTCAGGGGTTCGTTGAGGATCTCCGTGAGCCTGTCCGCGTCGATGCTTCCGCCGGTGACGAGGCAGACGGCCTTTCCCCGTTCCTCAGACTCGGCTGCCAGGGTTCCCTTAGAAATGGTGGACTGGGCGGGATTTGAACCCGCGACTTCCACATTGCAAGTGTGGCGATCATACCAGTCTGATCTACCAGCCCCTCCTCCACAAGCTTTTAGGTGTCTGCTATTAAGTTTATTGAGTGCCTTGGAAAGATATATCTGTCTTATCTGCGGTGTAAAGTAGAAGGCTGTCAGGTGTGGTCTGAGTTGAAGCTCTCGGGCATAGAAGCAGTTGTCTTCGATCTTGACGGGACGCTGGTAAACTCGGTTATAGACTACAGGAAGATGATGAGCGGCGTCACGGAGATCCTGAAGGCCCATGGCATCGAAGTTGACCCCTCGCAGAGAAGGATCTGGGAGATCCTCCAGCAAAGCGAGGAACAGCTGGGGAAGCAGGGCCTCGACGCCGCCGAGTGGAGGGAGATGAACAGAAGGATCACGGAGCATCTCAACGCCGTTGAGCTCGAGAACGTCGACAAGGTTACCTCCATAGACGGCGCCAAAGAGACCTTAGAAGGGCTTAAGAACAGGAGGCTCAAGATCGGGGTCGCCACGCGGAGCTGCAACGCCGCGACGCGGGAAGCCCTCCGCAGAACAGGCCTAGACACCTTCGTCGATGTGCTCTTGGCTAGGGACGATGTGCCCTATCCGAAGCCCGACCCCAGGCATCTCCTCCAGGTCATCGAGGCTCTTGGAGCCCCCCTGAGCAGAGCTGTCTTCATAGGAGACACTACGACAGACCTCAGAACGGCTAGGGAAGCAGGCGTAGCCTTCATCGGCTTCTCCATGCGACCCGAAGGAGCTGAGAGACTACGACAAGAAGGATGCGAGATCGTCCTGGAGAACCTGAAGCAGCTACCAAACCTCTTAGACAGAGACTGCGAATAGAACTCTTATAAAAGAAGCAACAGACAAAGGCTTATTCCCCTTATGAATCAAAATAAGGGATAAAGGAATAGGTGATCAAATGGGGTTAGTTAGGAGTTCTCAGAGAGAACTATACGCTGTTTTAATTATACTTGTCACGCTTATTGGGGCTACCGCATGGAGCCTCGGCTATATCTACGGTCTATCCTCACGCCCTGAGGAGGTTCCACCAGTCTCAACATTCACATACTTGGTCTTTAAAGAAGGCTCAGTGACTTACGCTAAAAATGGCCTTACTGGCAGGATAGTCTTCATCGGAACGAATACTTCCCAGGTGATCTCGTCGGCACTGAACGCCCTGCCCTCAACTGGGGGTAATCTTTTTATCAAGAACGTCGGTGTTCCTTACATTCTCCCCTCCGACATAGCCATCAGCGATAAAAGCTACGTAACAATCGAGAGCGACGGCGCTGAGATTTCAGGCGGAAGGTTCAAGGTGATGGGCACAAAATGGAGTTTGAACAAGTTTATAACCCTCAGGGGATTGAACTTCACCGGCGCCGGCGGAGGCATTGGAATCGAGAACACGTATGATGCAAAGGTCGAAGATTGCCATTTTGTGAAGAACAATGTGGGCTTGGAGATCAGGAACACCAGGGAGTGGTCCGAGTTCCTAATGGTCTCACGTTGCCAGTTCGACGACTGCGGCATAGGCATAGCCTTCAGAACGCCTATTGTCCCGGGAACCGACAGTTATGCTAACTCAGAGCTTTTCCATCTTGGTTTCAACATCGGCAGGGGGCAGAGGGGCATACTGATGGAGTCGGGGGCAAATGTAGCCGAGTCGACATGGATGGATCTTCGCTTCTGGTTCCACGGAAACCTGTCGACGGGCATAGAGATGGCGGGCAACTTCACCCGATGCAGGATCGTGAGACCTACCTTCGAGAGCTTTGTCAAGTCCCCAAGTCAGGTGTACGCTATGTATATCTCTACCAGCACCTGGATCGCTGTCCCCGCCCTGGATGAGCCATCATTTCTCGGCGAGTTCAACAGTCGCCTTCACAATCCTTATCATCAATATATCGGGGCTGTCGGACAGACCATAAAAATGACGGACGTGAGCGTATCCATCGGCTTAAACGGTGACTATGGACAAGAAGAAGCTTTCTCGGGCCTCCCTGTGTTCTTTGTCAACCCGAGGATAAAGGTCGTCATCGGCGGCACCCTTGGCACAGACGAGATCGTCTCGTTGAAGGCCGAGTTCTTCTATCTCGACGGATTCACCCCGGTGCTGGAGAAAACCTACAACTTTACTGGGAGCCAGTGGTTCACCGACGACGACTACTTCTCGCTCAGTGCCGTAAGCAACGCCCTGTTAGCGATGCGCTTCTACGCCAAAACCAACAAGGGCTTCACCTCGGCAACACTTGCAGTTAGCTTCTATGCAAACGGCGTCTAGTAACCAAAAAGATGGGGCAGCGGCAGAACAGTAGCAAATCAGTAGCAGAACAGTAGCAGAATAGACGCGAGAAACCTTAGAAACACAAACCAAACAAGAAAAACAGAAGGAAATCATCCCCTTTCAAGGCCTCAAGGCGGGTAGGCGGGCTACGCCGCATCATAACACGAGGAACCTAACGCAGAGACAGCCCTTTGAACATGAAAAGTACGAGAGACTGGTAAACGAGGGCTCACCCATCGATTGAGCCTTCATGCGCCGCGGAGCAGATCCAGGAGCTTCTCCAGTTCCTCCTCGGACTCAGCCCTGAAGGTTCTCTTCTTGAACTCCTCCATCATCATGTTGGATTTGAGCCCGGTGTCGGTGACTATGCATACAATCTTCCCCTTGAGCCCCGCCCTCAGGGCGCCCACGACCCCAACGGCGCCGGTGGGCGAGGTATAAATGCCGTTAGAGGCTAGGAGGCTGACCGCCCTCAGGATTTCCTCGTCGCGCACCACCCAGCCAGTGCCGCCGGTTCTTCGCACGAGGCTGATGGCTTCCTCCCTCCTCTCCGTGAAGGGCACGATGACCCCCTCCGCTAAGGTCGAGTCTTCCTTCACGTAGTCGGTGAACTCGCCGGCTATGGGGGCGCAAGCAGCCGACTGGACGGCGTGGATCTGGGGCACCCGCTCGATCTCCCCCTGCTTCTCCATCTCAAGGTAGGCCCTGCCCAAGGCAACCAGGTTGTTCGCTGCTCCGACGGGGACGAAGACGGCGTCGGGCGTGAGGGCCTCCCGCAGCTCGTAGGCGGTGGTCTTGAGCCCAGGTATCACGTTCTCCTCGACGGCGAAGCCTATGTACCTGTAGCCAAGCTCCCTCGCCAGCCTCCTAGCGTAGATCCGGGACGCCTCCCTGTCCGGCGTTTCTACGATCCGCGATCCGTGCCAGAGGATGTTTACCTTCTTCTCCACGTGAGAATAGCCGGGCATAACAGCGATGTGTTCAATGCCGGCGTGGGCACAGTAGGCGGCTGTGGAGACCGCTGCGTTTCCCGAGGAGTCGATTATAACGCTTCGGGTGTCCTCCTCTTGGAGCTTCGAGACCAGGAAGGCTGTGCCCCTGTCCTTGAAGCTCCCCGTGGGGTTAATCGACTCGATCTTCGCGTAGAGGTTCAGTCCTCTCAGCTTCATGAGGGGGGTGTCGCCCTCACCCAGCGTCAGCCTGTAAGACTCCTCAACTCTTGGTAGGCGGTCGCTGAACCTCCAGATACCCCTCTTCATTGTGGTCACCAACGCTAAGGTTTCCTTCCTTATTAGAAATATGTTGCGACAGGAATAGAGGGGAGTGTCCTCCAGTGGGACCAGTGTTATAAGCAGACAAAATATGGGAGGTATTTTGGTGGTGACGATGAGAGCAAGGCCTTACCAATTTACAGTTGCCGCCTACATCGTTCACGATGAGAAGGTTCTCTTAGTGAAACACAGAAAATTAGGAAAGTGGCTGCCGCCGGGAGGACACATAGAGCAAGATGAGGAAGGCTACTTTGTTGAAACGCCTGAAGAAGCTGCAGTTAGGGAAGTAAAAGAGGAGACTGGCCTAGATGTGGAAATAGTTGGAAGGAAGCTGAAGACCGTTTCTCCTATTAGAAGGCTTCTTTTGCCAGAGGATATGCATGTGCATTACATCGACGAAAGTCATGACCATCTAGGAATCGACTATTTCTGCAGGGTGAAAGGAGATCCGAGAGGAGCCAAAGGCGAGGAGGAGTTCAGATGGTTCTCTGAAGAAGAGTTGGAGGCAACTGAGATCGGAGAAGACGTGAAAGAAAAGGCCAGGAAAGCTCTGGGTCGGCTTAAAGGAACACCTCTCTGAATTTTCACCTGTGTGTAACTAGAATAAGGTGCCAGATGCGACTTGCCTCTCTCTCCTTCAAAGAAATGTGCAACGTAAAATCGATTCGGTTGTGATCTACTTTAGGACTTTTCCTGTCTCCATGTACCAGAGGTAGAGGTCTAGCTCCGCTAGGCTGAGGTTGGAACTCTTTGCGATTTCTCTCAGCAGGTTCTCGATCTCCAGGTATCTCTTCTTCGTCAATGTCCTCGGCCTATCAACCAAGTTGCATTTCACCAGCAGGTCGATTATGTGGAAATCGAGGATAGCCAGATCGGTGTAGCCGATGTTCCTGAGGAAGTGGCTTGCCTCCTTGTATCCCAGCCCCCTCACGTTCTCAGCCAGCCACTGACGCAGTTTCCCCTCCGAGCTGAAGGACCTGAGAATATCCTTTAGCGAATCCCTGCGTAGCCTCGCCTCCACGATGTACCTCGCCCTGGCCTCGGGGAAACGGTGGCCGAGCTCCCTCAGCCTCTCCGCCAACTCAGCTTCGGACAGGGTTAAAAAACCGTCCCCTATCTCCCTCTGGATCCTTATGCCCCCCTCGGCGCTGAAGTTCGCGGTTAAGATGCAGAAGCAGAGTTCCTTGAAGATCTCGTCGTTCGAGCCTTCGCCGATCCTCCTAAATCCCTCTATTTGGGCGTCTATCAAAGGCTTTACGTCGCTTCGCTTCAGAGCCCCAATCGCCTTCATCAGTTCTTCCATTCAACTCACTGGTGGTGCTGCTCCTGTTCCTGAGGCTTCTTTCCCCTAAGCCTTGAGAGATATTTCTCTGGGTTCCTCTTGAACTCCGTCTCGCACTTCTCCGAGCAGAAGTAGAGAACCTGCCCTTTCACCTCGATCTTGCTATAGGCCTCCTCAGGCGTCAACTCCATGCCGCAGACCGGGTCCCTAACCGTCAGTCTCTCCTCCACGAACTCCGGCGCCTTAGGCGCGTACTTCCTCAAGGTCTGGCTGTTTAAGGCGACGATCACCGTGCTCAGGGACATGAGTATAGCCCCGAAGGCTGGGCTCACGACAACGCCGACATTGTATAGTACTCCCGCCGCCAAGGGTATGGCTATGATGTTGTAGCCCGCCGCCCACCAAAGGTTCTGAACCATCTTCGAGTAGGTCTTCCGAGAGAGGTCTATGACCTTGGCAACGTCGCCGGGGTCGTTTCTCACGAGGATAACATCAGCGCTCTCGATGGCTACGTCGGTTCCCGCGCCTATGGCGATGCCGACATCCGCCGTGACGAGGGCTGGGGCATCGTTCACGCCGTCGCCGACCATGGCGACCCTGTAGCCCTGATCCCTGAGGAGTTTCACCTTCTCCGCCTTCTGTTCAGGCAGGACCTGGGCGAAGTAGTCGTCTATGCCCAGTTCCTTGGCTACTCCTCGAGCGACCTCCTCAGCGTCTCCCGTGATCATGTAGACCTTCACCCTGTTCTCCTTCAGTTTCTTAATCGCCCCGTATGACTCTTCCCTTATCTTATCGGCGAGGGCGAAGGCGCCGATGAGTTTTCCATCAACCACGGTGAAGACAACGGTTTTACCCTGTTCTTGGAGTTCCTTTATTTTTTCGTCCTTTGCCTCAATATTGATCTCAGTTAGAAGGTTTGGTTCGCCGACATATACCTCTCTTTCCTCAACCCTTCCATAGGCCCCTCTGCCTGGTATTGCCTTGAACTCCTGTGTCTGAGGGATTTCTACGCCCCTCTCCTTCGCATATTCTACAATGGCTTTTGCTATTATGTGCTCCGAATTGAGTTCAACGCTCGCAGTCAGCTTCAAGAGTTCATCCTGGGGGACGAAGGAGACTACGTCGCTGACGCCGAACTTGCCTATTGTCAATGTACCTGTCTTATCGAAGATGATGGCGTTGACATCCCTGGCATTTTCAAAGGCGGTTCTATCCCTTATGAGAATCCCGCTCTTAGCTGTTATAGAAGTGGACAGGGCGACGACGAGAGGTATTGCCAGGCCAAGGGCGTGGGGACAGGCTATGACCAGAACAGTAACAGACCTCTCAAGGGCAAAATCGGGTTTTCCGAGGAGGAACCATCCGAGATAGGTTGTGATCCCCACTCCGAGGGCGACGTAGAAGAGAAGAGCCGCAGCCCTGTTCGCCAGGTCCTGGGTCCTTGACTTGCTCTCCTGAGCCTGCCTCACCAGTTTTATTACCTGCGCTAGGTAGGTCTCCTCCCCTGTCCTCTCGATGCTTACCCTCAAAACTCCCTCTGCGTTTATGGAGCCGCCTATAACCTTATCCTCAGCCTGCTTGTGGACGGGCTTTGACTCTCCCGTTAAGAGGGCCTCGTTGGCGAAGGACTCCCCCTCGACCACAACACCGTCCGAGGGAACTTTTTCACCTGGACGAACAAGAACGAGATCTCCAACCTTCAACTGCGAGGCTGGGACATCCATGATTTCACCGTTCTTCACGAGGTGGGCTGTGGTGGGCATGATCCTGACCAGTTCCTCCAGCGCCCTTGATGCTCCGAGGACGCTTCTAGCCTCTATCCAGTGCCCAAGAAGCATCACGTCTATCAGGGTGGCGAGCTCCCAGAAAAAATCCTTCCCGGCAATAAAGAGAACCGTTGCCACGGAGTAGAAGAAGGCCACAGATATGGCTGTACCTATAAGGGTCATCATGCCGGGTTGACGGCCTCTCAGTTCATCCAGGAGGCCCTTCAGAAAGGGCAGTCCACCGTAAAAATACACGATGGCAGAGAGGAGGAGTAAAGTCTCTCTCTGGAATGGTATTGTTATGCTGAAATGGAACCAGGTTTGGATCGTTTCGGAAAGGAGTAGAATGGGAACTGTGATCACTAGGCAAACCCAGAGCTTCCTCTTGAACTCCTCCATATGGTGAGCATGGTGCCCCATTTTTCATCCCATTCTGAACGTTCTCACCGTAAAATAGACAAAAACCTCTTCATCAACTTTCTTTATCTCCGCTCATCTCAGAAGTGTTAAAAAATTTGGGCGTTATCTCTCAACTATTCCCAGAGACTTATGCTTAGCAAGGATCTCGTTCGCAAGCGTGTCCAGCGACTTTAGGTCCACTTCCTTTGGATAGCCCTTTACGATAACAGGTTCAAGTAGTTCCACCTTTAGACCTGTCAGCATTCCCTTTATCTGCTCAAGCATTCTGCTTCCCCAACCATAGGAGCCGATCAAGGCGGCGAACCTCAGCTTCGGCCTCAAGGCGTTGGCAAGATAGGTTGCATATAAGGCGCTTGGATGAGGCCCAGTCAATACCGTTGGTGAGGCGATAACGATGGTAGCGGCGTCCACAAGAGATATGGCGAGCTCTCCGATATCTGTTCTAGTTAGGTTAAACGGCTTCACGGTAACGCCTTTCTCAATCAGCGCGTCTACGAGATGGTCTACCATCTTCCTCGTGCTTCCGTGCATCGAGACATAAGCTATAACCACCTCGTTCTTCACCGCGTCGGAGACCCAGTCCCTGTAAGCATCAAGGATGAACTTCGGTCTATTGTAGAGGGGACCATGGCTTGAAGCGATCATCTCGATCTCGAAAAACCTCAACTTTTCCAGGTGCCTTTGGATCATCATCCTGAAGGGCATCATGATTTCCGCGTAGTACCTCTTAGCCGCCTCGTAGACCCTTGCCTCGTCCACGGCATAGAGATCGCTTGTCGCAAGGTGTGAGCCGAAGAAGTCGCAGGGGAAGAGAATCTTGTCCTCTATCAGATAGGTGAGCATCGTCTCGGGCCAGTGAACCCAGGGAGCGATGATGAATTCAAGGGTCTTGTCTCCCAGCGACAGGGTATCTCCCTCGTCCACCGTGATAAATTTATCCCCCGGGATCAGAAGCAGGTCCATGAGCATCTCTCTGCATCTCGGATTGGTCACAACCTTAGCCTCTGGGTAAGCCTTCAGTACTGTTGGAATGGCTCCAGAATGGTCCTGTTCGGCGTGGTTGGAGATAACGTAATCGATCTTTTCAACCCCTAGTTTCCGAAGATTGGCTAGGAGTTCCCGTTCCTTGGTCGGGTCGACGGTGTCTATGAGCGCTGTCTTATCCTTACCCTTTATCAGATAGGCGTTGTAGCTAGTGCCATCAGGCAGTGGAATGAGCTCGTCGAAGAGTCTTCTATCCCAGTCCACTACACCCACATAATAGACGCTTGGCTTCAATTCTCTGAAGGACATTTAACCACCTCTTCAAAATATGTCCTCCACTTTCCGTAGAGGGCGTAATATAAAATCATAAATCATATTAAAAAAGGGAGTGTTTAGAGTCGTTGAAGACTCAGCTCTCTTCCTACTTTCCTAATGTTTCAAATTTTTCCAGCAACGTTGTGAAGGTGTCGTGGTGGTCCTCCTCATCGGACAAGATCTGCCTGAACAGCCTGTTGGTCGTCTCGTCCTTCTCCTTCCGCGCCAGCTCTATTATCTGTCTATATAGCGTATGCGCACCTTCTTCAGCCTTCACGTCTGCCTCCAACATCTCCTTTAGCGTCTCTCCGACGAAGATCGGTGCTGGCTTTGTCGTTGGGATTTCTCCGAGGTAGTACAGTCTCTCAGCAATCGCTTCCGCGTGCTTCATCTCTGTTATTCCTATGTTCTTCAGCTCGTCCTTCACTGCGAATCCCTTTACTCCGCTCCATTGTACATGTTGCCACATGTACTGTATCGCAACCTGTAGCTCACTTGCTATTCCCTTGTTCATCAGGTCTAGCAACTCTTTCGATACTTTTATTGCCATATTATCAACTCACTATAGTATTTCTTACGCTCCTTAAAATGCATTACTTATATAGCAAACAATAACTCCCGAGGAGAGGTCGTCCTCATCTTCAAGAAGCTTTCTGGCGAAGAAATAATCTTTCGGAATTCGCAGGGAACGGCCCTGAGGTTTACAATGGTATAATCAATCGATGAGGTAGAGCTGGAGGGAGATGCCTGAAAAGGTATTAACGTAGGATAATCAGCTGGGTTTTGTATCCGTTAAGAAGCTTAGGAGATTATTGGCTCTTTGCCTCCCCATTTTTTGAAGCTTCAGTGAGCTTATAGTAGGGGCATATATCGCACTTGGTTACATCGCTTCTCAGGCATAGAGCCTTTGTGAAAAATTTACAGTAAACTTTTATCATAACATCCGTATCCGATACCATGTTTTATACTGATCTGTGGCTCATATCTAAGCATTGTGTTGCTCTCATTTCAAAAGAAAGGGTGACCGCGAACTGCAATTCGTTAAGAGGGAAATTATTTGAGTGTGTTCACCCCTCTACTATTGATATTCCACTTGATGGTGAGAGCTATTGGTTGAACTGAAGCCCCGCTTTAAGGTCTGGTTTGAGACGGAGAAAGGGTACGCCTTCGGTCCAGGCACATTCAGCCTCCTGAAGGCGATCGAGACAAAGAGTTCTCTCAGTTTGGCTGCGGTCTCTCTCGGCATGTCCTACAGATACGCCTGGGGCCTAGTGAAGAAGGTGGAGGAAGGGATAGGGGCACCCATCCTAGAGACCTTTAAGGGCGGTAGCCACGGAGGAGGCGGAGCAGCCCTCACAGAAAAAGGACGCTGGCTCCTAGAAGAGTATTCCAGAATAGCGGAGGCCTTCTCCAGACTCTCAGAGGAATACAGGCAGCAAAGAGGGAATGAGGCTCCAATAAGCCCAAGAAGACGCCTCATGGGCCAAGTCCTCTCCACGAGGAGAAGCGGAGAAGAGGTAGAGGTAGATGTCAAACTCGATGTTGAGGGGACAATTGCTCTCAGGCTTAAGCCAAAGGTAGTCGAGGAACTTAGGCTAGCAGAAGGAGACCGAGTAGTTGCTACAGTAGAACGTGAGGACACAACTCCTCTTGAATAAGCCGACTGAAATTAAATACTTCTTAGAAGTGTTTAGATGAAGAGACTGCCTGTGTTTTCTCTGAGTAGGATTCGGGAGCTCGGCACAACGCTCCTCATGAATAAGTACTACACCTTCTCCTTCTTCTTCCTTCTCGCCCTCCTCATCCGCCTGGCGGCTTTCCTCATGATCCCCGTGGACTGGAACTGGGATTCCTATCACCACTGGCAGATAGCCTACTACAGCCTGAAGGTCGGGCTTGAGCAGGGGAGGATGTGGGACCTCGGGGGAATGGAGTACTTCTGGGGCGTCTTTCCCCACCTCGTCGAGGCTTTCATCTTCTGGCTCCTCCGCACGACCTCCATCCTCCCATACAGGGTCTTCAACATGCTCCTGGGAAGCCTCGCCGTCTGGCTCATCTACCTGATCGGTCGGGACCAGTTTAACTGGGAGGTGGGGCTTTACGCTGCCCTGTTCTCGGCGTTCTGCCCCGTGCTCGTTATCTTCGACATTCTCGCCCTGCAGGATACTACTGCGCTCTTCCTGGCTGTTGCAGCCTTCTATTTCCACAAGAAGCATCCGATCCTTTCAGGTGTCCTCTTTGGTCTTGCTTCTCAGAGCAGGATAGAGCTCTGGCTCATCAGCCCCCTTTTCATCTTCGGCGTTCTCCTCTACGGACGTGACAAAAAGGTTTTTACTCGTCTGATGCTTGGTTGGCTGACGATCACGATACCCTTCATGTGGTTCTTCTGGGCTAGGACGGGGAATCCCGTATATCCCCTGTACTGGAGCTTCTATGACGCCCTCGGTGGATGGAGCGGAGCGGAACGCCCGGCCTTCTTCACCCTGGCTGCACGCTTCATGTTAAGCTGGATTCAGAAGGTGGCTACAGATCCGAGGACCCTAGCCTTATTGTCGCCCGTGCTCCTGTCCATGGCTGCCCTGCTCTACATGGTTAAGAAACCGCCACGGATGTATTCCCTCTACACCTTTTTCCTTTTCTCCTTTCTCTTCTGCGGATTCTACACCTTCCAGTACCTGGAGAGCCTCTTCTTCCTCCTCATAGTGCTCAGGATCATGATGCTTCCAGTCGTCCTAGGTGGCTTGATTTTGGCGCATCTTGTCTCAAAATCAAGGTTAAGAGCTTACCATCCCGAAAAGGTCTCACTCCTCTTCTTCCCCATTCTACTGATTCTGGCTGTACCTGCCTACCAGAGCTACCAGCATTTCACCCTCTACGACTTCCAAGCCGCAGATGAGGCTATGAAATATTATTCGGGTGGAAGAATCGTCAGCGACATACCAACCATCGTGTATCGCCTGGCGGACCACTGGAAGGTGCCTGTCACCGACCTCATGAGCAGCCACTACAGCCCCCTCTACTACGGAAACAGGACCACCGACGCCTTGGTTGACTGGTTCAGATCGAACAACATAACCCTGTGGATCTATGCACCCTGGCAAGACGCACCTGAGATCCTGAAGATCCTGGAGGAAGGGCGCCCCTCCCTGCTTATGCCAAGAGAAGTGGTCTACGACAGACAGATATTCGAAGTGAATTCCATGGCGCTGGGCAGCTCTTAGTAAGATCCTCCTACGCTTTTCCCACCTCTCAATCTGAAGTGTTAACCTGGCTGAATCTACGGTGATCCATTGCGAACCGGCTGGAGAGGAGGTCTACCAACTT
>Ga0315296_10003065_pt1 | contig 14099 bp, 9 predicted proteins | sample YL17G14_18_MG_FD_203921 | JGI IMG/M metagenome (GOLD analysis project Ga0315296, IMG submission 203921) | Sediment microbial communities from Yellowstone Lake, YNP, Wyoming, USA - YL17G14_18 | ecosystem: Environmental > Aquatic > Freshwater > Lake > Sediment | place: USA: Wyoming | collected... | reverse complement strand
ATCAGTACTATTCTTTCAGGTCGTCCGATTTCCTTTTTCCTCAACTTCTCATCCAATTCTCTCTGGGTTATAATGTGATCATATACGCCATACTGATAGAGCCCTGCTGGTGGAGTATAGTTTGATGAGCCAGAAGCGACTATTATCGTGCCCACGTTTACTTCTTCTTCACCCTTTGGAGCTGTTAAGACCGCTTTGAAGTTTCCAACGTATCCTGAAATGTCTTTCAATGTTGTCGAAGTCATGAGCTCTATGTTTTTATGGGATTTTACAGCCTTTACTAGTGGGTCCACAATCTCTGTAGATTCTGCCAAAGTTGGGTATAACCTATGGAGTGTTCGAGTTATTCCACCTGGCTCTTTTTCTTTTTCGATCAAGTACACTTTGAAGCCTTGATTTGCCATTGAAAGTGCCGCCGTCATTCCTGCAACGCCTGCTCCAATTACTAGTGAAACGTCTTTGACGTCAACTTCTGGCTCTATTTGAGGTTCAAGCAGTGTGGCTTTTGCAACAGCCATTCTTATGATATCTTTGGCTTTTTTTGTTGCTTTTTCGGGTTCTCGCATGTGTACCCAACTGCATTGTTCCCGAATGTTTGCCATTTCGAATAGGTAGGAGTTTAGTCCCTCTTCTTGTACTGTTCTTCTGAATAGGGGTTCATGTGTTCTTGGAGTGCATGAAGCTACAACGACACGGTTAAGATTGTGTTCTTTTATTGCTTGCTTTATTGCTTGCAGGCCAGCTTCTGAGCAAGTGTAGAGATTGTGTTCAGCATGGGTGACATTCGGTAATGTTTTAGCATATTCCGCTGTCTCTGGTACATTGACTATGCCGCCTATGTTAGTTCCGCAGTGGCAGATGAAAACGCCTATTCTTGCCTCTTTCTTCATCTATGATGCCTCCTTCAAAGATAAGACAACGGCTACTCGTGTGGCTGTGGCGCTTCCTTGAGTTATTGAGTCTGGGATGTCTCCAGTTTTTGGACCTAAACAATAGCCGCAGGCGAAGATTCCTGGAACTTTTGTGTCGAGAGGTTTCTTCACAGGGTCTTCTGATTTTAAGAATCCATAATTGTCTAATTCGATGTTTAGGATTTTTGCCAATTCTTTTACTCCTTCTCTTGGGATTAGGGCTGGGCACAATACGACCAAATCAAAGGAAAATTTTTGAACAGTTCTCGTTATGGGGTCTTCAAAATAGATTGCCAGATTATTTGAGGTTGGGTCTTCTGTGATTTCGCCAGGGCTGCTTCTGATGAATTCTATTCCAAACTCAGATTTTGCCCTGTTTACAAATTCCTGGAATCCCTTGCCAAAAGCCCGCATGTCTATGTAGAAGATTACTATACGAGAGTTTGGCTCATGCTCTTTTATCAAAACTGCGTCTTTAACTGCGTATTTACAGCAGATGCTTGAACAGTATGAATGGTCAATCCATTCTCTTCTATCACGGGAACCCACGCACTGTATGAAGGCTATGTCTCTGGGTATTTTTCCATCTGAAGGTCTTATCAAATGTCCTTCAGTGGGACCGGACGCGCATAATAAGCGTTCTAACTCCATTGCTGTTACGACGTTTTTGAAGCGGTGATATCCATATTGCGGAATTGCTGAAGGGTCAAACATGTCGAAACCAGTAGCGACAACTATAGCTCCTACGTCTAACTTGATTTCCTCTGGTTTTTGTTCTCTGTCCACGGCGTTTGCTGGACAAACTTTATCGCAGAGACCACACTCAACGCAGTTATCCTTATCTATGACCATAAGTCTTGGAACTGCTTGCGGGAAAGGCATGTAAATTGCCTTCCTTATTCCTATATTTTCATCAAACTCGTTCGGTGCTTCGGCTGGGCAGTTTTCCGCGCAGATTCCGCATCCAGTGCATTTCTTCTCATCAACATATCTTGGCTTTTTGAGAATTTTGACTTTGAAGTTTCCGACCGACCCTTTGATTTCCTTCAATTCAGAGTAAGTCAACAACTGAATGTTCGGATGATGCGCACATTCTATCATTTTTGGAGCAAGTATGCACATTGAGCAGTCCATTGTTGGAAAAGTCTTGTCCAGCTGTGCCATCCTCCCGCCGATACAGGGGCTTTTCTCCACAAGATAGACCTTGAAACCTCTATTTGCCAAATCTAGGGATGCTTGTATGCCGGATATTCCGCCGCCAACGACAACAACTTCTTTTTGCATGTTACTTCGCCTCCACCATATCCAAGATTTTTGTTATCGGTATTCTGTGAGTTTTAATTTCCCAATCTTCAAGTTTCATGCCCATCGCCATCCTAAGCAGCTCTGCAAAACTCACAACAGGCAAATTGTATTCTTCTCCAAAATGTCTTTTAATTTCCAATTGACCCATGTCCAGTTCAATAAAACAGAATGGGCAAACAGTGACTATGCAATCCACGCCTGCAGCCTTGATGGAGTCAAGTTTCTGTTTCGCAACATGCAGAGCAACTTCATCATTGACCCCACGTAATGGTCCACCGCAACAAGCTTCTTTCCTTTCATAAAGAATCGATTTTGCCCCTGTTGCTTCCACAAGTTCATCTAAGGAAGTCGGGCCCATCCTTTGTCTAAAGTGTATTCTTTTAGGCTTTGCTAAGTGACAGCCAGGTTGCACTGCCACACGAAGCTCATTAAAAGGGTTTTTTATGGTCTTCCTAACTTTTTCTAAACCCACATCTTCATACAAAGCGTCGCTGAAGATTTTCACATTCGTTTTTCCTTTGAATTCTAAACCGACGTCTGCAAGTATTTTGTTCACTTTGTCCAATTTTTCTTTGTCTTCTTTCAGAATTGTGTTTGTCATCAGGAGCGATTCATAGCAGTCGTTGCACAAAGTTAAGATGTCAAGTCCCATTTGCTCAGCCATGCAGAGGTTTCGAGCTGCTAAAGCAAGCCAGCTCATGTGATCCACGGACTGTATGCTGAAGGGTGCGCAGCAGTTTGCCCCTTTCATCTCAATAAGCTCTATATCCAGTTTAGGAGCAATTTTTCTGATGGAATTTTCGTAGTTCGGCTCTCTTGCTGGTATTAAACAGCCCAAAAAGAAGGCATACTTCATAGATTTCACAAACCTTTGGTAATTAACTTATCAAAAGAGGTTTTTCTCAAAATTCTTTGGACGTCTTCAATGTTTACTACTGGTTCTTTGCCTAAACCATACTTCTCTCTTTGAATCAGTGCCATTTTACTTGCGTTTACAACGCGCCCAGTTTCAAATAGACTTCGAGCTTGAGTGCGTATTCCTTCTGGAATGTTTCCCTTTTTCACGGTTAAGTTTCTGATGGCAAACATGGCTTCGCCAACATCTCCTCCTTGAGGACACCTGTCAAGGCATGTGAAGCATGAAAGGCAATACCAAGGCAATTGTCCACCCAGCACTTCTGAGCGTAGTCCAAGAATAATCATTTCCATCAGTTTCCTAGGATTATGCTCATTTACAACTCTGGCAACTGGGCAGCTGCTTGTGCACCTTCCGCATTGGATGCATGCAAGAACTCCTTGACCTCTCGGTGTATTCGCGACTTCATGCATGAAATCTGCATCTAGAGAACTCAATTTGCATTCACCATTGTCGATATTTTATTGTATTCCAAATTAATAAGATTATGGCGTAAACGTTTGCGATTAGCCTTTTGGCTTATGAAGTCTTGGAATTATTTTTTGTGCGCGGAAACAATGTCTTCTCAAGTTAATTAGAATGGAGATAAGTCTATCTTTTCCCAAGTGTAGCTTATCGAAGACTCAAACTTGTTTAGATGTATTCTCATTTTTTCCAGGATCTCTCTTAGGGTTGATATGCATTTTCCCTCTTCGCCTTTGTTGCATAAAATAACCGTTGTTATGTCGTACGGACCGAAGGTTCTCCAAAGAAACTTCACTTGAGGCTGTCTCTTCAGAAAATTTATTACCCTCTCAACGTCTGATTGCGCTATGTCCATCATGACACAAATCGCTGAAAGGTTCAATTTAGTGAAGTTAAAAAGGGCTCTAATCTTCTTGTCTAATATTCCCGATGCTTCCAGCTGGTTTATCCTCCTATAGATAGTGTTTCTTCCAGTTCCACACTTTTCTGCTAATTCAGAATATGAGTAAATGCCTTCTGAAAGCTGCATAATTATCTTCTTATCAAGTTCATCTATCTCATTTTTCAACGCAATCACGGGTATGTTTGTATCGGTATTCTCCATAAAAAGGTTATTGTGTACTCATGGGATAGAGACAAAAGGAGGATCTGCCTTTTTAAAATCTCAAATGCATAGAAAGCACAGGGACTAGGAACAAATTGATACTAACATATTCGAGAGAGATTAATGGAGACATTCAGCACCATCTTAATAAAGAAGTTTACATAGGTAAAGAGGTTCCGAATCCCAGAGAGGACGGAACATTATGAGCAAAAAGGTCGGCGCCGTTCTAGTCATTGGCGGTGGAGTCGCTGGCATACAAGCGTCCTTGGATCTGGCAGATTCTGGTTTCAAAGTTTACCTTCTGGATGAATTATCAAGCATCGGCGGAACAATGGCACAGTTGGACAAGACTTTTCCAACAATGGACTGCTCAATGTGCATTTTGGCGCCCAAACTTGTTGCTGCAGGAAGACATCCAAATGTTCAGTTAATCACTCATTCTGAATTGAAGGAAGTTAACGGTGAAGCTGGAAACTATGAAGTTACAGTGTTGAAACGCCCTCGTTATGTAGATGTAGAAAAGTGCACTGGATGCGGAATCTGCGCGGAAAACTGCCCAGCCGAAGTTCCAAACGAATTTGACGTTAACATGAACATGCGAAAAGCAATTTACATACCTTTCCCACAAGCCGTGCCGCTGAAATATGTTATTGACGAAGCGAACTGCATAAAATGTCGCCTCTGTGAAAAACTGTGCCTTCCCAAAGCCATAGATTTTGATCAAAAACCTGAAGATGTCAAAATCAATGTTGGAGCCATAATATTGGCACCTGGATTCGAAGAATTCAATCCTGACCTGAAAAGTGAATATGGGCATGGACGTTATTTAAATGTGGTTTCAAGTATTGAGTTCGAACGCATGTTAAGTGCTTCTGGGCCTCTTGGTGGAAGAATTATTCGCCCTGCTGATGGAAAAATACCAAAGAGAATTGCTTTCATTCAATGTGTTGGCTCTCGTGACATTCAGCTTGGAAATAATTATTGTTCTTCTACTTGTTGCATGTACGCTATTAAAGAGGCGGTTATTGCCAAGGAGCATACTTCGGATTCGTTAGATTGCGCAATCTTTTACATGGATATGCGTGCTTACGGGAAAGAATTTGACGCCTACTATAAACGTGCTCAAGAAGAGTACGGCGTAAGGTTCGTGAGGTCAAGGGTGGCAAGTGTCACAGAGGACCCCTCAACGAATAATGTCATTGTCCACTACGTTGAAGATGAGGAGCCAAAGAAAGAAGCCTTTGACATGGTTGTCCTATCCGTAGGAATGACGCCACCGAAAAAAGTTGAAAAATTAGCTGAAATACTAGGGATAAAACTTAACAAATATAGATTCTGTGAAACCAAAACTTTCTCACCATTGGAAACCTCAAAGCCTGGAATATTCGTTTGCGGAGCATTCAGCGCTCCGAAGGACATCCCTGAAAGTGTTGCCCAAGCCAGCGGTGCAGCCGCAAAAGCGATGAGCATAATTGCAACTGAAAGAGGAAAGCAAGTAACTATTAAAGAGTATCCGCCTGAAAGAGATGTGAGCCAAGAAGAGCCACGTGTAGGTGTTTTCGTCTGTCACTGCGGAATTAACATTGGCGGAGTTGTCAACGTTCCTAAAGTTGTAGAATACGCTAAAACTTTGCCTAACGTGGTTTATGCAGAGTCAAATCTTTACACATGTTCTCAGGACACGCAGAAACTCATTCGAGAAAAGATTCAGCAACATAATCTTAACCGTGTGATTGTGGCTTCGTGTACTCCAAGAACGCATGAGCCCCTATTCAGAGAAACAGTTCAAGAGGCTGGGCTAAACCCCTACTTGTTCGAGATGGTTAACATTCGGGATCAATGCAGTTGGGTGCACATGCGGGAGCCAGAAAAAGCAACAGAAAAAGCCAAGGACTTGGTTCGATCAATTGTTGCCAAAGCTAGGCTTCTAAGGCCATTGAAAAAACCGCAAATAAGTGTTACACCAGTCGGCTTGGTTATAGGCGGCGGCATTTCAGGAATGACTGCAGCCTTGGAACTTGCAAAACAAGGATTTGAAGTTCATCTTGTCGAAAAGGAGAGAGAACTTGGCGGACGTTTGCGCACTATCCACTATTTGTTGGAAAAAGATGATGACCCAAAAAAGATGCTTGACGCCATGACACAGGCGGTTAGAGAAAACGATAAAATACATATCTATTCAAGTGCCGAAGTTGCCGAAATAAACGGATTTGTTGGAAACTTCAAAACTAAAATAAGGCAACAGAATGGCGAAGAAAAAGAGGTTGAACATGGCATAGTAATAGTAGCAACTGGCGCAACCGAATACAAGCCCACAGAATATCTCTACGGCAAAGATCCAAGAATTATGACTCAACATGAACTAGAAGAAAAGACAGCTAACAAGGAATTTGAAGCCAAGAATGTTGTTATGATTCAATGCGTTGGAGCGAGAGACGAGGAACGACCGAACTGTGCAAGAATCTGCTGTGGACAAGCGATAAAAAATGCATTGAAAATTAAAGAAATGAGTCCTGAAACTGAAATTTATGTATTATACAAAGACATGAGAGCTTACGGCTTTAAGGAAGACTATTATCGCGAAGCTGCCACAAAAGGAGTTCTATTCATAAACTATGAGGATGAGACAAAACCACAAGTTGCGAGTGACAATGGGCAACTCAAAGTGACAGTTTGGGAGCCAATTATTAAAAAGGAAATTGAAATCGACCCAGATATTGTGGTCTTGAGCGCCGCAACAGTTCCAAATCCTGATAATAAGCGAATAGCTGAAATGCTCAAAGTACCATTAAACAAAGATGGCTACTTTTTAGAGGCTCACATGAAACTTAGGCCAGTTGACTTTGCAACAGAAGGTGTATTCCTCTGCGGCATGGCGCACTCACCAAAGTACATAGACGAAAGCATTTCGCAAGCAAGTGGAGCCGTAGCCAGAGCCGCTACCATACTGTCCAAAAAGACGCTGGAAGCTGAAGGAGCGATAGCATACATTAACGAAAACCTATGCATCACATGCGGACGTTGCATGGAAGTTTGCCCATATAGCGCAATAGAAAGGAATGAACAAAGCGAAGTAAAAGTATTAGAGGTTCTATGCAAAGGTTGTGGAAATTGCGCCGTCACTTGCCCAACAGGAGCCATTACGATGCAGCACTTCACTAACAAACAAATCCAAGCCATGATTGAAGCTATTGTCGGGGGTTAAAAGTGAAAACTGAACCAAAAATTGTCGCTTTTCTTTGCAATTGGTGCGCCTACGCTGGTGCAGACCTCGCAGGCGTGAGCAGAATAAGCTACCCGCCAAATATTAGGGTAATACGGGTAATGTGTTCAGGAAGAGTTGACCCCGCATTTATTGTCGGAGCCTTCGAAATGGGAGCCGACGGCGTCTTCGTTGGCGGCTGCCACCCGGGAGACTGCCATTATATAAGCGGAAATTTGGAAGCCGAAAAAAGAATAAAGAACACACAAAGGCTTTTGAGCATGATTGGACTCGGACCTGAGAGACTTCGCTTAGAGTGGATTTCGGCTTCAGAAGGAGAAAGATTCGCCCAAGTCATAACTGAATTTACGGAAAATCTGCGCAAATTAGGTCCGAACCCCTTTAAGGCTCAAGTCAATGCAAAATCTCATACAGACATGAAGAAAGTAATTTCTGAGGCAATCAAGAAAACAAACGTCCAATACTGCCTTGAATGTGGGAAATGCTCCGCCAGCTGCCCAATATCAAAGGTTAATAACGCATTTTCTCCAAGGCGTGTAGTTGAAAGAACTCTGTTAGGTTTTGAGGAAAAGGTGTTGTCTGGCACCGACGTCTGGACGTGTTTAACATGCTTTCTCTGTAGCGAAAGATGTCCATCAGACGTCCGATTTCCAGAGTTTATAAGAGACTGTAGACGTGTAGCATCCCAAAAAGTGATGGAAGAACTTTGCGCTCACCGCGGAATACCCACGACTTTATCAAGAATGATGACAAACCCGAAAATCAAGCAAGATCGAATGGACTGGCTCCCTTCGGGAGCTAAGATTTCTGCGCGAGGAGACACACTTTACTTTGTCGGGTGTATCCCGTATTTTGACGTAATTTTTGAAAACTTTAATCTTGAACTCCTAAAAATTCCCCAAAGTGTTGTGAAAATCCTCAACAAAGTTGGGATTGAACCAGCAATGCTGAGTAATGAAAAATGTTGCGGTCACGACTTGCTGTGGACAGGAGACCTAGAAAATTTTGAGAAGTTAGCAAAAACTAATGCGACAGACCTTAAAAAAACTAGGGCTACGAAAATAGTCACATCGTGCCCAGAATGTTATAGAACCTTTAAAAAAGACTATCCTGAAGTGCTTGGCACCTTTGATTTTGATGTCTTGCACATCTCAGAATTTCTTTCTGAACTAATTGATAAGGGAAAGCTCAAATTTGACGCAAAGCTCTCAACAAAAGTAGTCTATCACGATCCGTGTAGACTGGGTAGACATATGGGTGTCTACGAGCCGCCTAGGAAAGTCATAACTAGCATCCCGGGAGTAAAGCTGCTGGAAATGCCTAGAAACCGAGAAAACGCTATCTGTTGTGGAGTGAGCGCCTTCATGTCTTGCAACAAATACTCTAAGGAAGTTCGGGCAGACAGACTTAAGGAAGCCAAAGCCACAGGAGCTGACCTACTAGTTACCACGTGCCCACATTGCCAAATACATTGGAAATGCCTTGCAACAGAAAAGCTGCCAACCTCCTCCGATTCTGTGAGTATGGATATGCAAGACTTTGCAGTGTTGGCTGCGGAGGCATTGCATTAGAGAGGTGAAAACCATGCGAGCCCATAAGTCTGTTTTAGTCATTGGCGGTGGAATCGCCGGCATTCAAGCAAGTTTAGATCTAGCCAATCGCGGGTTAAAAGTCTATTTGGTTGAAAGAACTCCTAGCATTGGCGGCAGAATGGCACAATTGGACAAGACTTTTCCAACAATGGACTGCTCAATGTGCATACTTGCTCCAAAAATGATAGAGGTTCTTCGCCATCCGAACATTACATTGCTAACGTATTCTGAGATAGAGGGCGTCACCGGTTCAGTAGGAGGTTTTAAAGTTAAGGTTCTTAAGAAGCCAAGGTTCATCGACGAAAACAAGTGCACAGGCTGCGGTGAATGTGCCCAGTACTGTCCAACCGAAGTACCGAATGAATTTGATATGAGTCTTGGCATTCGCAAGGCAATTTACATTCCATTTCCTCAAGCTGTTCCTCTCAAGTATGCAATTGATGAAGCAAACTGTATCAAGTGCGGGTTATGCGAAAGAACATGTAAGGCTCAGGCAGTAGACTTGGATCAAGAACCTGAAACAATCAACCTTAATGTCGGAGCCATCATATTAGCAACTGGTTTTGAGCTCTTTGACATCAAAAGCATAAGTGAATATGGTTATGGCAAGTACAAAGATGTTTTGTCAAGTTTGGAGTTTGAGAGGCTTATTTGTGCTTCAGGGCCAACCGGAGGACACCTATTAAGACTGTCAGACGGCCGCATTCCCACAAGGGTTGCATTCATTCAATGTGTCGGCTCTAGAAGTCTGAGAGGAGGGGTTCGTTTTTGTTCTAGCTCTTGTTGCGTCTACGCTACAAAAGAGGCGATCTTGATTAGGGAGCATAACCCCGAATGTGAAGTCTACATTTTCTACAATGAACTCAAAGTATTTGGAAAAGGCTTCCAAGACTTTGTTAAAAGAGCTCGAGACGAATGGGGCGTAAAATACGTTAGAGCACTTCCAGGCGAAGTAATGGAAAATCCAGAAACCCGTGACCTTACAATCTCGTATGAAGACACTGAAGAAAACATGACAAAAAGCATGACAGTGGATTTAGTTGTGCTTTGCCCTGCGCTGGTTCCCAGAGTAACCAACAAAGAATTGGCTGGGATTCTTGGATTAGAACTCGATGAATATGGTTTCTTCAAGTCTAGAGACATACTCTATGCACCAGTGGATACAAACAAACAAGGCATTTTCATATGCGGATACTGCCAAGGACCCAAAGACATTCCAGAATCAGTTGCACAAGCGAGTGGAGCAGCTGCAAAAGCTGCTGAGGCGATACAGCTGACAAAGAACAAAGGAGTGCGCTAAAATGGAAAGTTCGGAAGAGGTGCCACGCATTGGCGTTTTCGTCTGCCACTGTGGCATTAACATAGGCGGCGTAGTTGACGTACCAGAAGTGGTGGAATACTCTAAAACTTTGCCAGGAGTCGCTTACGCTGAAGGCAACCTTTACACATGCTCCTCAGAAGGCATAAGCAAGATAAAGGAAGGTATTGCAAAGCACAATCTCAACAGGGTTATTGTTGCTTCCTGCACACCCAGAACTCATGAGCCGCTGTTCAGAGCTGCTTGCGAAGAAGCTGGTGTAAATAGATATCTTTTCGAAATGGCGAACATCAGAGATCAATGTTCATGGGCTCACATGCATGAACCTGAAAAAGCTACTGAAAAAGCCAAAGATCTCATCCGTATGGCTGCTGCCAAGGCTCGTTTACTGAAGCCACTTGAAGAACCCGAAATAGATGTGACACCCTCTGCCCTAGTTATAGGCGGCGGAATCTCAGGAATGACATCTGCTCTCTGTCTGGCCAATCAAGGTTTTAAAGTTTATATTGTCGAAAAAGAGCCGAAACTAGGTGGCATGCTTAGAAATCTGAATAAATTGTATCCAAATATGGAAGATGCTTCTGAGGGTCTAAGCCAGATTGCCAAGCGTATGAAATCTAACAAAAAAATAAAGGTTCTAACATCGGCAGCTGTCAAGCAAGTAAAGGGATTCATAGGAAACTTTGAGGTTACAGTTGAAAAAGCAAATGGCAAGGCTATGAATTTTGAGGTAGGCACCATAATAGTGGCAACTGGAGCAACCGTATTTGAGCCCGTTGGAATGTATGGATACGGCGAACATGAGAATGTGATAACACAGCTCCAGCTTGAACAACTTCTCAAAAAGGGTCAACTAAAAAAGCCGAAAAAAGTAGTTATGATTCAGTGTGTGGGCGCTAGGGAGGAAAAGGGTAGAACCTACTGCTCCAGAATATGTTGCACAACAGCCTTGAAAAACGCTATGCTCATCAAAGAGAAGTGTCCTGACACGGACATCTATATTCTCTTCCGAGATCTCCAAGCGTATGGGACTCATTACGAAGACTTGCACCGCATGGCTCAAGGCAAAGGGATAAAATTCATCAAGTACGTTCTTGAAAAACCTCCCCAGGTTATTCGGGGCGAAAATGGAAGATTAATGGTCAATGTTTGTCATGCGCTTCTTGATGAGCAGGTCAAAATTAGTAGTGATTTGGTTGTGCTGTCAACGCCTTTGATTCAGCAAGAGAGTGCAAAGGAATTGTCTCAGATGCTCAAGGTACCGCTTGGTCCAGATGGCTTCTTCTTTGAGGCTCACGTGAAGTTGAGGCCTATCGACTTTGCGACTGATGGAATTTACGTGTGCGGTACTGCACACAGTCCGAAAGACATAGCGGAAAGCCTGTCACAAGCGCTTGGAGTTGCTTCGAGGGCGGCAATTCCTATGGCTGTTAAGCGTCTAAAAGTTGAGGCGATCACAGCGGTTGTAGATGAAAATCTTTGCAGTGGCTGTGGAACATGTGTTAAACTGTGCCCATACAATGCCATTCAAAAGGACGAGAAAGGGATAGCTAGAGTGACCTCAGTTGTCTGTAAGGGGTGCGGAACATGTGCAGCCAGCTGCCCAGAACGGGCTATCACTATGCAGCACTTTACAGATGAACAGATTATGGCTCAGGCTCTTGCAGCCTTAGGGAGGTGCGTAGCGTGACGTTTGAACCAAGGATAGTTGGGTTTTTGTGCAACTGGTGCTCATACGCAGGTGCAGACCTAGCTGGAGTAAGCAGAATTCAGTATCCGACAAATATAAGAATCATACGTGTAATGTGCAGCGGAAGAGTTGATCCAGTTATTGTTTTAGAAACTTTCATTAACGGTTCAGACGGCGTCTTAGTGACTGGTTGCCACCCAGGAGACTGCCATTACATCGTGGGTAACTTTCATTCTGAAAGAAAGTTCAGAATGTTGAAGAAATTAATAGCACTAACAGGCTTCGAGCAAGGACGCCTTCGGCTCGAATGGGTATCAGCATCAGAAGGTGCACGATTCGCAGATCTCGTCAAAGAGTTCACTGAACAAATAAGAAAATTGGGGCCATCTCCTCTGTTCAATGAGAATCCGAACCCTAACCTGCTAGAAAACATGCTGGCAGTTCAGATGGCAGCGGCAAGTTTCAGATTGAGAGTATTAGTGGGCAGAGAGAAGAGTCTAGTCGAGGAGGGAAACGTATACGGAGAGAAGATGTCTCAAGAAGAGTTTGACAAGGTTATGGACGAAGCTGTAACCAATGAATATCTTCGCAGCAAAATCTATCTCATGGTGAAAAAGGAGCCTTTGTCAGTTAAGGAATTGTCCAAGCGTTTGGACGTGGATTCACAAGAGGCATTGCGTCACATTGTGGCTATGAGACGGCGAGGCATGGTTACTGCAAGCAGAGTTGAGGGCGCAACTCCACTGTATGCCGCATTGGAGATGATAAGATGAAAGAAAAAGTAGGTGCAGTTCTCGTAGTTGGAGGCGGAGTCGCCGGCATACAAGCATCCTTAGATCTAGCAGATTCTGGGTTTAGAGTATACTTGATTGATCATGGACCAACCATAGGTGGAGTAATGGCTCAACTTGACAAGACATTTCCCACAAATGATTGTTCGATGTGCATTCTTTCTCCAAAACTTGTAGCCACTGGACGACACCCAAATATAACAATCTTAACAAATGCGGAAATAAAAGGCTTGAATGGAGAAGCTGGCAATTTCGAGGTCAAGATTAAGAAAAGAAGCCGCTACATAAACGAGGACAAATGCAACGGATGCGGTGTGTGCGCACAAAATTGCCCCATAGAAGCCGTTGACACATTTAATGAAGGGCTAAGTGAGAGGAATGCAGTTTTCGTTGAGTATCCGCAAGCGGTTCCATTGAAGTACATGATAAACCGCGAAAAATGCATCGGTTGCGGCACTTGCTATGAAATCTGCAAGGCAAAGGCAATTAAGTATGATCAGCAGGATAGTGAAGCAACATTAAAGGTTGGTTCGATAATACTTGCGCCAGGATTCGAACCTTTCGACGCAAGACTCAAAAGCGAATATGGATATGGAAGATTCCCTAATGTAGTGACAAGCATAGAGTTTGAGCGCATTTTAAGCGCTTCTGGCCCCTACGGTGGGCTTGTTCTAAGACCTTTTGATGGTGAAATTCCAAAGAAGATAGCATTCATTCAATGTGTTGGCTCTCGTGACATCCAGCTTGGAAATAAATACTGTTCTGCCGCCTGTTGCATGTATGGCATAAAAGAGGCGGTTATTGCCAAAGAGCATGCGCCTATTAAACTAGGCTGCACGATTTTTTACATGGATATGCGTGCTTATGGAAAAGAGTTTGACGCCTATTACAAACGTGCCCAAGAAGAGTACGGCGTAAGATTCGTGAGATCTAGGGTGGCAAGCATTACAGAAGATCCATTGACAGGCAATCTTTTTGTCCACTATGTTGAAAACGAGACGCCTAAAACAGAAGAATTTGACATGATCATTTTATCCATTGGAATGCAACCACCAAAGAATGGAGGAGAATTAGCTAAAACCTTAGGAATAGAACTTAACAGTTATGGGTTCTGTCAAACTGAAACTTTCTCACCATTGGAGACCTCAAAGCCTGGAATATTTGTTTGTGGAGCATTCAGTGCCCCTAAAGACATTCCCGAAAGTGTTGCTCAAGCCAGCGGTGCAGCCGCAAAAGCGATGAGCATAATTGCAACTGAAAGAGGAAAGCAAGTAACTATTAAAG